>JGI20195J14853_1000241_pt1 | contig 16487 bp, 13 predicted proteins | sample NGESurdeep092012_3_FD_14853 | JGI IMG/M metagenome (IMG submission 14853)
GCGCCGTCCAGCACACCAGCCGGCAAGCCGCCCAGCAGCGCTTCGGACAAGATCTTCCAGTCGAGCGTTGACACAGGGCTACTCATCGGTAACCTCCGCGAAGTCCCCGGGCGCCAGGGTGACTCCGGCCGCGCCGGCATTGGCGAACTCGTCATCGATCATCACGACTCGGCGGCCGGCGCGCTCCAGCAGGCTCGCCGCGATCGCCGACCGGTAGCCGGTGGCGCAGTACACCCAGATCTCCTTATCCGGCGGGACCTCGGCGAGGCGGGCGGGCAGCTCGTGCAGCGGCAGGTGGCGGGCGCCGGCGACGTGCGAGTCTCGCCACTCCTCGTTCCGGCGCACGTCGAGCACCTCCCGCTCGCCGACGGCTGGCGGCGCGGCCAGCGCGGCGAAGTCGGCGGTGTTGAACGACCGCAGCGCGGCGCCGCCGGCCCAGCTCGAGGGCGACCCGGTCGCCGCGGCCGCCGGCCGGTCGATCCCGATTCGCACCATCTCCCGCTGCGCCTGCGCGACCTGCTCGCGGGTCTCCCCGAGCAGCGTCACCGGGGTTCCCCACGGCATCACCCAGCCCAGGTAGGTTGCGAGGTTGCCGTCCAGGCCGACACTGACCGTGCCGGCGGCATGGCCGTGGGCGAACGCGCGACCCGGGCGCAGATCCACCAGCCACTCCCCGGCCGCGAGCCGGCGGCGCAGCTGCTCGACGTCGGCCACCACCGGCGGCGAGAGGTCGACCGGAGCGGGGCCGGCTCGGTTCACCGGCGCCATCTGGGCGTAGTACGTCGGGTAGGCCCCCAACCCGGCGAGCAGCTGCCCGACGTAGGCGTCTTCGTCCAGGGTGAGCACCGGGTTGGACCGGGTCTCCTGCGCCAGCGTCGAGGAGTCCGCCTCCGACTGGCTGGCCGAGCAGAAGCTGCCGAAGCCGTGGGTGGGATAGACCGGGGTGTCCGCCGGCAGCTCGGCGGCCAGCCGACGCGCGGACCGATACTGCGCGCGCACCAGCGCCGGGGTGGCATCCGGACCGAGCAGGTCCGGGCGGCCGGTCGAGCCGTAGAGCAGCGACCCGCCGGTGAACACGCCGACCGGTCGGCCCTCGGCTTCCACCAGGTACGACAGGTGGGTGAAGGTGTGCCCGGGGGTGTGCAGGGCACGCACCGTCAGCGCGCCCGTCTGCACCACCGCGCGGTCACCGAGCCCCACTCGCGGGAAAGCAACGGCGTCGTCGGCGGCCAGCACGTAGTCGGCCCCGGCTACCCGGGCGAGCTCCAGACCCCCGCTCACGTAGTCGTTGTGCACGTGGGTCTCGAACACCTGGGTGATCCGCACCCCGGTGGCGCCGGCAAGCTGCAGCACCCGGTCGATGTCGCGCTGCGGGTCGATCACCACCGCGATCTCGCCGTCGGACACCAAGTAGCTGCGGTCACCGAGACTCGGTGTGTCGATCGGAACCACCGAAACCACCGTTGCACTCCCCTCATCCGCCGATCGGGTACCCCGGGGGGTACCGATTGCCTCATCCTAAGCGGTCGCCACCGAAAGTTCGTGGGGGGTGACTGGCTACCGGGATGCACTGCTTATACCCACGGGGGTAATAACCCACGCTGCGGAGGCATCGCATGGCCACCGTCGCGCTCACCCGGGACACCTTCGACCCGACACTGATCGACAGCGACATCCTGCTGGTCGACTTCTGGGCCGGCTGGTGCGGACCGTGTCGGCGGTTCGCGCCGACCTTCGAGCGGGCCGCCCAGGCCTACCCCGAGATCGTCTTCGCCAAGGTCGACACTGAAGCAGAGCGCGAGCTCGCCGCCTGGGCCGGGATCAAGTCCATTCCCACCCTCATGGTCTTCCGCGAGCAGGTCCTCGTGTTCTCCCAACCGGGGGCGTTGCCAGAGCCCGCCCTCATCGACCTCATCGAGCAGGTTCGGACCCTCGACATGGCCGCGGTGCACGCGCAGGTCGAGCGGGCAACGTCGGCCTGACCGGCTGCGTTCCAGCCGCCGGATGGTGTTCCGGCCCCCTCGCTCACCCGACCGCGCTCAGCCCAGACCGGAGGCGATCCGATGGCAGGCCGACTTGAAGCGGGGCAGGAGGCGGGGCAGGAGGTGCGGCTACCCGCCGTACCACTGGGCGTGTTCTCCGCCGCCGGGGGGTACGTCGAGCAGGCGGTGCGCGAGCTCGCCCTCACGCTGCTGCCCGCGACCGCCCCCGCGGTGCATCGCGCTCGGCAGATCCTCGGAGCCGACGATCTCGCCGACCTGCAACACGAATTCTGTGATCTCACGATCTCGCACTGATCTCGCCGAGCATGCCGCCGACTACATGCCGCTGCGCGACATTGTCGCCCGCGAGTTGGCGGCGGCGGCCGGCGGCGGCCTGGCGTCCACCGACGTGTACGTGCGGCTGCCGGCCGAGTGTGTGCGCACCAGCCGGCCATGAGGGGCACAGGGCTGGTCAGGCCTCGACCCGGGCGAGTTGAGTCAACCCGGCGGCGAGCTGCCGACCGCTGATCGGTTTCGAACAAGCCAAGTACGTCGAAGCGCGCTCGCCCACTGACGCGAAGGAGGGGCGGCCGGGCGCGGTGGGGGACTGCTCGATTCACTTCCCATGAAGGACTACCGGGAAGTAGACTGGGAATCGTGATCGCTGAGCCGTTCGGCCCAGTCGTGCCCGCGGTCCCCCTGCCGGGTGCCCCCCTGGTCTTTGTCGTCGCGCAAGCGCGCTTCGAGCGAATCGCCTCCATAGTCGCCGAGGAGTTCATCGCGGCATTCCAGGAGGCGATTCGCGGGAGCTACCCGAAGATGCGGCGTGAGCAGCAGACCGCCGTGCTCATTGGCCCAGATGGACGGCTGCTGACGACGGACGCCGGCACTGTGTGGCGCTTCGATGAGCACCCGGAACGCTGGCAGGTCGCGCTCTCGCCGGACTCGGTCGCGCTCTCCACCGCCAGCTACACGAGTCGGAGTGACTTCATGGGGCGCCTTCGTGCGGTGCTCAGCTCCGCCCAACGACATCTGGGCCTGCAGTTCTGTGACCGAATCGGAGTGCGCTACGTCGATCGGATCACCGACGGCACCCTCCTCGCCCGGCTCGCTGAGCTCATCAAACCGGAGGTCAGGGGACCGGTCGGCGCCGCGCTCGGCGAGGCGGGAGTCGAGCAGGTCCACTCGTTCTCGGACACCACCTACGGACTCCCGGACAACGCGGAACTGCACGCACGGTGGGGGGTCCTGCCGGCTCATGCAACCATCGATCCCGCCATCGCGGCCGCCGAGGTGGGGAGTTGGGTCTTGGACATCGATGCCTACACGCGCGAGCAGGAAACCTTCGACGCGCCCACGCTGACTGCCCGCGCCGAGCGCCTCTGCGAGCGAATCTATCGTTTCTTCCGATGGACGGTCGACGACGAGTTCCTGGCCGCTCATGGNGGTCGTCCGTGACCGCCGCTCCTGTTGACCTCCAGCAGACCTCGTCGAGCGTCGCCTCCCGCCGTGGTCGCGGCCGCACGGTGGCCCTTCGGGCCGGTCTGCTACCTGGCACCGTCTTTGGAACAAACGCCGGAATCCCGGGCGTCACGCGCTGGGCCGACCATCTGCCCCTCATCACAACGACGCCGGCGATCGAGCCAACGCAGATCCCGAGCATCGCAGACGAGGTACGCGACCTTCGCGACGAGGTCTGTGCGCACGGTCTGACAAGACGGGACGTCGCCCGTGCCGTCGGCGTCGACCGCCGGTCGCTGTCGGGATGGGTGAGCGGTGAGATCAGGCCGTCCGCCGACAGGGTCCGTGTGCTTCGCTCACTGGCGTGCCTCGTTGCTGATATCGCTGTCGAGCGCCCCGGCCGAGTCCGCGACGTTCTCCTCGCGCGGCGCGGCGGGAGGGCGTTGATCGACCGCGTGGCGGATGAGGGTACGAGGCTCCTGCAGACCTGGCGGTCCTCCATCCGCCCGGAAGCAAAGGTTTCAGTGAGAGTGCGACCGCAGAACTCGGCCGAGCCGATCTGGGCGGCGGCCGCGCGGGCTCTTGTGGACGGGTGGCTGACGCCACCAACGTGGGAGCGCAGCATCCGGCCGGACGCAACCTACGAGATGGACTTGGATGAGGCATCCGCCTTCGAAGAGGACGAGCCCGGCGTCCGGCGGCGGAGCTACCGGTGATCCCGGCCGACGAGTTCTTCGAGGACGACGCCGGGCCGCCAAGGCAGGGCGACATCCTGCTTGCCGGCGTCGCGCGCCTCGTTGCCGAGGACCGCTACACGCCGCAAGCGTGGGTGTCGCTGGACGCAGCCGACGTGACAGTTGATCTTCCGAATCTCGACGATCCACTTCGTCTGGCCACCGGACCTGCGCTCGTAATGGTCACTTCGCACGACTGTCACTTTGACAAGGAGTGGAACCGTCTCCGCAACAGCCTCATCAAACGCGGGCTCGACGGGGACGCCGCGACCCGGACGGCGGACGACAACGAGACCCTGGATCGGACCTTCACAGCCAGTCCGTTGGTCATTCCCAATGACCTTGCCCTCGACCGAGGCAACTTGATGGCCGGCCGCGTAGTCGGCTACCTGCCGGTGCCGGCCTCGCCCGATGGCCTCGTTCCCGAAGCCGTCGTTGACTTGACGTATCGAGCGACGCTTGATCGCTTGGACATCGTCCGCGTGACCTGCATCAGCTGGACGGCGAGGGCGCGGCTCCGCTACGCGCTCGCGCGCCTCGACTCGCTCCGGGCGACGACTGTCGGGTTCGAACTCGAGGCAGTCGTCGGCCGCCACATCGAGCAGGTGAGCTTCCCCAAGCAACAGCCACTCTCCGTTCGCTTGCACCTGGACGATGGCCACCACATCGACCTCCTCCAGCAACCTGCCGAGCTCACGGACGGACCGGCGCGGCGCGCACCAGGCGGCTGAGCGGACCCGGGGTGAGCTCGAAACTCACCGTGCCGTCGCCCTTTCCGGCAGCCGGCCGGTAGCCCTCGACGAAATCCTCGTAGGAGATGCTCGGGTGGAAATGCACGAGCGCGGGCAGTACGGCAGGCCGGCTCGGCGCTACGGGCGCCGCTCACCCTGGGCCGAGCTCGATCACGTCGCCGGCGGTGAAGTTTTCCAGTAGCGGGTCACGTCCCGCCCACCGTCATGAATCCGAGCAGCAGCGTGGCTCCGGCCAGGGATCCGCCGACCGGGAAGAATCGGCGGTCCTCGCCGAGCATCGCCACGGCGCGCAGCATCTCCACGATCGTCGAGGACACCGTCGCCTCGCGCACCGGCTCAGCGAGCTCCCCGCCGCGCACCCAGAGCCCGGTGACCCCGACGCTGAACTCGCCGGACACCGGGTTGACGCCCGAGTGCAGCCCGGAGACGTCCTGGACGTAGAGCCCGCCGTCGGCGGCCGCCAGGATGTCGGCCACGGGCACCGCCGTTCCGTCCAGGAACAGGTTGCTCGGCCCGACGCCCGGCGTGGACGTGTGCCCGGCGCGGCTCGCGTTGCCGGTCGACGTCGTACCGTCCCCGTCCCGTGCCGCCGTCTCGGTGTCGTGCAGAAACCGGCGCAGCACCCCGTCCTCAACCAGGACCGTCCGCCGGGTCGGCACTCCCTCGTCGTCCACCGGCGCCGCCGCCGGACCGTCGAGCAGCCGCCCATCGTCCACGATGGACAACCCGGCGTCGGCCACCTGATCGCCGAGCCGGCCGGCGAACAGCGACCGCCCCTTCTGCACGGCCTCCGCGCTGAACATCGACGCCAGTACGCCGAGGAACTGCGCGGTCACCAGCGGGTCGAACACGACCGGCACGGTGGTGGTCGCCGGCTTGCGCGCGCCCAGCAGCCGCGCCGCCCGAGCCGCCCCCTCGGCCGCCGCGGCGGCGATGTCCAACTCGGCCACCGAGCGCCCGGTGGTCAGTCCGAACCCGGTCTGCGTCTCCTCCCCGGCGCGAGCCAGCGCAGAGACATAGGCATAGACGTCGCTGCGCGCGTACTCGGCCGACACCCCAGTCGTCGAGGCCACCGCCGCGCGGGATATCCCGTCGCCGTACGTCGCCCGCTGCACCGCCCGTACCCGGGGATCGGCCGCCAGGGTGGCCCGCTCGAGCTCCAGCGCCAACTCGACCTTGCGGGCGGCCGGCACGGACTCCAGCCCGGGCACCAGGATGGCCGGCATCGGCTCCCAGGGCGCCGGCTCGGGCAGCACGTTGCCTACGTCCGGCGTGCCGAAGGCGGCGTTCGACCGGGCCTGTGCCAACGCTCGCTCCAGTCCGGGCGGCGTCACGTCGGAGGAGGAGGCGAAGCCCAGCCGCCTGTCCACCACCACCCGGACGCCGACCCCGCGGGTTTCCGCCGAGGTCAGGGTCTCGACCTCCCCGCCGTACACCGCGACCGAGGTCGCCACGCCGTGCACCGCATAGGCCTCGACGGCCTCGCCCCCCTGGGCGCCGACCAGCGCCGAGGTGGCCAGGTCCAACAGCTCGCCCATCAGCCGGTCCCGCCGATCGTGAGTCGGGCGATGCGCAGCGTCGGCGTGCCGAAGGCCACCGGCACCCACTGACCGCCCTTGCCGCACATCCCCTGCTTGAGCGCAAAGTCGGTGCCGACCGCGTCAACGAGCGAGATGGCGCGGGGACCGTTGCCGATCAGGTTGGCGCCGCGGATCCGCTGGGTGAGCTCGCCGTTGGAGATCAGGTAGGCCTCGGTAATCCCGAAGACGAAGTCCCCGGTGGCCGGGTTCACCTCGCCGCCGCCAAGGCCCTCGGCGTACAGGCCGTGGGCGACGTCGGCGATGACGGCGGCCGGGCCGGACTCGCCCGGCAGAACCAGCGAGTTCGTCATCCGGGGCTGCGGCACCGAGGCGTAGGACTGCCGGCGGCCGTTCCCGCTGGAGGCGGTGAGTCCCAGCTTGTACGCCGAGATCCGGTCGCTCATCTCCCCGGCGAGTACGCCGTGGTCGAACAGCACGGTGCGCTGGGCCGAGGCGCCCTCGTCGTCGACGTCGAAGGAACCCCAGCCGTTGGGCAACGTGGCGTCGTCGACCCCGGTGAACAGCTCGCTACCGACCTGCTCACCACGGCGTCCGGCGTACACAGTGGTGTCCTTGGCGATCGCGTCCGCCTCCAGCCCGTGGCCACAGGCCTCGTGGAAGAGCACGCCGCCGCCCCCGGCATTGAGGACGACGGTCATCTCGCCGGCCGGCGACGGCACCGAATCGAGCAGCCGCAGCGCCTGCTGGGCCGCCTTCTCCCCGACCGACTCCGGCGTCACCTCCCCGAAGAGCTCGAAACCGCGCGACGCCCCCGGCCCCTCGAACCCGGTCTGGACCAGGCCGTCGCGGGCGGCCACCACCTGGGCGACCAGCCGGGAGCGCACCCGGGTGGTGTCGGACAGATGGCCGTTCGAGTTGGCGAGAAACACCCGCTGGGCGACATCGGCGTACGCCGCCAGCACCTGGCGCACCTCGGCCCCCTGCGCCCAGGCGGCCTCCTCCGCCCGCCGGGTGAGCGCAACCTTGGTCGCCTTGTCCACGTCGTCGGGAGCCAGCCGGATGGGGTGCCGGGTTGGCGGGCTCTCCCGGGTCAGGTCGGCCACGCTGGCGTGCTGCGCACCCGCGATCCCCGCGGCCGCCGCCTTCGCCGCCGCCACCAGGGAGTCGCGGGACAGTACGTTGGTGTAGGCGTACGCCGACTGCGGCCCGCGGACCACCCGGACGCCGGCGCCGATGTCGCGCCCGCTGGTCAGCTCCTCGACCCGGTGGTCCTCGATCCGGATCGCGGTGGAGTCGCGCTGCTCGGCGTAGATCTCGGCCCAGTCCCCGCCGGTGGTGAGGGCGGCGGTCAGCGTCGCGGTGACGTCGGCCTCGTCGAGCACGGGCAGCTCCTGTGGGTCGGGGTGGCACCAGCTTCGGACCACAACTCAGCGGTCGCAGTTGACTTAGCGGTCATAGTGTGGCGGGCGCTCGGCCAGCAGGCGGGTCAGGTCGTCGGGCTGGTCGGCTTCGTTCCAGCCTTCGTCGGTAGCCTCTCGGTGGCGTTGCGGCAGCAGCCGGCGGTCTGGGTCCGAGTCCGACTCCCCGGCCGGGCTAGTCGAGGTCACCCTGCTCGATCCGGGCCAACCGGCGGCCGCGGACGAGTTCGTCGCTGGCCAGCTCACTGAGGTCGGGATCGCTGGTGAGAGCGGCTAAGACGCCGACGAGGTCGCGCTGGGACACCATCCCGATCACCTGGCCGTCCTCCACCACGGGCAGGTGCCGGATCCAGCGCGAGGCCATGTGCCGAGCGGCTTCGTTTAGCGGGGTCGCCGGGCTGACGGTCAGCACCCCGGGGGTCATGATCTCGGTGATCGGCGTGGTGGCCGGGTCGAGCCCGCGGGCGACCGCCTTCATCACGTCCCGCTCGGTGATGATCCCGACGAGCCGCGGACCGTCCATCACGATCAACGACCCGGTCTGCTGGGTCCACATCCGCGTCGCGGCTTGAGTCAGGCTCTCCGTCGGCGTCTCCGTCACGCTCGCCTTCGTCATGACGTCGAACACCTGCATCGCAGCCTCCCGCAAACCGCTCGACTGATCGGGCCGCAGCGTACCCGCGTTCGGTCACCGGTCGTAGACGTCACGTCGGTGTCCGAGCGTGACCACAACCACGAGCAGGACGTCGTCGGCGACCGTGTAGAGGATGCGGTGTTCACCGACCCGCACCCGGTATCCGGGCCGACCCCGGAGTGCTCGCGCGGCCGGTGGCCGGGGGTCGTGCGCCAACATGGCGATCGCACCGTGGATGCGGTGCGAGACTGGCGGGTCGAGATTGCGAAGGGCTCGAACGGCCGCTGGCCGCAGCTCGATCCGGTAATTGCTCACACCCAGCCGAGGTCAGCCTTCACCTGCTCCCACGGGATGTTTGCGCCTTCTTCGCTCATCGCCGCATCAAAAGCGACAACGTCCTCAGCCTCCTCGAGGGCGGCCGTCAGCTCCTCGTAACGCTGCTGGCTCAGGAGCACGGCAGCGGGACGTCCATAGCGCTCGATGAACACAGCCTCACTCCGAGCCAGGTCGACGGCGGCGGGCAAGTTCTCCCGCGCCGCGCTGATGTTCATCGTCGCCATGCCGCAAACTGTACAAGTAAGCCCTGCCCTTGTACAGATGCAGGTGTCTCTGCCGAGCAGATCGAGAACTGGAGTGGGTGCAGCCGGCGGACGGCCCCCGTCACCCGCACCTTCGCGGGGGCGGGTACGGCGGCGGCGACCGTGTAGAGGATGCGGCAGCGAATGACCAGCACCAGCCCGAACGAGGCGGGGTCTCATGGCGCTGGCGCGTTTGAGGATTGGCGCGTGTATTGGCGCGTGTGAGGATTGGATGGCGGGCGGGTGCGCCAGGCAACGGACGTGACCAGGAGGGTCGGGTGGTGCAGGACAACGGCGCGGGTGCGGACGTCGTACCGGAGGGCCGCCGGCTGCTCCCAACCGCCGACGCCCCAACCGCCGACGCCCCAACCGTCGACGCCCCAACCGCCGACCCACCGCTCCGGCCCTCCGGCGGCGGGGTCTCCGTGCCTCTGGGTACGGCGCCGCAGCGCAACCCGCGGGCCACCTGGCACACCCGGGCAAACGCGGTCGTGCTGGCCTACCTCGCTGCCTGCGCACTGGCGGTCGTAGCCCGCGATGCGCTGCCAGTTCCGCGCTGGCTTGCCGTCCACCTGTTCCTGTTCGGCGCGGTCACCAACGCGATAGTGACCTGGAGCGAGCACTTCGCCACCACGCTGCTGCGGGCGCCGGCTGCCTCTCGGCGTCAGGTCGGCCTGCGCTTGGTGGGGCTCAACGTCGGCATCCTCGCCGTACTCGCCGGGGTGGCCACCGACCACCCGGTGCTGACCACCGCCGGTGCCGGCGTCGTCGCCGCGGTCATCGGCGTCCACCTCGCCGGCCTGGTCCGGCTCGGGCGCCGGGCGCTGCAGACGCGCTTCGGCGCCATCACCCGGTTCTACGTGGCCGCGGGGGTCTTTCTGCTCGCCGGCATCGTGTTCGGCACGCTGCTGGCCACCGGCCACGCGCGCGGAGTCTGGGACGGCCGGCTGCACGCCGCCCACGTGCACACCAACGTGCTGGGCTGGGTCGCCCTGACGGTGCTCGGCACCGAGTTCACGCTCTGGCCGACCGCGCTGCGCACCCGCATGGTCGAAGGCACCAAGGATGCCGCCCACCGCACGCTGGCGCTGACTGTCGTTGGCCTCACCGCCACCATCGCTGCACTGTTGGCCGGCTCGACCCTCGGCGCCGCCGCCGGATTGGTGCTGTACGCCGCCGGGCTCGTCACCGCGCTGATCCCGCTGGTCCGCACCGCCGTCCAGCGGCACCCGCACACCGCCGCGACCTGGCTGCTGGCCGCGGGCACCACCTGGCTGGCGGTCGCCGTGGTGGCGGACGTGGTGATCATGCTCCGAGCGCCGGCCGTGGAAGCGGTGGCCGTCCCGCTCGACCGGTTGGTGCCGGTGCTGCTGGTGGGCTTCGTCGGCCAGGTGCTCACCGGCGCGCTCACCTTCCTGCTGCCGGTGGTGCTCGGCCGCGGACCCGCCGGCGCCCGGCAGGCCACAGCCACGCTGGAGCAGGCATGGCTCCCGCGCATCGTCGCGGTTAACCTCGGCGTGCTGGGCCTGGCCGTGTCCGGGCCGTCCTGGCTGACCGCGCTGGGATGGACGCTGGTCGTGGCCGCGCTCGGCGCCTTCGTGCTGCTCGCCGCCAGCCTGTTGGTCACGGCGGAGGCGCCTCCGCCGCCGCCCGCGCCGACAGCCTCAGCGCCAGCAGGTACCGGCCCCGGCTCGGGCCGCCGAGCGGTCGTCGTAGCCGGGGCAGTGGGCCTGGCCATCGTGCTGCTGGGGGCCGCGATCGCCGTCGGTGACCTCGGCCACGGGGCTGCCGCCGGCGGCGCGAGCACTTCCCGGGCCGCCGGCGCCACCCAAGTGGTCGCCGTGTCGCTGGGCGACATGACGATCGAGCCGCGCTCCATCGACGTACCGGCCGGGACGAACCTGGTTCTCGACGTCACCAATCGCGACCGCGGCCGGCACGACCTCAAGGTGGCCGACGGGCCGCAGACCCGGCGGCTGGCCGAGGGCGAGTCGCAGCGGCTGTCCGTGGGTGTGGTGACGACGGGCCTCGACGCCTGGTGCACAGTGCCCGGCCACCGCGCCGCCGGAATGACGATGGCGATCCATGTGTCGGGTGCCGGCACCCAAGCGGCGGCCGGCAGCGCCTCGGACGCCACCGTCGACCCCAAGGCCACGCCTGGCGGCGGCTTCACGCCGTACGACCCGGTCTTGGCGCCGGCACCCGCTGGCACCGAGCACGCCGTGACGCTGCCCGTGGTCGATAAGGACATCGAGGTGGCGCCGGACGTGCGGCAACGGATGTGGACCTTCGGCGGCACCGTGCCGGGGCCGACGCTGCACGGCCGGGTCGGCGACACGTTCGTGGTCACTCTGGTCAACCACGGCTCGATGGGCCACAGCATCGACTTCCACGCCGGCTCGGTCTCCCCGGACCAGCCGATGCGGACCATCCAGCCCGGCGAGTCGCTGGTCTACCGGTTCACCGCGGGCTTCGCCGGCGCCTGGATGTACCACTGCGGGACCGCGCCGATGCTCGACCACATCGCCAACGGCATGTACGGCGCTGTCGTCATCGACCCGCCGGGGCTCCCGCCGGTGGATCGGGAGTTCGCGCTGGTTCAGTCGGAGCTCTACCTGGGTCCGCCGAACGGCACCGCCGACGACGCCAAGCTGCGCGCTCGCACCGCCGACGCCGTCGTCTTCAACGGCTACGTTCGGCAGTACGACGCGGTCCCGCTGACTGCCGAGCCCGGACAGCGGGTGCGGATCTGGGTGCTGAACGCCGGTCCGGAGCGGGCCAGCGCCTTCCATGTAGTGGGCACGCAGTTCGACACGGTGTTCAAGGAAGGCGCGTACCTGCTGCGGCCTGGCAACGCCGATCATGGCGGCGCCCAGGTGCTCGACCTGGCACCCGCGCAGGGCGGCTTCGTCGAGCTGGTCGCCACCGAACCGGGGCACTACTCGATCGTCACGCACCAGATCGCCGACGCCGAGATCGGCGCGCACGGCGTGCTGGCCGTCGGCTGAGCCGGAACCAGCCAGCGAGGCAGTGCACCTGACCGCGCTGACCAGCACTCCCAGCGACCGATGTCGACGTTCAGACGTTACCTGTAATTTGCTAGCTCGTAGCAAGCGTTTGCGACGGTGGTGGCATGACCACAGACCCGCTGACCCCGCCATCGAGCGTTCCGCCGCTGACCGTTCGGCCCATCACCCCGGACGACGCCCCGCGCCTCGGAGACCTGCTGCAGAGGTGTTCTCCGGAGACGACGTACAACCGGTTCTTCACCGCAATCCGGCGGCCGCGGCCGGCAACGCTGCAATGGCTGGCCGAGGTGGATCACTTTCGGCGAGAGGCCCTGGTGGCCATGTGCGACGGGGCGGTCGTCGCGGTGGCCCGGTACGACTGGACTGGCGCCGCGGACGACCAAGCCGAGATAGCCATCCTGGTCGAGGATGCCTGGCAGCGACGGCGCGTGGGCACGACTCTGCTCCCCCTGCTCACTGACCTGGCCATCGACCGAGGTGTGCGGGTCTTCACGGCCACTGTGCTGGCCAACAACACCGCAGTAGCGCAGCTCCTGCGACGAGTCTTCCCTTCGGTGATTGTGCGCAACGAGGGCTACGCCCACACGGTGACCATTCCGCTCGGGACGCCGCAGGGGCTGGCATTGGCACCAATGCCGAGGTCCGGCGGTGTACCGACGCTGGCCAAAACCGTGACTTGACCAAGACAGCGCTGCGACTACCTTATCCACGCAACCGGGGGGCCGGTCGGTCTCCGGGACCCGGGCGAGCCGCACGTCGCCGACGGCTGCAGAGGCAGGAGGAACCGGGATGCCCCCCACGCACGAGGTGCTGCAGCCGGCCAGCTCGTCGCCGCGAAGCCCCTCGACCGCGGGTGGCACCGGGCCCGGCGGTCTGGACGGGTTCTTCCGGATCAGCGAGCGCGGTTCGACTGTGGCGCGGGAGTTCCGCGGCGGCCTGGCGACGTTCTTCACCATGGCCTACATCGTCGTCCTGAACCCGATCATCCTCGGCAGCGGCGTCGACAAGTTCGGCCAGAGGCTCAGCGTCGGCCAGCTGACGACCGCCACCGCGCTCGTCGCCGCGGTGATGACCTTGATCATGGGCGTCGGCGGGAACCTGCCGCTGGCCATCGCCTCGGGCCTCGGGCTCAACGCCGTGGTGGCCTTCCAGCTCGCACCGCAGATGTCCTGGCCGGACGCGATGGGCCTGGTCGTCATCGAAGGCCTCGGCATCTGCATCCTGGTCGCCACCGGTGCCCGACAGGCGATCATGGATGCCATTCCGATGGCGCTCAAGCAGTCCATCAGCGTGGGCATCGGGCTGTTCATCGCCTTCATCGGCTTCGTCGACTCCGGATTCGTCAGTCGGATACCCGATGCCGCCAGCTCCACCGTGCCGGTCCAGCTGGGCCTGACCGGTCGGTTGACCGGGTGGCCGGTGGTGGTGTTCTGCCTCGGCGTTCTGCTGACGCTGGCTCTGCTGGTACGCCGGGTGAAGGGCGCCATCCTGCTGAGCATCATCGCCATGACGATCCTCGCCGTGATCATCGAGGCATTGGCGACCATCAAGTCCTGGGGCCTGACCACGCCGAAGTACAAAGGCATCGTCGGCAAGCCGGACTTCGGGCTGTTCGGCCACTTCAGCCTGTTCGGAGCCGTTACCCACATCGGCGTGCTCACGGCCGTGATCTTCGCCTTCACGCTGATCCTGTCGGACTTCTTCGACGCGATGGGCACGATCATCGGCGTCACCAACGAGGCCGGCCTGCTGGACCGGACCGGTCGGCTGCCCGGCATCGGTCGGGTGCTGTTCATCGACGGCCTGGCCGCGAGCGCTGGCGGGATCGCCTCGGCCTCATCGAACACCTGCTTCATCGAGTCCGCGGCCGGCGTCGGCGAAGGCGCCCGAACCGGGCTCGCGAACGTGTTCACGGCCGCTTTCTTCGTGGTGGCCTTGTTCCTCACTCCGCTGACCACGATCGTGCCGTCCCAGGCGGCGTCGCCGGCGTTGGTGGCCGTCGGCTTCCTGCTCATGCAGCAGGTGAAGGACATCCCGTGGGACGAGTGGGACATCGCCATCCCGGCATTCCTGACCATCGTGCTGATGCCGTTCAGCTACTCCATCACCAACGGCATCGGCGCCGGCATGATCTCCTATGCGCTGTTCAAGCTGGTGCGCGGCCGGGCCGGCGAGGTGCACGTGCTGGTGTGGGTAGTCGCCATCCTGTTCGCCATCTACTTCGCCCTGAACCCGATCACCCAGTGGCTGGGGATCTCCTAACCGGGCGGCCGACACTGGAGCCGACTTTGGAGCCCGCGCCCGGGCCGGCACTGCCCAAGGCGGAACTGCACGTCCACATTGAAGGGACCCTGGAGCCCGAACTGGTCTTCGCCCTGGCCGAGCGCAACGGCATCCGCCTGCCGTTTGCCGACGTCGAGGACCTGCGCCACCGCTACGCGTTCACCGACCTGCAGTCCTTCCTCGACCTGTACTACGCGGCGTTGGCCGTGCTGGTGCAGGCCGGGGACTTCACCGATCTGGCAGAGGACTACCTCACCCGAGCGGCGGCCCAGGGCGTGCGGCACGCCGAGATCTTCTTCGACCCGCAGGCGCATACCAGCCGCGGCTTACCGCTCGAGCTGGTCGTCGACGGGCTCTGGGCCGCCCTGGACCGAAGCCGCGACCGGCACGGCGTCTCCACCGCGTTGATCGCCTGCTTCCTGCGGGACCGCGGCGTCCAGGCGGCACAGGAGTCCCTCGGTGCCGTGCTGCGGCACGCTGGCAAGATCATCGGTATCGGCTTGGACTCGGCCGAGGTCGGCTACCCGCCGGCGGAGTTTCGCCCGGTGTTCGACCGGGCGCGGGCGGCTGGGCTGCGTCGGGTCGCCCATGCCGGCGAGGAGGGTCCGCCGGCATTCATCCGTGACGCCCTCGACGTACTGAGGGTCGAGCGGATTGACCACGGCATCCGCTGCGTCGAGGACCGGGAACTGATGGCCCGGCTGGCCGCGGAGGCGGTGCCGCTGACCGTCTGCCCGCTGTCCAACGTCCGGCTGCGCTGCGTGGACCAGCTTGCCGATCACCCGCTGCCCGCGCTGCTGCGCGCCGGCCTGCTGGTCACCATCAACAGCGACGACCCGGCGTACTTCGGCGGGTACGTCGAGGACAACTTCCGCGCCGTCCAGCGCGAGCTCGGACTGACCGACGAACAGCTGCGTGAGCTGGCGGCGAACTCGGTGCGCGCGTCCTTCCTGCCGCCGGAGGACCGGGACCGGCTGCTGGCCGAGGTGGCGGCGCACCGGTTCCCGGCGGCCGAGGCCGCAACCGCGTGATCTCGGCCCGGCGCCGCCCGGCAGTGCGACTCAGCGCCACCGGACGCTGCGAGTGAGGGCCAACAGCGCCAGCCCGGCGCAGACCGCGGCCGCCAGACCCAGCAGCGTGGCCAGCGGAGCCTGGGCCAACGCCGCCGAGTGGCCGGGTGCGGCGGAGGCCGCCGCCCGGGTCCAGAAGTCGGTCAGCAGGTCGGCCAGCCGGTACGGCCGGCCGACTGCCAGCACGAGGCTGAGCCCGGTCAACCACAGGGCCAGGCTGGCGGGCACGGCCAAGGTCAGGCCTGGGAGGGTGTCGACCACATCGTCACCGACATCAGCAGCTGGATCGACCGGGGCTGAGGCGGCCCTAACCTCGGCCAGCTGCGGCTGTGACTGCGGATGACTGGGCGCCCAGCGCTGCATTACTCCGAGCACGACGACCCCCAGCGCGGCGGCGGCGACCACGTCGCTGAACCAGTGGAACCGGTCATAGACCAGGCAACCAGCCAACACCGTGGTGGTCGCGGCCAACGCCAGCCAGGCTGCGGGTCGACGTCGCGGCGGCACCAGCAGGAACACCAGCCCACCGCCGCAGACCAGCAGGCTCGCGGTGTGGCCGCTGGGGAAGGCACCCTTGGCGTGCGCGATGGCGTCGGGTGGCGGCCGACCGATGCCGTACTTCAGGCCGAGCACGCTGACGCTGAGCGCGCCGAGGAGGCCAGCCGCGAAGATCAGCGGTCGCCAGTTTCCCCGGCGGTTCGCCACCGCGCCAGCCACGGCCAGCAGCACGGTGACGTCGAACGGCGGACTGAGCACGTCGGTGAAGAGCCGCGCCGCCAACCCCAGTGGCCCACGGCCGTGCTCGCGCAGAGCGTCGCGCAGCGCCACGTCGAAACCGACGATGCCCCGACCGAGCACGACCTCGACGGCCAACCCGATGAACACCGCCCCGGCCAGCGCCACCATCGCCCACCGCAGGACTCGCCACCGCCGCGCGGCGGCGGACGGGACACTGGGCAACGGCGGGGAGGACAGGGCGGATGCAGGCACGGTACGACGATAAGC
>JGI20195J14853_1000245_pt1 | contig 16405 bp, 19 predicted proteins | sample NGESurdeep092012_3_FD_14853 | JGI IMG/M metagenome (IMG submission 14853)
GCATGTAGGTCAACGCGTCGGAGAAGGACTCCTCGTCCTCGACCACGAGCACCCGAGTCACGTCCGGACCTCCTCGATGGCGCTGCTCGGGGCGGGGGTGGCGGTGCCGGCGGCAACGGGCCGGGCGGTCGGGGCGGCAGACAGCGCCGGCAGCCGAAGGGTGAAGGTGGAGCCCGACCCTTCGACGCTCCACACCTGCACGCTGCCGCCGTGGTTGGTGGCGACGTGCTTGACGATGGCCAGGCCGAGACCGGTGCCGCCGGTGGCCCGCGAGCGCGCCGGGTCGGCCCGGTAGAACCGTTCGAACACGCGCTCCAGGTCGCTCTCCGCGATCCCGATGCCCTCGTCGGTGATCGCAATCTCGACTGTGTCACGGTGCCGGCGCACGCCCACCGTCACCCGGGTGAGCGGTGGGCTGTAGGCGATGGCGTTGTCGATCAGATTGCCCAACGCGGTCACCAGCTGGCTCTCGCTGCCGAGGACCGAGCAGCCGGTGTCTCCTCCGGTGACCACCTCGATCTGGCCGGCGGCGGCGGCGAGCCCGGTCCGGTCGACGGCCTCCCGGACCACCCGGTCCACCGTCACGGATCGCGGCTCCGGCAGCGGGTCGGCGCCCTGCAGCCGGGAAAGGTCGATCAGCTCCTGCACCAGCCGGCCGAGCCGGTCGGCCTCGTGGCGCATTCGCCCGGCGAAGCGGCGCACCGCCGCCGCAGGGACAGCGCGCCCACCGGGGTCTTGAGCTCATGGCTGACGTTGGCGACGAAGTCCCGGCGGGCGGCCTCTACCCGGCCCGCCTCGGTGATGTCCTCGACCAGGACGAGCACCTCCCCGCCGCGCGGCAGTCGGGTCAACCGGACCTTGACCGCCGCGGGTTCCCGGCTGATGCGCTCCCCTAGGCAGGTCGAGTTCGACCTCGCGCGGCCGGCCGTCCCGGCGGACCGCCCCGACGTCGCGCCGCAACGGCGCGACCGTGATCCGGCCGGCGCGAACCATGCCCATGGCATGTGCGGTGGGGTTGGCCAGCAACACCTCCGCGGAGGGGTCGACGACTACCGCGCCGATGTGCAGGCTGTCGACGACGGTCAGCGCCAGCATCGCCTGGCGGGCAACGGGGTCCATCGAACCGTGCGGTTCGGGGACGTCCGGACCGGCGCGGGGCCAGCGGCTGCGCCAAGACCGGGCCAGCCACGCCAGGGCCACGAGCAGTCCGCCAGCGAGCAGACCGGCGATGCCGGCGACCACCGGGTTCACGCTTGCGATGGTAGGCGCGTGCGCTGTCCGGCTCACCCCAGCGGCCGGCGTACTGGCGCCGGTCGTCAGGAGTTCACCCGCAGTACGCCGGGTGGTTGCCGATCTGGCCGGGTGGCGCTTTTCGCCGGGCTAGGCTGATCTCAGCCGGAGGGAGGCCCGAACCGATGCGGCAGGCGTACCACGATGAGCTCAACGCGATCAGTGCGGCGCTCGTCGACATGACCAACCTGGTCGGCTCAGCGATGAACCGCGCGACCACGGCGCTGCTCGACGGCGACCTGGCGTTGGCGGAGAGTGTGATCAGCCATGACGAGGCGATCGACCAGCTCTACCGGGAGATCGAGGAGCGATCGCTGGAGCTGCTCGCGCGCCAACAGCCAGTCGCGGGTGACCTGCGCGTTTTGATCACCGGGCTGCGGATGGTGGCGGACCTGGAGCGGATGGGTGACCTGGCGGTGCACGTCGCCAAGGTCGCGCGTCGGCGCTACCCGCAGTCCGCCATCCCGGCCGAGCTGCGGGCCACGATGCTGGAGATGGGGCAGGTCGCCCAGCGCATCGTCACCAAGGCCGGCAGTGTCATCGCCAGTCGCGACCTGGACATGGCGGCTGAGCTGGAGAAGGACGACGACGTCATGGACAGCCTGCATCGCCAGGTGTTTGCGGAACTGCTCGACGGCGAGTGGCAGCATGGCATGGAGTGCGCCATCGACGTCACCCTCGTCGGCCGCTATTTCGAGCGCTTCGCCGACCATGCGGTGTCGGTAACGCGGCGGGTCGTGTTCATCGTGACCGGTCAGCGGCTGGAGCCGGCCACCGCGTCCGCCGTGTCGTCCGCCTGAGGCGCGTCGGCAGCGCCGCTTGCGGCGAGGGCGCCACGACCGCAGATGCTCAACCGGGGTAGCGTGCACGATGAAGACGAAGGGCGGCTGACCGGCGACGACATCGTCGTCGCGGTGATGACGGGGATTGGTGGTGATCGCCTGGACTCCGCTGTTGGTCGCAACCGCGGTGTCGACGTGCAGCCGTTCCCGTCCAGCCGCCGCTTAACGACGGCTGCGGTCCGGGCTGGCCGCCGGATCGTGCCGATGCACGGTCTTCTTGAGGTGGACGTCACCGAGGCTCGCGGGCTGCTCGGCGCGCACGAGCCGCCGCTGTCGCTCACGGCGTTCGTTATCGCGTCGGTCGCCCGCGCAGCGGCAGCGCATCCGGAGGTGCACGCCTACCGGGACTGGCGCGGCCGACTGGTGCGGCACCGCCATGTCGACGTTCAGACCCTCATCGAGGTGCCCACCGCGCAAGGACCTTTCGGGCTGGTGCACGTGGTTCGAGACGCGGACCTGCGCGGCGTCCCCGAGATCAGCAACGAGCTTCGCGCGGTCAAGGCAGACGTCGACGCCACTGGGACCGGGCGCATGCTGCGCCGGTTCGGCCCGGTCGCCGGCCACGTCCCCGGTCTGTTCCGGGCGATGTACGCAGTGATGGGCCGCTCGACGCACGTGCATCTCGCCGCGGGCACGGTCTCGGTAACCGCGGTTGGGATGTTCGCAGCCGGTGGAGGATTCGCAATAGCTCCGCCCACGCTGGCGTCGCTCGTCGTCGTGGTGGGCGGACTGAGCCAACGCCCCCTCGTAGTCGACGGCCGCATCGTCATCCGCGATGTACTCGACGTCACCGTCACGATCGACCACAACGTCGTGGACGGTGCCCCGGCCACCCGGTTCGGTGCTGACTTGCGCCGCCTCATGCGGGCAGCTGTGGCCCTCTCCCCCACAGGGCGAGCCGANGAATCCTGAGCTCGGCGCGGTCGGAAGGCTGGCGTCCCGTCATTCCGCTCAGGTAAAGNGCNGGCGTCAGCCGAAGCGGCCGGTGATGTAGTCCTCGGTNCGCTTCTGGGACGGGTTGGTGAAGAGCCGCTGGGTGTCGTCGACCTCGATCAGGCGACCCGGTTCCCCGGCGCTCTCGATCGTGAAGAACGCCGTCACGTCGCTGACCCGAGACGCCTGCTGCATGTTGTGGGTCACGATCACGATGGTGAACCGGTCCTTGAGCTCCATCATCAGGTCCTCGATCGCCAGCGTGGAGATCGGGTCCAGCGCGGAGCACGGCTCGTCCATCAGTAGCACCTGCGGTTCCACCGCGATCGCGCGGGCGATGCAGAGCCGTTGTTGCTGGCCGCCGGACAGCCCGGCGCCGGCCCGGTCGAGCCGCCCCGACACCTCGGTCCACAGGTTCGCCGCCCGCAGCGACCGCTCCACNGCNTCNTCNAGCNNGCTCNTNCGNCGTACGCCGTTGAGCTTCAGCCCCGCGGCCACGTTGTCGTATATCGACATCGTGGGGAACGGGTTGGGGAGCTGGAACACCATGCCGATGCTGCGCCGGACGTTCACCGGGTCGACGCCAGGGGCGTAGATGTCCTCGTCGTCGAGCAGCACCTGGCCGGTCACCCGGGCGCCCGGGATGACCTCGTGCATGCGGTTCAGCGCCCGCAGATAGGTCGACTTGCCGCACCCCGACGGGCCGATCAGCGCGGTGATGGTCTTCGGCTCGATCGTGAGTGAGACGTCGGCNACCGCCAGGGTGGATCTGTAGTAGGCACACAGGTCCACGGTCTCGATGCGCTTGGCCATNGGACGGACCTACCTCCGGGCGAGGGTGTTGCGGCGAGTGAGCATCCGCGCNGCAACGTANAGCAGGACGACAATGGTGATCAGTGTCAGCGCCCCGGCCCAGGCGCGGGCGATAGCGACGTCGTACGCCGATCCCGCCTGCTGGAAGACCAGCAGCGGCAGGGCGCTCTGGCCGCCGCGGAGCGGGTTGAGGTGGAGGAAATCGTTGCCGAAGGCGGTGAGCAGCAGCGGAGCCGTCTCCCCGGTCACCCGGGCGACGGCCAGCATGACGCCGGTCGTGATGCCGGTGGAGGCGGTCGGCAGGACGATGGACAGGATCGTGCGCCAACGCGGCACCCCGAGCGCGTAGCTGGCCTCCCGCAGACTGCCGGGTACCAGTTTGATCATTTCTTCGGACGACCGGACGACCACCGGCAGCATCAGGATCGACAGCGACAGCGCCGCGGCCAGCCCGGAGAACCCACGGTGCAGCTCCAGCACCCAGAACGCGAAAACGAACAGCCCGGCGACGATGGACGGGATGCCGGTCATGACGTCGACGAAGAACCGGATGGCGGCAGCCAGCCGCCCGTGGCCGTACTCGGTGATGTAGATGGCGACGAGCAGCCCGAGCGGGACGGACAGCAGGCTGGCGATGAGCACCTGCTCGAGCGTGCCGATGATGCCGTGGTAGACGCCGCCACCGGCGTCCAGCGGGCCGACACCGGCCATGGAGTGGGTGAGGAAGCTCAAGCTCAGCCGGGCCGCTCCGCGGTAGACGGTGTAGCCGATGACGCCCACCAGCGGCGTCAGCGCTGCGAGCAGGCATGCGGTGGCCGCCGTCGTGGCCAGCCGGTCGACCGCGCGGCGGCGCCCTTCCACCCGCCAGGACAGAGCCGTGCCGGCGACGACGGCCAGCATCAGGCTGACCAGGACGAACTCGGCAGTGCCGGCCAGCGGGGTGACGACGAACACCAGCGCGGTGCCGCCGACGGCGGCCAGCATCGCGGCCAGCATCGGCAGCCGGCCGACGTGTGCGGCGGTCAGCCGGGACGAGTGCGCAGCCGCCGGCTGACCGCCGGACGCCGGTGGGTCCGGGGTGGGCGTCGGGGCGGTCAGCGTCATACCGCGGCGCTCCGCTCCATCGCGCCGCTGCGGTAGATGACCGCACGCGCCACGAGGTTGACGATGAGGGTGATGGCGAACAGGACCAGACCGCTGGCGATCAGCGCCTCTCGGCCGGTGTTACCGGACTCGCCGAACTTCGTGGCGATGTTCGCGGCGATGCTGTTGCCGCCCGGGGTGAGCACCCGCCAGTTGACGTCGAACGAGGCCGCGAGCACCAGCGCCACCGCGATCGTCTCGCCGAGCGCGCGCCCCAGACCCAGCATCACGGCGCTGATCAGCCCTGGTCGGCTCGGGGGCAGCACAGCGGTCCTGATCATCTCCCACCGGGTGGCCCCCAGCGCCAGCGCTGCCTCCCGGTTTGTGGTCGGCACCTGGGCCAGAACCTCGCGGGAGATCGCGGAGATGATCGGCAAGATCATCACGGCCAACACTACGGCGGCCGCGAAGATCGACCGGCTGGCGACCGAGGTGCGGTTGTCTGGGTCGGCGAACAGCGGTATCCAGCCGAAGGTGCGGGCGAGGAAGCTCTGCACCGGGACCAGGTGCGGGATGAGGAAGTACAGCCCCCACAGCCCATAGATCACCGACGGCACGGCCGCCAGCATGTCGGTGACGTAGCCCAGCACCGTGGCGATCCGCCGCGGCGCGTAGTCCGTGGTGTAGAGGGCCACGCCGATCGCGATCGGTACGGCGATGACGAGCGCCAACGCGCTGGACAGCAGCGTGCCAAAGGCCAGCGCAGCGATGCCGAACACCGACGGGGAGGCATCGGGCAGCCACTCCCGAGTGGTCAGGAAGCCCTTGGTGTCCGCGCGAAGTGCCGGGAGCGCCTTGACGATCAGGAAGATCGCGATGGCGGCCAGCACGATCAGGGTGAACACGCCGGCGGCCAGGGTCAGCCCGCGAAAGACGCGGTCCCCGCGCCGCACCGCCGCCCGCCGCGGGGATGTCGGTTCCCGCGGCGGGCTGGTGGGGGCCGTCATGCCGGGATGGTGCGAGAGCTCGCCATACCGTGTCCTCGGGTGGTGACCCACCGATCGTTAGTGACTGAGATCATCCGATCGCGGTGATCGCGGCCTTGTTCTTGTCCGCGATCGCGGTCGGTAGCGGGGCGAAGCCGAGGCTGTCCGCCACGGCCTGTCCGCCGGTGACCGCGTACGTCAGGTAGCTCTTGAGCAGCGGGGTGTTCTTGCCACCCTTGCCGCAGCCGATGACATAGGTGACCGTGGAGATCGGGTAGCCGCTGGACACGCCGTAGTTGACGGTGCCCTTGACGTCGGTGGCGCTCCCGGTGACCGTGAAGGACTCCAGCGCCTTGCTGACGTTGGCCGCGTTCAGCTCGGCGTACTGCCCGCTGGCGTTGCGCACCTTGGCCACCGACAGGCTGTTGGCCTTGGCGAAGGACACCTCGGAGTACGCGATGCCGCCGTCGGTCTGCTTGACCCCGGCGGTTACGCCCTCGGAGCCCTTGGCACCCTGCCCGCCCGGCCAGTTGATCTCCTTACCGGAGCCCAGGGTCCAGGCGCCCTTGGCCTGGGAGTCGAGGAACTCCGACACCACCTGCGTGGTCCCGGACCCGTCCGAGCGGTGGAAGGCGGTCACCGGCGTGGCCGGCAGCTTGGCGTTCGGGTTGTCGGCCTTGATCCCCGGTGCGTCCCAGGTCTTGATCGTGCCGGCGAAGATACCCGCCACGGTNGCCGGCGAGAGCTGCAGGTCCTTGACGCCGGCCAGGTTGTACTCCAGGGCGACCCCGCCGGCAGTGATCGGGATGTGCACGGCCGGCCCGGCGGCGCAGCGGGCGTCGGCCTTGGTCTGCTCGTCGGGCTTGAGGGCGACGTCGGAGCCGGCGAAGTCAACCGTGCCCGAGGTGAACTGCTGGACGCCTGCTCCGGAGCCGACGCTCTGGTAGTTGATCTGCGTACCGGCGCACTTGGCGCTGTAGTCCTTGACCCATTGCTGCTGGATAGGGGCTTGGAACGACGAGCCGGCACCGGTCAGGGCGCCGGACGCACAGGCCACCTGCGCGGCCGGGCTGGCACTGGTGCCGCCACTGGTGCCGCTGCTGGTCGTACCGGCGTTGTTGTCGCTGCCACAGGCGGCCAGGGCCACCGTGCCGACGACGATCAGGCCGGCGACGCCGCCGGTCCGCTTGACCTTCACAGGCGTTGCATCCTCTCCTTGACTCCCCGGTCGGCGCTTCGGGCGCCGCTGTTGGACGCGACCGTAGGCAAGCAAGGTGTCTCGACGGGTCCCCCTGAGTGAACGGCGGGTGAACCGCGGCGGGCGGCCGGTCAGGCGGCGAGCAGTGCGGACACGACGTATTCGGCGATCGCCAGCGACGATGTGGCCGCGGGCGATGGCGCGTTGCGGACGTGCAGCACCCGGCCCCGATGGTTCAGCACGAAGTCATCGGCCAGCTCGCCGGCCCGACTCACCGCCTGCGCGCGCACTCCCGCCGCCGCCGGTACGACGTCCGCGGGCCGCAGGGCCGGTACGTACCGCTGGGCCTGCCGGACGAAGGCCCGCTTGCTCAACGAGTGCCCGTACTCCACCAGGCCGGTCCGCCAGTGCTGTCTCGCCATCCGGCGAAAGCCTGGCCAGGCGACGGCGTCGCGCACATCGCGCAGGCGGATGTCGCGGCGGCGGTACCCCTCCCGGGCCAGCGCCAGCACCGCATTCGGTCCGACCAGCACCTCCCCGTCGTACCGGCGGGTGAGGTGGATGCCCAGGAACGGGTAACGCGGGTCCGGCACCGGATAGATCAGCCCTCGGACCAGGTGGCGTGCCTCCGGCCGCAGCCGGTGGTACTCGCCCCGGAACGGCACGATGCGCGGGTCCGGGTCGTCGCCGAACAACTCGGCCACCCGGTCGGCGTACAACCCTGCGCACACCACCAGCTGGTCGACGGCGATCTCCCCGGCCGTGGTCGCCACCGTCACACCGTCGGGTCGCTCAGCCGCGCCGACCACCTCGACGCCGGTGCGCACCTTGCCCCCGGCCGCCATCACGTCGGCGGCAAAGGAGCGCGCCACCGCGCTGAAGTCGACGATCGCGGTGTGCGGCGAGTGCAGCGCCGCCACGCCGACCGCGTGCGGCTCGAGCTCGGAGATCTCGGCCCCGTCCACGGTGCGCACGCCCGGTACGCCGTTGGCGGCCGCCCGCCGAGAGATCTCCGTCAACCGGTCCCGCTCGGAGTCCATGAGCGCCACCACGAGCTTGCCGCACTCGTCGTAGGTCAGCCCCCGGTCGAGGCAGTAGGCCTGCATCTGGGCGCGACCGGCGGTGCACAACCGGGCCTTCAGTGACCCGGGCGGGTAGTAGACGCCGGCGTGCACAACGCCGCTGTTGTGGCCGGTCTGGTGGGAGCCGACCACGTCCTCCTTCTCCAGCACGGTGACCGTCGACCCGGGAAGCTGTTCCAGCAGGCGGCGGGCGACCGCCAACCCAACGATCCCTCCGCCCACCACCCCGATGCGCGTGTCGACCATGGTGGCGAGTCTGCCGCATAGGGTCGAACGATGAGCCGCCGTGTGCACCGTCCCCCAGCTGATAGCCGGTTCGACGACGCTTTGGAGATCGACGCTTTGGAGATCATTGTGCGCGGCTACCTCACCTCGGGCTTGGATCTGAGGTGTCTTGGCACAACGATCACGGGGTTGGACCGGCGCAGGGTGGGCCGGAGCAGGGGCAGGGGCAGGGTGGCCCTGGCGGTCGGGCGATGAGNCATCCCCCGGGCGGCCGACTCGCCCGAGGTGTCTCGATNGAGGAGCGCGGGCCGCTCACCGGCGATCAAGTCCGGGACGTGCTTCGGCTGGTGGACGCGGTGACCGACACCGACGGCGTCCGGCCGTTGTCCGAGCACGTGATGCTGCATTTGCGTTACGGCGGCGACACTCCGGCGCGCAACTTCCTGGTCCGCGAAGACGGTCAACTCGTGGGCTACGCCCACCTCGACACCACGGACGTGGTCGAGGGAGCCAGCGCCGAGGTCGCGGTGCACCCCGCCGCCCGCAACGCCGGCGTCGGCAGCCGGCTGGTCGACGCCGTCCTCCGGGCGAGCCCGGACGGTCGGCTGCGGCTGTGGGCGCACGGCCAGCACCCGGCCGCTGCCGCGCTGGCCGCCCGGATGGGGTTTCGCCGGTCTCGGGTGCTGTGGCAGATGCGGCGGTCGCTGTTCGCCGCGCTGGACCGACCGGTGTTGCCCGCCGGGGTGAGCGTGCGCACCTTCCGGGTCGGCGAGGACGAGGTCCGCTGGCTCGAGGTCAACCGCCGGGCCTTCGCCAACCACCCGGACCAGGGCCGCTGGACGATGGCGGAGGTGCGGACGCGGGAGCGGGAGCCCTGGTTCGACCCGGCCGGGTTCTTTCTCGCCGAGCGGACCGGGACCTTGGTCGGCTTCCACTGGACCAAGGTGCACGGAGCCGGCGCCGGCAGCCATGGTCACGAGCCCATCGGCGAAGTGTACGTCGTGGGGGTGGACCCGGCCGAGCAGGGGCATGGGCTCGGACCGGCGCTGGTTCTCATCGGCTTGCGGCACCTGCGCGCCGTCGGACTGGGGCAGGCCATGCTCTATGTGGAGGAGTCCAACACCGCCGCCATCGGTGTCTACCAGCGGCTCGGCTTTACCCGGTGGGACACCGATACCTGCTTTCGCCCTTTCGCCTCGGCTAATTGAATGGCTGACTCAAGGGACCAACGGCTCTAACGGCCCGGGTCGTCCTGCGAGATGATCACTGTGGCGATCGGCTCCGGAGCGATTTCCGGCGCCGTTCCGCTGACCGGAAGGAGTTGCGATGACCAGTTCCGCTGCTGCGGTGTCCCGCATCGACGGACCGAGCGCGCGCGCTGAACGGCCCATCGTGGTCGGGATTGACGGCTCCCCCGGCTCGGTTGCCGCGTTGCGGTGGGCGGCCAGCGAGGCCCGGGCGCACGGCCGGCCGCTGACCGCGGTGGTGGCGTACGACGTCCCGGCGTACTACGGCTATCCGCTGGCCCCGGTGCCCGAGCTCGACGACGCGCAGCGCGTGGGCGGCGAAGCCTGTTTGGACAAGGCGTTGGCCGACGTGTACGGCGACAAGCGCCCACCGGAGGTTCGGCGGGAGGTTCAGCAGGGCAACCCGGCCCGGGTGCTGATTGACATCGCCGAGGACGCCAGCCTGCTGGTGGTCGGTGCCCGGGGGCACGGCCACTTCCTGCTCGGCTCGGTCAGTGACCGCTGCATGCACCATGCCGCCTGCCCGGTCGTGGTGGTCCGCGGCTGACTACCCGGGCGGGTGGTCGCGGGTGACTACCCGGGCTAGGGGGTCCGACCCGGCGACGGTCGTGGCGGCAGCGGCTCGGCTGCCGCACCGTCGCGAGCGGTCGGCACGCTGTCGGCGACGGCGTCCTCGGCCGCTTCGTCCTCCGCCACGGGCAACGGCGTGATCGGCGGTACGACGAACTTGTATCCGACGTGGCGGACCGTGCCGATGAGCGCTTCGTGCTCGGCCCCGAGCTTCGCGCGCAGCCGGCGCACGTGCACGTCGACCGTCCGTGTGCCGCCGTAGTAGTCATAGCCCCAGACCTCCTGCAGCAGCTGGGCGCGGGAGAACACTCGGCCCGGGTGCTGGGCCAGGTACTTGAGCAGCTCGAACTCCTTGAAGGTCAAGTCGAGCGGAGTGCGGCGCAGCCGGCAGGTATAGGCGACCTCGTCGATGCTAAGATCGCCGGCCCGAATCACGGACTTCTCGGCCGGTCTGCCGCCGCCGATGGGGCCGCCGGCCCGGGCGGTGACCAACCGCAGTCGTGCTTCGACCTCGGCCGGTCCGGCGGTGACGAGCAGGACGTCGTCGACGCCCCACTCGGCGGTCAGCCCGGCTAGCCCGCCTTCGGTGAGGATCGCCAGCAGTGGCACGTCTAGCCCCGTGGTGCGCAGCAACCGGCACAGCGACCGTGCCCCGACCAAGTCCCGGCGAGCGTCCACCAGGACGGCNTCCACCTTCGGGGCGTTCAGCAGGGCGGTGATGTCGAGCGCGGCGGTGCGCACGGAGTGCGAGAGCAGGCCGAGTGCCGGCAACACCTCGGTGGAGGGCTGGAGAGCGCCGGTCAGCAGCAGCAAGGTGCTCACGGTGGCGCTCCGTTCGGCGAGGAGACAGGCGGGCCCGATGGAATGATCGCATCTTGCGCGGATGCCTCGACCGGCGACGTCGTCCTCATCCCGCGGCAGGGCAGGATAGCCCACGTGTCTGCTCAGTCCCTTCCGTTCGACGCGCCGCCCGTGACCTTGGTGACCGCGGACGGCGAACGGCTGTGCGCGCTGCACCTGGAGCAGCCGGACCAACGCCGGGAGATCGCCGTCGTGCTGGCCCACGGTTTCACCGGTTCGTGGCGCAAGCCGGCCGTCTGGGCGGTGGCGGCCGGACTGACGCCGTACGCCGGGGTGCTGGCGTTCGACTTCCGCGGCCACGGCAGCTCGACCGGCCGCAGCACGCTGGGCGACCGCGAGGTCCTTGACATCCACGCCGCCGTCGCGGCCGCCCGCGGCCTCGGGTACGCCCGGGTGGTCACCTGCGGATGGTCGATGGGTGGCTCGACGGCGCTGCGGCACGCGGCCCTGCGCGGCGGCGTCGACGCGGTGGTCAGCGTCAGCGCGCCGAGCCGCTGGTACGTCCGGGACACGGTGCCGATGCGCCGCCTGCACTGGTTGGTCGAGCACCGGCTCGGTCGGGCGGTCACCCGGACGATGCTGCGCACCCGAGTGGCGCGGAAGTGGAAGACGATGCCGGAGTCCCCGCTGGAGGTGGTCGGCCGAATCGCGCCCACGCCGCTGCTGATCATTCACGGCGACACCGACCCCTACTTCTCGACCGAACACCCGCTGGCGCTCGCTGCGGTCGCCGGACACCCGAGCGAGCTGTGGCTCGTGCCCGGCTTCGGGCATGCCGAGAACGCGGCCCCCACCGAGCTGCTCGACCGGCTGGGACGACACCTGCCGGAGCTGCTGGCTCGGGGTCCGGCCGCCGCCGCCGGCGCCGGGCGCTAAGGAGACACCGGCGTGGCCGTGGGGACCATCCGCTACTGGGCGGCGGCGAAGGCGGCCGCCGGCACCGCCGAGGAGCCGGTCGACGGGCCGACGTTGGCCGCGGCGCTGGCGGCCGCTCGGGCCGCTCGACCGGACGACGGCCGGTTCGCCCGGGTGCTCGCCAGCTGTTCGTTCGTGGTCGATGGCGTACCGGTCGGCCGCCGAGACCACGGGACCGTCGAGCTCGCCGCCGGAGCCATCGTCGAAGTCTTGCCCCCGTTTGCGGGCGGATGACCCGCGGACCCGCTCTGGCCGCGGGTGCGGCCGCGGCCGTCGCGCTGGCCGGGGCCGCCGCCGCTGGTCGTTCGCTGCTGGTCGGGTGCGTGATCGCCACCCAACTTGGGCTGGCGGCGAGCTGGCTGCGGGCGGCGGCCATCCCGGCCCTCGGAGTGCCGCTGGCGATCACCGTGGCGGTCGCCGCCGCGGTTGACCTGCTCGGCCAAGCCGGCGGCGGCGACCGGCTGGAGCGGTTGGCAGGCGTCGTCGGGGTGGCGTTCCTCGGGATGCTGCTCGGGGAGTTGGTGCGCCGAGACCGCTCTCGGGTCACCGACTCCTTGGTCGCGACCGCGTCTGCGGTGGTCCTGGTCGTCATGCTGGCGAGCCCGCTGGCGCTGGCTCCGAGTAGCGGCGGCCGCGCCGTCGTGGGGGCGACGTTCGCGGCCGTGGCTGCGGCGCTCGCGGTAGCGGCGGTGGGAGCGGCGGTGGGGGCGGCGGTGGGTGGCCGGGCTGACAATAGGCTCGGCGCAGCGGCCACCTTGATCCTCGCCGTGGTCGCCGGCGGCGGCGTGGGGGCGGCGTACGGCTCGGTCAGTCAGCACGGCCCGCGGTGGGGGGTGGCCGTCGGACTGGCCGCCGCCCTGTTCGCGGCTGCCGGCTGGGCCCTGACCGCGGGGTCGACAGACCACAGCACAGCCCCCCGGGCTGCGGGAGCCCTCCGCCCGTCGGCACCGGTGATGGCGCTACTGCCGCTCGCCTTGGCGGCACCGGTCGGCTACGCCGCCGGCCGGCTGCTGGGCTGGTGAGCATGCGTCGTCTCCTGCTCGTCCTGGTCCTGCTTGCCGGGTGCGTGATCGGTGCGGATCGGGGAGCCGCCTGGCTGGCCGCCCGGTTGGTGGCCACCCGGGTGCAGTCGACCGAGCACCTCGCCCAGCGACCGCGGGTGTTGGTGCACGGCACGCCGTTTCTGCCGCAGGTCGTGCGCGGTCGGTACCAGGCGGTCGAGGTGTGGGCGCTGGACCTGCGTCCGGAGCCGCTGCCGGTAGCCGAGGTGGACGCGACCCTGACCGGCGTGCGCCTCCCGCTGGGCGACGTACTGCGGCGCTCGGTTAGCCAGGTCGACGCGGACAGCGTGCGGGCGCGGGTGATGCTGCGGTACGGCGACCTGAACACCTACCTTGCCGGCCGCAACCTGTCCGTCGCNNCGGCGGGGCCGAGCCTGCGGGTCACCGGCACCGCGCGGGTGCTCGGCCGCGACTTCTCCGCCGCCGCGGTCAGCGACGTTGCNGTCCGCGACGGCCAGGTGGTCGTCACCGCTCACCGGATCGAAACCGGCAACAGCCTCGCCGACGCCGCGTTGTCCGCGGCGGCGGATGCCCGGCGGCTCGACTTCACGGTACGACTGGGAAGCTTGCCATTCGGCCTGCGGCTGACCGACGTCCGGGTCCAACCGGATGGGTTGGTCCTGACCGCGGACGCTCGAGCCGTCGTCGTGAATACCGGCTGAGTACCGCCGAGGGGCGGGTAGGCTCGCGACCGTGTCGGGCAGCTACCTCACCAGGCGTCGCGCCGTGGACCTGTGCCGCGTACGCAGCTGCCTGTGTCGGCGTTTCTGACGCCGGCAACGACGCTCGCTAGCCGGTCCATGGCGTCTGCTCGGGTCCGTGCTGGCTGAGCAGACCACCGCCCACCGAGCGTTGCGTTGGCCGAACATCCCCACCCGCGCCTGTCTGCTCGTACCCGTCAGCGAGGAGTACTTATGATGAGCCGCACCGACGTCCTGGTCGAAACCGACTGGGCCGCCAACCACCTGCAGACCCCGGGCGTGGTCTTTGTCGAGGTCGACGAAGACGTCTCCGCCTACGACACCGGTCACATCCCCGGGGCCGTGCGGGTTGACTGGCGCGAGGACTTGCAGGATCCGGTACGGCGCGACTTCGTCGACCAAGCCGGCCTGGAGCAGCTGCTGAGCGAGAAGGGCATCACCGGCGACGACACGGTCGTGCTCTACGGCGGCAACAACAACTGGTTCGCCGCCTATGCGTACTGGTACTTCAAGGTCTACGGACACGACGACGTCCGCTTGCTCGACGGCGGCCGCAAGAAATGGGAGCTGGAGTCTCGGCCGCTGACCACCGACGTACCGGCGCGCCCACGGACATACTACCGGGCCAAGCCGGCCCGCACCGACATCCGCGCCTTCCGGGACGAGGTGATTGCTGCCATCGGCGAGCAGAACTTGATCGACGTCCGGTCGCCGGACGAGTTCTCCGGCAAGCTGTTAGCGCCGGCGCACCTGCCGCAGGAGCAGTCCCAGCGGGCCGGGCACATCCCGACGGCGCGCAACATCCCGTGGTCTAAGGCCGCGAACGACGACGGCACCTTCAGGTCCGACGACGAGCTGACCGCACTGTACGAAGGCGCCGGGGTGGAGCTCGGCAAGGACACCATCGCCTACTGCCGGATCGGGGAGCGCAGCGCGCACACCTGGTTCGTGCTGCACGAGCTGCTCGGCCAGCCCAACGTCAAGAACTACGACGGGTCCTGGACCGAGTACGGCTCGCTGGTCGGCGTACCGGTGGAGAAAGGGGCCTAAAGGCATGTGCGGGGCAACGGTCGGCGGCTTGAGCACGGAAGGGATCGACGTGGCCAAAGAGACGGTCATCCAGGGCAGCGTGACCAAGGGCGGTACGCCGGTGAGTGGCGGGTACGTCCGACTGCTCGACGCGGGCGGCGACTTCACCGCCGAGGTGGTCACGTCGGCCACCGGGCAGTTCCGGTTCTTCGCCGCGCCGGGACAGTGGACGCTGCGGGTGCTCTCGCCCGGCGGTCGGGGTGAGTCGACGGTGACTGCGGTACACGGGCAGGTCACCGAGACCGACATCGCGCTGACGAGCTGAGTCCGCCTGAGTCGGCCCGACCCGGTGGGTGGCTGATCGGTTATTGCCGGCGGAGGTCCAGCAGCTGCAACACCTGGGTGATGTGGGTACAGACCAGGTCAACGCCGAGGCGCCGCTTGAGGTCTGGGTCGCCGTACGCCGCCGGGCCGGCCAGCACCAGCCGGGCACCGGGGGCGAGCTGACGCAGCTGCCGGTAGAGCTCGCGCAGGCCGTCCTGGTCGCTGCCTTCCGGCAGCGCCACCACGACACGGGCGAGGTCCGACGAATCCGAAGCGGGCGTACTCATCTCCGCTGCCACCGCGGCGGCTACGGCGGCGGTGTTGGCCCCCGGACCGAGCGCACCTGCCAGCCGCGATCTTCGAGGACGTGCGAGAGTGCGCTGAGCCCCAAGACGTGCCGGGTCGCAACTCCGGCGAGCATGACGGTGCCCCGAGTCGGCGGGACGACTCCTTCCCGTAGCCGGTTCACGACGTCGTCGACGAAGCCGCCGATCTCGCGCTCGGGGTCGCTGCGGGGGCCGCTGATCCATTCCGGGCCGACGTCCACCAACCGGGCCAACAGTGCCTCGTAGATCTCCACCAGCGGCGTGCCGACCGCGTGCAGGTAGCGGGCCGCGGCCTCGAGCCGGTCGTGGTCGCGGGCGCCGAAGGCGGCGCCGAGCTCCGCAAGCACGGCTCTTGGGCTCGGACCAACGTCCGGGGGACTGCCACCTGTGCTCCTCACCTGATGCGTCGAAGAGTGCCAGCGCCATTGTCCCGGTTCGGCTGCGCCAAGCGCATTGGTCCGATCCGTCTGCCCTGATCGCGCCGACAGGTGATGAGGCACGGCCACCGCATAGGCTGCCATGGTGCGCGGTGACGGCGTCCGGGTGGCCGCCTACCGAGCCCTGCCGCGACGCCTCGGCGACGCCGTAGTGCGCATCCTCACCGCCAACTACACAGTTGGGGCGATCTGCGTCGTGATTCGGCCCGACGGACGGATGCTGCTGGTGCGACAGTCCTACCGGAACGGCTGGTCGGTCCCGGGCGGCCTGGTGCAGCGCCGGGAGAGCCCGCGCGACGCGGCCCGCCGAGAGCTGCGCGAAGAAGTGGGTCTAGACCTTGACGTCGCGCCCAGCAGCCAAGCCGAGGCGAACCCGGACTTGCAGTCGGTGACCTTCGTTCACCGCGTGGACGTCACCGCCGAGCAGGCGGCCACCGCCAGTCCGGTCAGTCCAGAGATTGTGGAGCTGACCTGGGCTGCGC
>JGI20195J14853_1000247_pt1 | contig 16337 bp, 19 predicted proteins | sample NGESurdeep092012_3_FD_14853 | JGI IMG/M metagenome (IMG submission 14853)
TGCGCGCAGGCCACCGCCGTCACCATCTTGGCGCCGTCCTTGGCGATGCCGCCGGCCTCGTAGTCGCGCCCGACCATGAAGCCGACGATGTTCTGCAGGAACAGCAGCGGGATGCGGCGCTGGCAGCACAGTTCGACGAAATGCGCGGCTTTGAGCGCGCTTTCCGAGAACAAGATGCCGTTGTTGCCGAGGATGCCGACCGGCATGCCGTGAATATGCGCAAAGCCGGTCACCAGCGTGATGCCGTACAGCGCCTTGAACTCGTCGAACTCGGAGGCGTCGACGAGACGCGCGATTACCTCGCGCACGTCATATTGCTTTTTCAGATCCACCGGCACGATGCCATCGAGCTCCGCACTATCGAGCGCCGGCTCGCGCGGCGCGAGGAGCGGAATGTCCACACTCTTCTTGTTGTTCAGATTGGCGACGATGCGGCGCGCGATCGACAGTGCGTGATGGTCGTCCTGCGCGTAATGATCGACAACGCCCGACTTGCGCGCATGCACGTCGGCGCCGCCCAGATCCTCCGCGCTCACCACCTCGCCGGTCGCTGCCTTCACCAGCGGCGGGCCGCCGAGAAAGATGGTGCCCTGGTTCTTCACGATGACGGATTCGTCCGACATCGCCGGCACGTAGGCGCCGCCGGCGGTGCAGGAACCCATCACCACAGCAATTTGCGGAATCCGCAACGCCGACATGGTCGCCTGGTTGTAGAAAATGCGGCCGAAATGCTCGCGGTCGGGAAACACCTCGGTCTGCGTCGGCAGATTGGCGCCGCCGCTGTCGACCAGATAGACGCACGGCAGCCGATCTTCGCGCGCGATCTCCTGGGCGCGCAGATGCTTCTTCACCGTCATCGGGAAATAGCTGCCGCCCTTGATGGTGGCGTCGTTGGCAACGATCATGCACTCGCGGCCCTCGATGCGGCCGATGCCGGTGATCAGGCCGGCGCCGTGGATGGCGTCGTCATACATGCCGTTGGCGGCGAGCGGAGAGAGCTCCAAGAACGGCGAGCCGGGATCGATCAGGTTCATCACCCTTTCTCGGGGAAGAAGTTTTCCGCGCGCGACGTGCCGCTCGCGCGACTTTTCCGATCCGCCCAAAACGGCCTCGGCGCGGCGCGCCTGCAAGTCAGCGACCAGCGCACGCATGCGCTCGGCATTGGTGCGGAATTCGGCCCCGTTGCGATCGATCGACGATGACAGAATCGCCAAAACGCCCTCCCCTTAATCCCGCTGAAAGGTGCCTTGGCGGAACCCGGAACGCAATGGCAAGGGAACTGCGGCACCACAGCGATTTTGGAACTGGCGGGTCCCGGCGACGTTCTCGTTATGCACTTCATGCCGAGCGTGGCGGCGGTGCTTCCGAGGAGGAAACGATGAAGAATGCACGACTGTTATCGACCGTAGCGGCAACGCTGCTGCTCAGCGTCGGCGCCGCATCGGCGCAGGACATGAAAAAGGATGAAGCACCCGCGCCTGCCCCTGCCGCCCAGCAGAACATGCCGGCCGAGAAAATCGCGCCGTCGATGAAGGCCGGCGAACCGAAAGCCGTGACCCATAAGGCGCCGGAAACGCTGGGCCAGGCGCCGAAAGCGTCGGACGCCGACAAGACTCGCGCCACCGACAAGGGCGCCATGGATAAGACCATGGATAAAGGCGCCGCCGGAAAGAGCTCCTTAGACGCCAATGGCAGCGTCGACAGCAAGTCGAAGAGCAAGGACAATGCCGCCGAAGACGCCGCGTCGTCGAAGTCGAGCCGGTCCACGACCGAACAGAACCGCGCGACCAGCGGTCAAGGCGCGGCCGCCGGCTCGGCCAAGCTTTCGACCGAGCAACGCACGAAGATCACCTCGATCATCAAACAGAAGAAGGTGGAGCCGGCGCATCTCACCGTGTCGGTACGCGTGGGAACCCGCGTGCCCGAAAGCGTGCACTTCTATCCGCTGCCGGTGGAAGTGGTCGTGTTTTACCCCGAGTGGCGCGGCTACAACTACATCCTGGTCGGCGATCAGATCGTGATCATCGACCCGCGCACGCACGAGATCGTTGCGATCCTCGAAGCCTGACGACAACGGCGTACGGCCGGGAACCCTCCCGGCCGCCTGCCACGTTGTCGCCTTGTTGTGAAACTTTTTTCCATAAACCGGACGAGTTCCAGGAACACAGTTCGCACGCGCCCGTTGTGTCAGGGTGCCGCCCCCGCGGCATCTTCCAAGGAGGCTAATAATGAAAACCCTTACCACTCTCACCGCCGTCGCGGCGCTTATCGTCGGCATGTCGATTGCCAGCGCTCAGACTCCGACGAACCAGGGCAAGGCCGGCTCGATGGGCAGCAGCTCCTCGATGGGCAGCAGCTCGACGCAGGGCTCGCAGACCATCGGCAGCGCTAAGTTCTGCATCACCAGCGCGGCCGGCGGCGCGATGAACTGCAAGTATGCGAGCCTGGCGGCCTGCGAGAAGGACGCCAAGGTGAACAACCAGACCTGTTCGCCCAATCCGACCAGCGGCACGACCGGCTCGAAGTAACTTCACGCAGCTGACGTGACTGATGCCCCGTTCCGGAGCAATCCGGCGGGGGGTTTCAGGCTGTCCGCACTGTTCATAATACGCGTTATGCATATCGGTTCGCACGGAACCCCCGCCAACCCTCGAACGTTATCGCGACGGTTGCTACAGCACTCACCATGAGGACAAACAAAATGAACAAAGATCGCATTCAAGGCAGCATCGAGCAGGCCAAGGGCAAAGTGAAGGAGGTCGCAGGAAAGGCCACTGGCGACAGCAAGCTGCAAGCCGAAGGCAAGACGCAACAGGTCGCCGGCAAAGTGCAGAACGCCGTCGGCGGCTTCAAGGACGCGGTGAAGGAAGCCGTCGACAACTGACGGCCCGCGGGCCACGTACTCTGAACTGGAAAACCCGGCGCATGCGCCGGGTTTTCGTTAGGCACGTCGCCGCTAGCTCACTCCGCGCACCAGCGGCCAGTCCGGCTCGTTGCCCTTCATCACCCAGGGCTCCTTGAGCGCGGCCTCCCGCCACTCGCCCCAAGCCGGCAGCGCCATCACCGCGTCCATATAAGCGCGCGACACCGGGCCGACCTCGAGCCCGTAGCTGTGCAGGCGTGAAACCACCGGCGCGTACATGGCGTCGGCCGCGCCGAAGGCGCCGAACAGGAACGGCCCGTTCTGCCCGAAGCGCGCGCGGCAATCGCTCCACAGCGCGTCGATGCGCCGCACATTGTCGATGACCTCGTCCGGCTGCGGGCGCTGTTTCGGCGGCAGCCATATGTTCATCGGGCAGTTCCGGCGCAGCGGCATAAAACCGCCATGCATCTCGTTCGCCACCACGCGGGCATGGCTGCGCGTGCGCGCATCCGCCGGCCAGAGGCCGGCTTGGGGAAATTTCTCGGCCAGATGTTCGAGGATGGCGAGCGACTCCCAGATGGGCATGTCGCCGTCGATCAGCACCGGCACTTTGCCGGCCGGCGAAAACTTCAGCACTTGCTCGCGACTGCCGGGCTCGTAGAGCGGGATCACCCGCTCGTCGAATTCGATACCCGCAAGTTTCATGGCAATCCATGGCCGCAGCGACCATGACGAATAGTTCTTGTTGCCGATGATCAGCGTCAGCGCCATCGCCCGATCTTTCGCTTGGCTCACGCCTTCTTCGGCTCGCCCGGCATGGTATCCGGCGCTTCGACCGCACCGCCGGTTTTCTTCCAGGCGCCGAAGCCGCCCTGAATATGGGCGACGGGTTTGAGCCCCATGCGCTGGGCGGTGTGCGCCGCCAACGCCGAGCGCAAGCCGCCGGCGCAGAAGAACACGAAGCGCTTGTCCTGCGCGAATACCGGCTTGTGATAGGGGCTCTGCGGATCGATCCAGAATTCCAGCAGGCCGCGCGGGCAATGAAAGGCGCCGGGCACCCTGCCCTCACGCTGCAATTCGCGGACGTCGCGGATATCCACCAGTACGACATCGTCGCGGCCGGCGAGCTTGATCGCCTCCTCGACCGGCAGCGTCTCGATCTCGCGTTCGGCGGCGTCCACCAACGCTTTGTATCCGGTGGTGATGGTCTGCGGCATGGGTCCTCCTGCTTTCGCCGATGGTGGCAGAGCCTTAGCCTGCGCTCAAGCCAATGGCGGTTGAAGAGGGCCGCGCGAGCAGGCACCATAGTCGCCAGGAGTTGAGTCGACATGCCGGCCTTCACCCTGCCCGATCTGCTTGCCTTCGCCTGGTTCCTCGCCGTCTGGACCGCCTATTCAATTGTGATCGAAAAGACCGAAAAGGGGCGCAGCGGCCTCAACGCGCTGATGAACGCCTATCGCGACGAATGGATGGAGCGGCTGCTGGCGCGCGATATGCGCATGGTGGATGCGCAGGTGACCGCCGCGCTGCAGAACGGCACCGCCTTTTTCGCCTCCACCAGCCTGATCGCCATCGGCGGCACCCTCACGCTGCTGCGCTCGACCGAGGAAATTTTGACCATCGTATCGGTGCTGCCGTTCGGCGCCGCGTCCTCGCGCGAATTATGGGAGCTGAAGATGCTGGGGCTCGCCATCATCTTCGTCTACGCCTTCTTCAAGTTCGCCTGGTCGTACCGGCTGTTCAACTATTTCGCCATCATGGTGGGCGCGGCACCGCCGCCCGCGGAAAAAGACACCGCGCAAGCGCAGGCTTTCGCCCACCGCGCCTCCCGGCTATGCGCCGATGCCGGCCGCCATTTCAATCGCGGCCAGCGCGCCTTCTTCTTCGCGCTCGGCTATCTCGGCTGGTTCTTAGGCCCGCTGCCGCTGGCGCTGACCACCACCGGAATCGTGATCGTGATGTGGCGGCGGCAGTTCACCTCGGAATCGCGCAAGGCGTTCGAGGCCGATGGCGCGGACGTCACGGCGCCGAAATAGCGCGCGCTCAAACCATCCCCATCAAAACGGCGATAACCGCCACGATCAGCACGGCGACGCTGGTGGCGACCATGGTGACGATGTGCTCGCGCCAGTTCGAATGCAGCCCGCGATCGTCGTAGTTGGCCGGCTCGGCCGAGGATGCGGAATGAAAGTCGAACGACATAGGCGAAACCCCCTTGCGAGCATCACTTGGATGGTGCGCGAGAACGCCGACGCGAACTCGGGCGCACGAATCGCCCTTGGCCGGCAAGAGTAGCTCCGCCGGTCATTCGTAACAATCATGACGTGATGGCGACGCGGCGCTCGCGCCGCGCTAGTGGGCAGCGACCGGCCCCGGCAGCAATTCGCTGGTCCGCCCGGTAAGCCAATAGGCGATTAGGCCGATCCATTCGTGGGTGGCGAAATCCAACGTCGCCAGCCCGCGCGCGAAAACAAAAGTCGGCATAAGATTGCCCTGCTTGCGCGTGCGCCAACCGACCGGATAGGCCTCGACTGGAAATCCGGCGCGCCGGAAGCAGCCGACCGCGCGCGGCATATGCTGCGCCGAGGTCACCAGCAGCCAGCGCTCGCCCGGTTTCGGTTTCACAAGCTCTTTGCTGAAGGCGGCGTTTTCCGTGGTGTTGCGGGCCCGCGATTCCAGCATCACGCGCGCACGCGGGACGCCGAAGCTGTCGAGCAACGGATACAAGTAATTTGCCTCCGGCAAGCCATCGGCGAACAGGCTGGCATCACCGCTGGAATAGACGATGCGCGCATTCGGATAGGCGCGCGCGAGCTTGGCAATTGCAATGACACGTCCTGCTTCACCGCCGACCATCGTGTCGCCGTGATCCCGCGAAAGTGCGGGTGTAATGGCCCCGCCCAGCACGACGATGCCGTCCGGCGCTCCGCGCGCCGGATCCCACGGCGGGAAGCGGTTCTCCAACGCATGCGTGAGCACTCTGCCCACCGGCATGAAGCCAGCCAACGCCAAGACAATCAGACTTGCCACCGCAAGCCGCCGGCCGGCGCGCTTGAACCGCGTGGCCATCAGCACGATGCCGGTGAGCCCGAGCGCGATCAGCAGATTCGACGGCAGCAGCAAAAAGGCGACAGTCTTGGAGAGGATAAAAAACATGAGAGTCCGATCTATTCAGACCGAAACAGAAATCTGCCTAACATTTTGTTTGGCGCTTTGATCTTTTCCGAAAACCGGTTCCCACTTTTCGGAATCATGCGCTAGCGCGTCTTCTTCCAGTCCTCATAGCGTTTCTTGTTTTCTTCGTTGGGCGGATAGAGCCCGGGGAGCTTCGCCCCCTTCTCCACTTCCTGCACCAGCCAGCTTTCCAGCAGCTCGTGCTCGGCGCCTTCATTGGCGACGAAATCGGCGAGCGCCTGCGGGATCACCACCGCGCCATCGTCGTCGGCGACGATGATGTCGCCGGGAAAGATCGCGCAGTCGCCGCAGCCGATCGGTTCGTTCCAGCCGACGAAGGTGAGCTGATTGACCGAGGCCGGCGCCGCGATGCCGGCGCACCAGACCGGCAGGCCGGTGGCAACGACGCCGTGCTTGTCGCGCATCACGCCGTCGGTGATCAACGCGTTGACCCCGCGCTTGACCATGCGCATGCACAGGATGTCGCCGAAAATGCCGGCGCCAGTCACGCCCATGGCGTCGGCGACGACGACGCAGCCTTCCGGCATGGCTTCGATCGCGCCGCGGGTGGAGATCGGCTTCGACCAGCTCTCCGGCGTCGCCAGATCCTCGCGCACCGGCACGAAGCGCAGCGTGATGGCCGGACCCACCACGCGCTTGCCGGAAAAGCCGAGCGGCATCGCGCCCGCCATCCAGCAGCGGCGGATGCCCTTCTTCAGCAGCATGGTGGTGATGGTGCCGGTGGTGACGTTGCGCAGCGTCTCGAGCGTGGCGGTCATCGATATCCCCGTGATGGCGGAGTCTGGTTTTGTTTGCGCATGATCTTATCCGAAAACCGGTTCCCACTTTTCGGGATCATGCGCTAAGCGGCTTTAAGGCCGAGCCGCTCGTCGCGGCGGCGAAGATAGGCGACAAACGGGACGGCTAGAAGCACCATCCAGAGCTTGCCGATAATCTGGCCGAGCAGGAAGTCGAGCGAGCCGAAGGCGAGCCACAGGAAAATAATCGAGTCCACGACCAACCCGACCAGGCTCGACGCCACCACCGCCAGCACCAGCCGGCGGCGGGCCAGCGGCGTATAGACCGCGAAATCAGCGAATTCCGACAGCAGGAACGCCGCCGCCGAGGCGATCACCAGCGCCGCCGGCGCCAGCCCAGCCGAAATCGCAGCCCCGACGACGATGGCCCCGATGCCGAACTCGACGCCCAACCGCCGCTGCACCAGGTCGCGCAGCACCAATGCGGCGCCGACCATCAACACGCCGGACGGCGCCGCGATGCCGGGCGCCACCGGCAGCAGGCATGGGCCATTGGCGAGGCAGACGGTTCCGATGTGGCCGATCATCCAATTGGCCGCCGGGATCGTCAGGCAGAACAGGACGAGAAAAATCCCGCCCTCGCGTTTTTTTCGCTTTTCGTTGTCGATCGCTGTCATGTCGTCTTTCGCCGGCTCATGAATTTGGCAAAGCCTTTTGCCCGTAGCTCGCAGGCCGGGCATTTTCCGCAGCCATAGCCCCAGTCGTGGCGCTGCGTGCGGTCGCCCAGGTAACAGCTATGGCTGTCCTCGATCACCAGATCAAGCAAGGCCGCGCCCCCGATGTTCTCGGCCATGGCAAAGGTGCCGGCCTTGTCGATCCACATCAGTGGAGTATGCAGGGTGACGCGCTTGTCCATACCGAGGCTGAGCGCGACCTGCATGGCTTTCACGGTGTCGTCGCGGCAATCGGGATAGCCGGAATAGTCGGTCTCACACATGCCGGCGACGATGTGACGAGCGCCGCGGCGGTAGGCGAGCGCGCCGGCGAAACAAAAAAAGATGAGATTGCGGGCGGGCACGAAGGTGGTCGGCAGCCCGTTGTCGGCGATTTCGATGGCGGTTTCGCGGGTGAGCGCGGTGTCGGAGATCGCGGCAAGCGCATCGAGCTTGATCGTATGGTCGTCACCCAGCCGCGCTTTCCAGTCCGGCCGCAGTACCGCCAGCGCGGAGCGCAGACGCGGCCGCACGCTGAGCTCGATCGCATGGCGCTGGCCGTAGTCGAAGCCGACCGTCTCCACCCGTGCGAAGCGCTCCAGCGCCCAAGCGAGGCAGACCGTCGAGTCTTGCCCGCCGGAAAAAAGCACGAGGGCGCGATCGGAGCTAAGGTCTGCGGTCACTGCTCAATCCCACTTCGGCGACCAGGACCAATCGACGATGCGGCCACTGCTCCGGGCGAGGCCGGCGATCTCCTTCATCTCCGCATCCGACAAGTCGAAATCCAAATTGGCTAAGTTCTCCTCCAGCCGCTCGACCTTGCTGGTGCGCGGGATCACCACGATGCCCTGCTGCGTGAGCCAGCGCAGGCACACCTGCGCCGCGGTCTTGCCGTGCGCCTTGCCAATGCGTTCGAGCAGCTTGTCGCCCTTGGCGCCGCCGCGCGCGATCGGACTGTAGGCGACCACCGCCATGCCGTACTTGCGGCAAGTTGCGATCACCTTGTCCTGATCGAGAAACGGGTGGCATTCAATCTGATTGCAAACCAGCGGCTCGCTCGACACCTTGTTGGCTTCGTCGAGCAGCGCCACCGTGAAATTCGACACGCCGATTTGCTTGGCATAGCCCGCGCGCTTCACCTTGGCCATGGCGCCGAGCGTCTCCGCCAGCGGCACGCGCGGGTTCGGCCAATGGATCAGCAACAGGTCGATGACGTCGAGCCGCAGCTGCGCCAGGCTTTCCTTCACCGAGCGTTCGAGGTCATGCGGCGCCAGCAGCGTCGGCTGCACCTTGGTGGTGACCATCACCTCGTTGCGCTTGCCGGAGGCGCGCACGCCCTCGCCCACCTCGGCCTCGTTGTCGTACATCTGCGCGGTGTCGATGTGGCGATAGCCGATGCCGATCGCCTGCTCGACCAGCCGCGCGCAATCGCGCCCGCGCAGCGCCCAGGTGCCAAGGCCAACGATCGGAATGCGGAAGCCCTTGGCCTCGACCACCTGCATTCAGGGAACGTCCCATTTCGGCGCGTGCGGCGGATTGACCACGCGCATATTGGTGGCATTGAGCTTCTTGAGCTCCGCCATCTCGGCGTCCGACAACTTGAAATCGAACACGTCGAGATTTTCCTTCATGTGTGGGGGGGTCGCCGTGCGCGGAATCGGGCAGCAGCCGAGCTGCACCAGATAGCGCAGCGACACCTGTGCCGCGCTCTTGCCATGCGCCTTGCCGATTCGTTCGAGCGCGTCGGCGCCCGGTACCTTGCCGCGCGCGATCGGAACATAGGCGACCACCGCCATGCCGTGCTTCTTGCTCGCCGCCAGCACCTTGTCCTGATTGATGAACGGATGCACCTCGATCTGGTTGCAGACCAGCGGCTCGCTGGTCACCGCCCATGCCTCGTCCAGCATGGTGGTGGTGAAATTGGCGACGCCGACATGCTTGGTCTTGCCGTCTTTCTTGGCCTTGCACAGCGCGCCGACGCTGAGCTTGAATGGCACGTCCGGGTTGTTCCAGTGGATCAGCAGCAGATCGACATAAGGCAATTTAAGATTGGCGAGGCTCTGGTCGACAACGCGAGCGAAATCGTCCGGCTTCAGGTCGCCTTGGCGAACCTTGGTGCAGATGAACACCTCCTCGCGCTTGACGCCGGAGGCGCGCAGGCCCTCGCCATTCTCCTTTTCGTTGCCGTAGAACTCGGCGGTGTCGAGATGGCGGTAGCCGAGCTGGAGCGCGGTTTTCACCGCCTGCACGCAGACGTCCTCCTTCAGGGTCATGGTGCCAAGACCAATTTGGGGAATACGGGCGCCATGGGCTTCAACGAATTGCATCACGATCTCCTTAAACCTTGGCTGGAATGGGGGTAGCGGGCGGGCAGCGCCGGAGAATGCCCGCTTGCCGCCGCGCTGCCAACCGGGGTCTTCTCGCGACCGCTATAGGGGCGGCACCGGGTTCCCTTTGCCGATGCGACCCAAGATCACGCGAATTTTTTGCGTGAGCGCAAAGCGCGACAATACTTTGCGGCTCAAGCTATTAGCTTGGCTTCTTACATTGGAATAGTTCAAGAGTAGAAATCAGCACTTGCATCAATGGCCTTTAATGCTTTTGTGAGAGCCGTTATCTAGTGTGGAAACCGCATGCGCAGTCTTCTAGTCTTACTTGGCCTCGCGGCCCTGGTGACCTTGGCGCCCGCTGCCGTGCGCGCGGATGACTACACTATCACCATCAAGGACCACCGCTTCACGCCGGAAGAGCTCAAGGTGCCGGCCAACAACCGGGTGGCGATCACGGTGATCAACGACGACGCCACCCCGGAGGAATTCGAAAGCAAAGCGATGAAGGTGGAGAAGGTGATCCCCGGCAAGTCGAAAGGCGTGGTGCGGATCGGCCCGCTCAAGCACGGCCGCTACCCGTTCGCCGGCGAGTTTCATGAAGCCACCGCCAAGGGCGTGGTGATCGCGGAATAGAACCATGCTCGGCGCCCTCATCATCGTCTTTCGCGAAGTCATCGAAGCCGGCCTGATCGTCGGCATCGTGATGGCGGCGACGCGCGGCGTGCTCGGCCGCGGGCGCTGGATCAATATCGGCATCGGCGCCGGCGTGCTCGGCGCGGCGGTGGTTGCCGCCTTCGCCGGCGTAATCTCGCAGGCCTTCGAAGGTTCCGGGCAGGAACTGTTCAATGCCAGCGTGCTCGGCCTCGCCGTGGTCATGCTGATGTGGCACAACGCCTGGATGGCGCGGCACGGCCGCGAGATCGCCGCCGAGATGCAATCGATTGGCACGGCGGTAAGCGAGGGCGCCAAGCCGCTCACCGCGCTCGCGATCGTGGTCGGCTTAGCGGTGCTGCGCGAAGGCTCGGAAGTGGTGCTGTTCCTCTATGGCATCATGGCGTCCGGCACTTCGGCCGCGTCGCTGCTGCTCGGCGGCTTTCTCGGCATCGCCGCCGGCGCGGCGTTCACGGCATTCACCTATTTCGGTCTGCTGGCGATCCCGAACCGCTACATCTTCTCGGTCACCAGCTGGCTGATCGCGCTGCTCGCCGCCGGCATGGCGGCGCAGTCGGTGCAGTTCCTCAACAACGGCGGAATCTTCGTCGTGCTCGACCGCACGGTCTGGGATACGTCCTGGCTGCTTTCGGAAGGCAGCCTGTTTGGCCGCATGCTGCATGCGCTGATCGGTTACACCGAGCGGCCGACCGAATTGCAGCTCATGGTCTATATTGGAACGCTATTCCTCATGGGCCTGCTGATGCGGCTCGCGCGCTATTCGCCGCGCGAGCGGGTCGTGGTTTAAAACCTAGCGCCGTCTTCCACCTAATGCGGCGAAGGCCGCATCGGGCCGCTGTCGATCAGCTTGAGCAGCGCCCGCGCCGGCCCGCGTGGGTTACGCTTGCCCTGCTCCCAATTGCGCACGGTCTCGATCGGCACTTCGATCTTTTCGGCAAAGGCCGCCTGCGTGAGCCCGCAACGCGCCCGCACATGGCGCACGAACGCCGCCGGATCCTTGTGATCGACGGTTTTCTCAGCTCCGTCGGGCATGATCTCGACGATCCGCCCATCGGCCTTCAGCCGCACCCGCATCATGGCTTATGTCCCCATCGCTGCTGGAGTCGGCCAATGCACTACATGATTCGGGGCGCATAGAAGTTAATGCTGATCGGTAGCTATCGCGTCTTCTCGAAAATCTCCCGCCCAATGAGCATGCGGCGGATTTCGGAGGTGCCGGCGCCAATTTCATAAAGTTTGGCGTCGCGCAGCAAGCGGCCGGCGGGGAAATCGTTGATGTAGCCGTTACCGCCCAGGCACTGGATCGCTTCGAGCGCCATCCAGGTGGCCTTCTCCGCAGCGAACAGGATGGCGCCGGCGGCGTCCTCGCGGGTGGTGCGGCCGTCGTCGCAGGCGCGCGCCACGGCGTAAACATAGGACTTGGCCGCGTTCATGGTCACGTACATGTCGGCGACCTTGGCCTGCACCAGCTGAAAGCGCCCGATCGCCTGGCCGAACTGCTGGCGCTCGTGCACGTAAGGGATCACCACGTCCATGCAGGCCTGCATGATGCCGAGCGGGCCGGCGGCGAGCACCACGCGCTCGTAATCGAGGCCGGACATCAGCACGTTGACGCCGTTGCCGACCGCGCCGAGCACGTTCTCCTCCGGCACCTCGCAATCGGTGAACACCAATTCGCTGGTGTCGGAGCCGCGCATGCCGAGCTTGTCGAGCTTCTGCGCGGGCGCGAAACCCTTCATGCCCTTCTCGATGAGGAAGGCGGTGATGCCGCGCGCACCGGCGGTGCGGTCGGTCTTGGCATAGACCACCAGTGTGTCGGCGACCGGCCCGTTGGTGATCCACATCTTCGAGCCGTTGAGAATGTAGCGGTCGGCCTGCTTGTCGGCGCGGGTGCGCATCGACACCACATCCGAGCCGGCGCCCGGCTCCGACATCGCCAGCGCGCCGACATGCTCGCCGGAGACGAGCTTGGGCAGATATTTGCGGCGCTGCTCTGCGTTGCCGTTGCGGCGGATCTGGTTGACGCAGAGATTGGAATGCGCGCCGTAGGACAGTCCGACCGAAGCGCTGGCGCGCGAAATCTCCTCCATCGCCACGCAATGCTCGAGATAGCCGAGGCCGGAGCCGCCATACTCCTCCTCTACGGTAATGCCGTGCAGGCCGAGCGCGCCCATCTCCGGCCACAGGTCGCGCGGAAATGCATTGCTGCGATCGATCTCCGCGGCGCGCGGCGCGATGCGGTCCTGCGCAAAGCCGCTGACCGATTTGCGCAGCATGTCGACATCGGGCCCGAGGCCGAAATCGAAGCCCGCCCAGCTGTTGGGGATCATTGCGTTCTCCCGCTCACATTTGCTTGCGCATGATCTTTTCCGAAAACCGGTTCCCACTTTTCGGGATCATGCGCCCCGGTGGGCGCGGTCAGATCGGCGCCAACTCTATAGCCTTGCGATCACGCTGTCAGCGCCTCGGCCGGCGGCGGCAGCGCGCGGCCGACGCCTTGCCGGGACTGCGCCAGCAGGCGATCGATCGCCTTGGCCGGGGCCGGCTTGGCAAACAGGAAGCCCTGCATCTCGTCGCAGCCGGCCAGCCGCAGCAAAACGCGCTGCTGCTCGGTTTCCACGCCTTCGACCAGCACCGACAGGCCGAGCGCGCGGCCGAGCGCCACGATCGCCTGGATGATCACCCCGCCATTGGCGGAGCTTCCGAGCGCGGCGACGAAGCTCCTATCGATCTTGAGCTTGTCGAGCGGGAAGCGTTGCAGATAGCCGAGATTGGAATAGCCCGAACCGAAATCGTCGAGCGCGATGCGCACGCCGAGCGCATGCAGGTCCTCGATGCGCTTGACCATCTCGTCCGGATTGTCGATCAGCACGCCTTCGGTGATTTCCAGCATCAGCCGCGACGGCACAACCCGGCTCTCAGCCAAGGCCGAGCGCACCAGATCGACGATGGCGCGGTCGCGCACCTGCAGTGGCGACAGGTTCACCGCCACATAGAGATCGGGCCAGCGATGCGCTTCGCTAAGCGCACGCCGCAGTACGAAGGCGCCGAGCGTGTCCATCAGGCCCATCTGCTCGGCGACCGGGATGAAGATCGCCGGCCCGATCGCCCCGCGCGTCGGATGGGTCCAGCGCAGCAGCGCCTCGACGCCGACGACGCGCCCGCCATTGGCGGCGACGATCGGCTGGTAGTGCAATTCCAGTTCATTGGCGCTCAGCGCGCGCGGCAGCTCGCGGTGGATGAATTTCTGATCGGTCGAGACGGTGTCGATCGCGGGCTCGAAGCCGACCACGGCGCCGGGACCCTTTTTGGCCGCCGCGCGCAACGCGAGCTCGGCCCGGCGCGTGAGCTCGCCGCGGGTCGCGGCGTGGCGCGGCGTTTGTGCGAAGCCCGCATGCGCGCTGACCCGCACCACGGTGTCGATCCAATGCGGGCGTGCGATTGTCTCGAGCACGGCGCGGATGACGGCCTCGGCATCGAGGTCGGCGCCGCCGGTGAGCGTGACCGCGAACTCGTCGCTGCCGATCCGGCCGCAAACGGTCTGCGCCGGCAGTGCCTCTTGCAGCCGCTTGGCGACGGCGACGATGAGCTCGTCGCTGCCGAGCACGCCGAGATGCGCGTTGACGTCCGCCATGCCGTCGAGCTCAATCAGCGCGAAAGTCGTCACCTCGTTGCCGGCGCGTTCGGCCAAAGTGAGATCGAGCAACTCGAGCGTCTTGGCGTGGTTCGGCAGCCCGGTGAGCTTGTCCACGTCGGCGGCGCGCGCGGCCAGCTCCTCGCTCGCGGTGAGTTCGTGCCGTGCGCGCCTGAGCTGCCAAAGCGAAAATCCGGCGAAGCCCACCAGCGCGATCGCAAAGCCGCCGATGAGCGGCATCACCCGATTCATCGCCAGCGTCATCGGCTGCGACTTCTCCCACGTAAAGAATCCGGCGATGCGGCCATGCGCATCGATCACCGGCTGCATCTCGCGTTCGCTTACGCTCGGCTCGGTCTCGAATTTGAGACCTTTGAGACCGGCGCTCTGCTCGACCATGTGCACGAAGCGCGGATCGATCTCCTTGGACTGCCCGAACAGCGTGCGGAATTCGGCGATGGCGTTGCGCAGCGCGCCGCGCTGCTCCGACAACAGCCGCTCGTCGCTCTGGCGCGCCAGCCCATAGCCGATGCCGGCGCTCAGCATGGTCGCACCCATGGCGAACACCGCGAGCACGACGATCAACCATGAGGCCGAAAACATGCGCCGCGCCCGCGCGCGCGACGCGCCGGTTCGATCATGCGAGCCGCCCCGGCGCCGCCGCCTTGCCCAAGCAAGCAGCGAGCGGCCGGGACTGGCGCCAGGCGCTTGCGTTTTGGCCTCGCCGTCCAACGGATTACTCCCCCCGCGCTACGCTGCGGTGTTCAGGCGTTACGCTAGGGATTCAGCATTAATGGGCGGTCAGCAAACAAGGTGAATGAAGTGTAACCGCCCTGAATCCGCGCTTATTGCGTGCGCCTGATCTTGTCCGACTTTCCTTCGCCCGCCGAAGCGGGCTTCGCGAAGGCGGGAAACCGGTTCCCACTTTTCGGGATCATGCGGCTCAGCGCAGGCCAAACCAGAGCGTGGCGATGCTGAGAAACGAGAAAAACCCGACCACGTCGGTCACCGTGGTCACGAATGGGCTCGACGCCACCGCCGGATCGATCCGCAGCCGGTGCAGCGCCAGCGGGATGAGAATGCCGCCGAGCGCCGCGGCGATCAGATTGCAGATCATGGCGAGGCCGATCACGATGCCAAGGCCGGGCACCTTGAACCAGACATAGGCCGCGACGCCGGTGATCACGGCAAAGGCGATGCCGTTGAACAGGCCGACCAGCAGCTCGCGGATGATGACCCGCCGGGCATTGGCGTCGCTGAGTTCTTGCGTCGCCAGCGCGCGCACCGCGACCGTCATGGTCTGGGTGGTGGCGTTGCCACCCTGGCTTGCCACGATCGGCGCCAGCACCGCCAGCGCCACCATTTTTTCCAATTGGCCCTCGAATAGGCCGAGTACCGAGGACGCCAGAAACGCGGTGGCGAGATTGACCAGTAGCCAGTTGAAGCGCCCGCGCGCGATGGTCCACACCGAGTCGGATAATTCTTCGTCGTGGGTAACGCCGCCGAGCGCCTTGATGTCCTCTTCCGCCTCCTCCTCGATCACGTCGGCGACGTCGTCGAACGTGATGATGCCGACCAGCCGATCGTTGCCGTCGACCACCGGCGCCGCGACCAGGTCGTAGCGCTGGAACAGCCGCGCCACCTCCTCCTTGTCCTGGTCAGCGCGCACGCGCCGCCGCTCGGCCTCCATCAGTTCGGAAATCGGCACCAGCCGCTTGCTGCGCAGCAGCCGGTCGAGCGTCACCGCGCCGAGGAAACGCCCGCCCTCGTCGACAACATAGACCTCGTAGAACTGCTCCGGCAGCTCGGCGGTCTCGCGCATATAGTCGATCGCGTGGCCGACATCCCAAATGCGGCGGCACGGCGATGAACTCGGTCTGCATGCGCCGGCCGGCGGAGTCCTCGGGGTAATCGAGACTGCGGGTAAGCGCGACCCGCTCCGGCGGCGACAACTGGTCGAGGATCTCGGCGCGATCTTCCTTCGGCATATCCTCGAGGATCGCGACCGCGTCGTCGGATTCGATGTCGCGCACGCCTTCCGCCACCGTCTGCGGCGGCAGCTCTTCGAGAATTTCGTCGCGCACCGCATCGTCCACCTCGGTGAGCGCGGTGAAGTCGAAGTGGATGCCGAGCAATTCGACCAAGCGCGGGCGGCTGGAAGGCTCCAGCGCTTCCAGCAAGGCGCCGAGATCG
>JGI20195J14853_1000251_pt1 | contig 16209 bp, 17 predicted proteins | sample NGESurdeep092012_3_FD_14853 | JGI IMG/M metagenome (IMG submission 14853)
ACGAAGACGCACAAGAAATCCTTGAAACCCATCTCCTTCAGCCGCTTCGCCGCCTTCACCACGACATGGTGGCCCTTGCGGCGCACGATACGGCCGACGATCAGGATCACCTTGGTGTCGCGCTTGATGCCCCAGCCGCGGCGCACCGCCTCGACGCGCTCGCGCGCGACATCGGCCGGATCGAAGCGCTCGAAGTCGATGCTGGACGGCACGACCGCGATGCGCTCCCACGGCGTGCCGTAGCGGTCGCTGATCAATTGCGCGATCTGCTCGCTCACCGCCACGACGCGGTCGCCGCGCGCCATGACGCCGTTGTACAGGTGCTTGAAGATGTTCTGGTCGCGAAAGCCCTTGTACCAGCTGGTGACGAACGGAATACCGCGCAGCCGCGCGGCGAGATAGGCGCTCCAGGCCGCCGAGCGGCCAAGCGCATGGATCACGTCGCATTTGCGCGCGCGCGCGATCCGGTTCAGCGCGGCGGCGCTGCGCAGCATCCGAAACGGATTGTTGCTGGCGAGGTCGAGGGATAAGAATTCACCGCCGGCCGCCGTCACGTCGGCGACCAGCCGACCGGCCTGCGACGCCACGATGGCGCGGTGGCCCGCCGCGGTGAGGATGCGCACCAGTCCGAGCGCGCCGACATCCGCCGCGCCGCCATCGAGGGTGGGCACCACGATGAGCACGGCGATCGGATCGCGCGCTTGCTGTGCGCGCGCCTTGGCGTCGGAACCGGATTCGGAATTGTCGCCGCGCGCAATCACGGAGGGGCGGTCCTTGACGGCCGGCATTGCAGGCACGGGCAAACTCGACATTACGTTTACCACTTTGAAGCCAATCACCGTCAGACGTCGCGCGCGAGCAGCGAGGTATAAACGCCGCGAATGGCTTCGGCAACGCTGTGCGGGGAAAATGCGAACTCGGCGAATTGGCGGGCACGGGCGCTGAGCGCCGCGTAAGCGGTGACGTCGAGCGCAAGCACGGACGCGACCGCGCGCGCGAGCTCGCTCACGTTGCCGGGCCGCACCAGCCAGCCGGTGCGCAAGTCGTCGCGCATGCGTGGCGGGCAAAGCACGTTTTCCGGCAAGACCCCGACCGTGGTGGCGACCACGGGCCGGCCCATGGCCTGCGCTTCGGCGGCGGCGTGTCCTGAGAGCGGCGGCTCGAGCGCCGACACCGCCACGACATAGGCGACCGCGAGCGCGGCCGGCATGTCGGCGCAATGGCCGACCATGCGGCACAGCATGTCGATGCCGTGCATGCGGGCCTGCCGGCGAACGCTGCGCGCATAGCGCGCCTGCCCGCGGTCCTCGCCGGCGAACACGAAGGCGATGTTGCGGTCGCCGCCGCCGACCAACAGCCGCGCGGCGTCGATCATGCTCAGCTGCCCGTTCCACGGCGCGATGCGGCCAGGAACCAGCACCACGCGCATCTGCGGTAGAATTCCCCAAACCCGGCGCAGCGCCGCGATGCGGTCGGCGCTCACCGCCGCCGGACTGAAGCTGGCGGTGTCGACCGCGCGCGGGATCACGGTAATGCGGTCGGGCGGAATCTTGTAGCGCTCGATCATGGCGCGCGAGACGTAGCTCGACGGCGCGATCACCCGGTCGCCGCGCGCCAGCGATCTGCCGAACAGCGTGCCGGGCCAGGAATCCGCCGGCAGCCGGTCGGGAAACGACGTGACCAGGAACACCGGCATGCGGTGGGTGGCGGCGAGCGAGCTCCAGGCGGCGCCGGCGCTGTGGGCATGCACGATATCGATGCGTTCGCTTGCGATCAGGTTGGCGAGCCGCCGCGCATTGCCGCGGATGCGCAGCGGATTGAACGTGTCGTTGGGCATCGGCAGCCATTCGCCGCCGAAGGCGCGCAGTTCGCCGACCAGCGGCCCGCCTTCGCCGGCGATGATGGCGCGCGCGCCGGATTGCAGCAGCGCGAGCGCGATATCGACCGCGGCATGGCCGGCCGGATCGTCGCGCAGCGCCGGCACCAGCTGCAAAACCGTGGCGCCGGCGAGCGAGCGGCGCGCGGCGGCGGCAGGGGTCATCGCCATTTTTCCTTGCGCATGATCTTATCCGAAAACCGGTTCCCACTTTTCGGGATCATGCGCTGGCCCCCCTTGCATAAAGGGCCGGCTTACGGCGAGAAGGTGCGAGGACGGAAATCGCTTTCATCCTTAAGTCCGGCCAAAACGCGCATGAGCGAAGCTCGCCTGACATCCCTGACGATAGAATCGCCTCTGCCTGCGCGGACCATCGCCGTGCGCGCGCGCGAGGGCAAGAGCCCGGGCTTGTTCTGGCTGGGCGGCTTCAAGTCCGACATGAAGGGCACCAAGGCACAGGCACTCGACCGCTGGGCCGAGAGCCAAGGCCGCGCCTGCGTGCGGTTCGACTATTCCGGCCACGGCGAGTCGGGCGGCGATTTCACCGACGGTACCATCGGCCGCTGGCTTGACGAGAGCATTGAGGTCTACAGGCAATTCGCCCAAGGCCCGCAGGTCGTGGTCGGTTCATCCATGGGCGGGTGGCTGGCGCTTCTGCTGGCGCGGAGCTTACGCGAGTCCAAAGGCGGGAGCCCGATTGCCGGCATGGTGCTGATCGCGCCGGCGGTGGATTTCACCGAGGAACTAATGTGGAAGCCGTTCTCCGACGCGATCAAGCGCGAGATCGAGGAGAAAGGCGTCTGGATGCGGCCGTCCGAATATTCCGAGGGGCCCTATCCGATTACCAAGGGCCTGATCGAGGACGGCCGCAAGCATCTGCTGCTCGGCGGCCTGATCGAGACCGGGTGCCCGGTGCATATCCTGCAAGGCGTGCAGGACCCCGATGTGCCGTGGCGGCACGCAGTGGAGCTGGTGGCGCGCTTTGCCCGCGACGACGTGGTGCTCACGCTGATCAAGGACGGCGACCACCGGCTGTCACGGCCGGAGGACCTCGAGCGGCTGATCGCGGCGGTGAGGGAGTTCTAAGCCAGCGCGGCGGCCCACTCGTCGCGCACGGTGTCGTCGGATTCCGGCTTGCGTCGTGACAACCCTGCGAATTTCTCTCGCGGCAATAATTTCCCGAGCGCCCACACCGCCGCGCCGCGCACCAGCGGCGAGGCATCGTCGAGCAGGCGCTCGGCCTCGCTTGCGAGCGAAACGTCTGCGGAATTGCCGATGGCGATCAGCACATTGCGCACGAAACGATCGCGGCCGGTGCGCTTGATCGCGGTCTTGGCAAACAGTGCGCGGAATTGCGCGTCGTCGAGACGCGCGAGCTCCGCAAGCCTGGGCGCGCGCAAAGTCTCACGCGCGGCGAGCTTGGCCTCGCGGCCTTGCACCGCGAACTTGTTCCACGGGCAAACCGCCAAGCAATCGTCGCAGCCATAGATGCGGTTGCCTATCGCCGCGCGGAATTCACGCGGGATCGGTCCCTTGTGCTCGATGGTGAGATACGAAATGCAGCGCCGCGCATCCAGGCGATAGGGTTCCGGGAAAGCCGCAGTCGGGCAGATGTCGAGACAGGCGCGGCAACTTCCGCAACTGTCCGGCTCGGCCGCGTCGGCCGGCAGATCGAGCGTGGTGAAGATCGAGCCGAGAAACAGCCAAGACCCAAATTGGCGCGAGACCAAATTCGTGTGCTTGCCCTGCCAGCCGAGACCGGCTTTTTCGGCAAGCGGCTTTTCCATCACCGCCGCGGTGTCGACGAACACTTTCACCTCGCCGCCGGCGTTTTCGGTGAGCCAGCGCGCGACCTCCTTGAGCCGCGATTTGACCAGTTCGTGATAGTCGTCGCCCTTGGCGTAGACCGAGATGGCGGCGCGGTCCTTGCGCGCCAGGATCGCCAGCGGGTCCTCGTCCGGTCCGTAATTCATGCCCAGCATGATCACCGAGCGCACATCCGGCCACAGCGCGGAGGGCAAGGCGCGCCGTTCGGCAGTCGCGGCCATCCAGGCCATGTCGCCGTGCGCGCCGTCGGCGAGAAACCGTTCGAGCCGTGCTTTGGCTTCCGGCACCGCATCGGGCTTGGTGACGCCGGCCACGTCGAAGCCACGCGTCCGCGCGTGTTCGATGAGCGCGCGCTTGATCGTTTCAGGCTCGATCAAAAGTCCAGATCGGCGTAGCTCTTTGCCGGCGGCAGTCCGGCCAGCGTATCGGCCAGGATCGTCCGGAACGAGGGCCGCGACTTCACCCGCGCGTACCAGTTTTTGGCGGCTTCGTCTGCGGTCCACGGCACATCGCCCAGGTAATCGGCGGCGGATAGATGCGCCGCCGCGGCAAGGTCGGCCAAGCTCAGCCGGTCGCCGGCGAGCCAGTCGCGTGTGCGCACCAGCCAGCCGATATAGGCCAGATGATAGCGGATATTGTGGCGGGCGGCGCGCATCGCCCCGGTATCGGGCGGCCCGCCGCCCTGTTCCACCGTCATATGCCGCTTGAATACGCGCTCGCTGACCAGCGGGCCGCTGACTTCCGAATGGAATTTGTCGTTGAACCAGCTCGCCAGCCGGCGCACCTCGACCCGTTCCCCGGGCGTCGCTGGCAGCAGGCGGTTCTCGCGCTCGGCGGTATGAGTCTCCTCGATATATTCGGCAATGATGGACGCGCCCGGAATTGCTGGCTGGCCGTCGGCTACCAGCACCGGGATTTGGCCGGCCGGATTGAGCAGCAGGAACTCCTCCCGCCGTTCCCAAAACCGTTCTTCGACCAGCCGCACTTCGATACCGTATTCGCCGAGGATCAGGCGCACATAGCGCGAGAAGGGGCATAGCGGATGATAAAACAGTGTCAGCATGGTTTTCCGGTTATGCGGCGAAGGCCATGGCGGCGGGAATCGGTTAGCGCACTATAGAAAGCCGCCGTGTTGGAGCAACGAAAGCGGAGCAATTTAATGGCGATTATGACTTTTTTCGTTGCCCCAAGGATGGCATTGCGCCAAAAGCGCTGGCGCTTAGCGATTCCCCGCCGCGGCTTGAATGAGCCGGCCCTTCCGGAGCACGCCCCATGACCCTTCACGCCATGCAAGCGGCCAGTCTGATCTCGGCGAATATCGACCTGGTCAAGGCGGCCGTGCTTGGCTTCGTCGAGGGGCTGACCGAATACCTGCCGGTATCCTCGACCGGCCATCTGCTGTTGATGGAGCGCATTCTCGGCTGGGGCGACGATGCCTTCGGCAAGTCGTTCGCCATTCTGATCCAGCTCGGCGCCATCCTGGCGCTGCTCAGCATTTATTTCGGCCGCCTCTGGAATCTGGCGCGCAACATGTTCACCCAGTGGGCGGCGGCGCGTTTTGTCATCGGCGTGCTGCTGGCATTTCTGCCGGCCGCGGTGATCGGCGCGCTGGCCTATCCCATCATCAAGACTTATCTNTTNGACGTNCGCATTGTCTGCGTNGCACTCATCATNGGCGGNTTCNTNCTGCTCTGGGTCGACCGGCTCGACCTGAAGCCGCGCTACCACGAAGCGACCGAGTTCACGCTGCCGATGTATTTCGGCATCGGCGTTTGCCAATGCTTGTCCATGATTCCCGGCGTGTCGCGCGCGGGCGCCACCATCGTCAGCGCCATGTTGTTCGGCGCCGACCGCCGCTCGGCGGCGGAGTTCTCGTTCTGGCTGGCGATGCCGACCATGGTCGGCGCTTTCGCCTACGCGGCCTTCAAGGATCGCGCCGAGCTTGCGCACGGCAACATCACATTGATCGCCGTCGGATTCATCTGCTCATTCATCTTCGGATGGATCGTGGTGAAGACGTTCCTGGGCTACGTGCAGCGGCATAATTTTGCGCTGTTCGCCTGGTGGCGCATCGTGGTCGGCGCCGTCGGTCTTTTGGCGATTTATTTTTGGTAAGAGATCGCGCGGCGGCCAGCGACCGCTGCGCGTTACGCTATGCGGCTTCTGAACTGGCCGGTCTTGCGGAAGCGCCAGAGATAGGACGGCACGATCGCCTCGATCGGCTCCGGCGCGATGCCGAGCCCTTGCAGAGTGCGGCCTTCCGCCTTGGCGGCTTCGGAAACCACATTGTNGACCCGCAGCAGCTCGACCTGATCGGGNGTGAGCGGCGGCTTCGGCATGTATTGCAGCAACGTTGCNTTGATCTTGGCGGCGAAGAACGGAACCGGCACCAGCAGCCGTTTGCGCTCGATCGTCGCNAGCACGTATCGCATCANCTGCTCGAACGTCCGCACCTCCGGNCCGCCCAATTCATAGACCGTGCCGCCCCGCGCATTGCCGTCCACNGCTTCCGCGATCGCCGCGGCGACGTCGCCGACGAANACCGGCTGGAAGCGGGTCGTGCCGCCGCCGATCAGCGGCAGCGCCGGCGAGATGCGCGCCAGCGCGGCGAAGCGGTTGAAGAAATCGTCCTCCGGCCCGAATATGACCGACGGCCGCATGATGACGGCCTGCGGCTGTGCGGCCAGCACCAGGCGTTCGGCCTCGGCCTTGGAGCGCGCGTAAGCGGCGCGCGAGTGCTCGTCGGCGCCGATCGCCGACACATGCACCAGGCGGGCGCCATGGGCGCTCGCCGCCAGCGCCACCTGCTCGGCGCCGTAGGCGTGGATGGTGTCGAAGCGTTGCCGCCCGCGCTCGAACAGGAGGCCGACCAGATTGACCAGCACCTGGGCGTCGCGCGCCGCGGCTTCCACCGATGGCGCGTAGCGCAGATTGACCTGCACCGCGTGGATCTGGCCGACGCGGCCGAGCGGCTGCAAATGATTGGCCAGATCGGGCCGGCGCACCGCCACCCGGATCAGGTAGTTCCGCTTGGCCAAGGCGCGCACCACGTGGCGGCCGAGAAAGCCCGAGCCGCCATAGACGGTGACGAGGGTTTCAGCGTTGCTTCTGGAGGTCATCGGCGCTCTCGCGAGCAAAAGGGTGGGTTGCAATTCGGGGCAATACAGGATTGGCCGGGGGCTGTACAGGCCCGCAAACCGGCCGCGCAGGGCTGCAATGCGCTTCAATTGACAAGCTGAAAGCGGCTCCGTACCTAGTCCCGACGAGCCCAGGTGGCGGAATTGGTAGACGCACTAGTTTCAGGTACTAGCGCCGCGAGGCGTGAAGGTTCGAGTCCTTTCCTGGGCACCAGTTTTCCACCGCATGATCCCGAAAAGTGGGCACCGGTTTTCGGAAAAGATCATGCGCAAGCAAGCCGGGTAAGCGAATGACCATCCGCCTGCATCGCGGCGATCTGCCGAATCTGACCGCCTACAAGGGCGCGGTGGCGATCGACACCGAGACCATGGGTCTCGACCCCAACCGCGACCGGCTCTGCGTGGTGCAGCTTTCGCCCGGCGACGGCTCCGCCGACGTGGTGCAGATCGCGGCCGAACAGACGCATGCGCCCAATATCGAGCGGCTGCTCGCCGATAAGTCGATCCTCAAGATTTTCCATTACGCGCGCTTCGATCTCGGCGTATTGGCCAAGGCCTTCGGCGTGATGGCGGAGCCGGTCTACTGCACCAAGATCGCCTCGCGGCTGGCGCGCACCTATACCGACAAGCACGGACTCAAGGATCTGGCGCGCGAGGTGCTCGGCGTCGACCTATCGAAGCAGCAGCAATTGTCCGACTGGGGCGCCGACGAGCTCAGCGACGCGCAGGTGGCCTATGCGGCGACCGACGTGCTGCACTTGCACGCGCTCAAGGAGAAGCTGGACGCGATGCTGGCGCGCGAGAACCGCGCCGAGCTGGCGGCGGCCTGCTTCCGCTTCCTGCCCGATCGGGTGCGCCTCGACCTCGCCGGCTGGGCGGCCGAAGATATTTTTTCGCACTCTGCCTAAGCTATTGTATTAAGGCCCATATTTGTTGACGGCTGGCTGCCGCGCAGGGGCCATATTCGCACGTCAAGTTGCGTGGCTGGGCGTAAGGTGAATTCCGACATCGACATCGAACGGAGCCAAATGCCGAGCTTGGCAGGAACCGCGTGACCACAGCCCGAACCGATCCGGCGACCGCGCACCCTTATTGGACCATGGGCCGCGGCGACAGCGAACTCGCCTTTCGCTCCGCGCGCCGGCACAGCCGCGCGGTTCGCATCCTGCGCATCGCTATTCCGCTCGCGGTGGTGCTGGGTTTCACCGGCATTTTTCTGATCACCTATTTCAATCCGTTGCGCATGCTTGCCAAGCTGCCGATCGATGTCGGCAATCTGGTCGTCTCCGGCACCAAGATCACCATGGAGCACCCGCGCCTGTCCGGCTTCACGGGGGACGCGCGCGCCTATGAGCTTTCCGCCGACGCGGCCAAGCAGGATCTGACCAAGCCGGACCTGATCGAATTGCGCAATATCCGCGCCAAGGTGCAGATGCAGGACAAGAGTACGGTGGAGGTGTCCGCGACCGCCGGCATCTATGACAGCAAGGGCGAAACGCTCAAGCTCGACCAGAATATCGTGCTCAGCTCGTCCACCGGCTATCGGGGCCGCCTGAGCGAGGCGATGATCGATATCCGCAAAGGCAACGTGGTGTCGGAGCGGCCGGTCGAAGTTGAGCTGCTGCAAGGCACGCTCAATGCCAACCGGCTGGAGATCTCCGATTCCGGCGATCTGGTGCGGTTCGGCGGCGGCGTAAATATGACCTTGATGCTCGGCGACGCCGCGGCGCCGCAAGCAAAAACCGGAGTGCATTGACCGTGCTGCGTCATCCGTTCCTGATCGTCGCTGCGTTGCTGGCCATAGCCGGCGCGCCGCTGCACGCGCAGCCATCGAAAGGGCCGCCGAACGCGCTGCAGGGTTTTTCGCAGAATCACGATCAGCCGGTGCATATTGAGGCGGCGACGCTGGAAGTGCGTGACAAGGACAAGGTGGCGACCTTCAGCGGCGATGTGAAAGTGAAGCAGGGCGACACCGGCCTGCGCTGCAAGTCGCTGGTGGTGTTCTACGAAGGGAACGACGCGGACGGCAAAACCTTGCAGGCGGCCAGCCCCGGCCCCGGCGGCCAGCAGAGGATCAAGCGGCTGGAAGCGCGCGGCGGGGTGGTGGTGACGCAGAAGGAGCAAACCGCGACCGGCGAGACTGGCATTTTCGACATGAAGACCAATACCGTCACGCTCAACGGCAACGTGGTGATGACGCAGGGGCAGAACGTGTTGCGCGGCGATCGCCTGGTGGTCGATTTGACCAGTGGCGTCTCGCGGGTCGAATCCGGCAAGAATGGCCAGGGCCGCGTGCAAGGCCTGTTCCAGCCTGGCAGCGGCTCGCTCGATCTCAAGTCGGGTACGCCGGGCGGGCTGGCGCCGCGGCCGGCGCCGGTGCGGCCACCCAATTGACCCGAAATGCTCTCGCAGCAGGTCCGGCCGCTCGCGGCGGTGAGGAATCAGCTAATGTGGCCTGCCCGGCAATGATGGATGATCGGCTGGTTCGGAACAGAGCATGATCCCGAAAAGTGGACACCGGTTTTCGGATAAGATCATGCTGAAGGAAAATCGCCGCGAGGTAGCCCGGTGAACATCCTCTCGTTGTTTCGACGCCGGCCACAGCCCGTCCGCCGTACGATCCAGCAACCGGCTGGGCCGGTGATCCGCCAGATCACCCCGGCCACGGCGAATGCGCAGGCGCCGCCCGCGCGTCAGGCCAACGCCAATGCGCAACCGGTGGCCAGTCGCCCGCGCCGCGACGGGGATGGCCGGCAAGCGCCCCGCCCCGCTTATCTCGCCATCCACGGCGTGGAGAAGAGTTTCGGCGGCCGCATGGTAGTCAAAGGCGTCACGCTCTATGTGCGGCGGGGCGAGGCGGTCGGCCTGCTGGGGCCAAACGGCGCCGGCAAGACCACGGTGTTCTACATGATCACCGGCCTGATCAACGCCGACCGCGGCCGTATCGAACTCGACGGCTATGATGTCACCGTGCTGCCGATGTATCAGCGCGCGCGGCTCGGCATCGGTTACCTGCCGCAGGAGGCCTCAATCTTTCGCGGCCTCAACGTCGAGGACAATATCCGCTCGGTGCTGGAAATCGTCGAGCCGGATCGCAGACGGCGCGAAGCCGATCTCAACGCGCTGATGGAAGAATTCAACATCGCGCGCCTGCGCAAGACGCCGACCATCGCGCTGTCCGGGGGCGAGCGCCGCCGCGTCGAGATCGCCCGCGCGCTGGCGACGCGGCCAAGCTACATGCTGCTGGATGAACCGTTCGCCGGCATCGACCCGATCGCGGTTGGCGACATCCAGACGTTGGTGCGGCACCTGACCAATCGCGGCATCGGCGTTCTGATCACCGACCACAATGTGCGCGAGACGCTCGGGCTGACCGACCGTGCCTACATCATTTATTCCGGCGAAGTGCTGATGGAGGGCCGCGCCGACGACATCGTCAACAATCCCGACGTGCGTCGGCTCTATCTGGGCGAGGAATTCAAGCTCTAGGTCCCCGGCAGATCCGCACAATATTTGTGCAATACCGCAGTGCGGAATCGCATACCGCTGGCGGCAAAGACCTGCTATAAATAAAAACAAGCAAGAATCGGACCAGTTTCCGCCGGGAAACCCTTCTATGGCGTTGTCGCAAAGACTGGAGTTCCGCCAGACCCAAGCGCTGGTGATGACGCCACAGCTGATGCAAGCCATCAAGCTGCTGCAGCTGTCCAGTCTTGACCTTGCCGCCTATGTGGAAGCCGAGTTGGAAAAGAATCCGCTGCTCGAGCGCGCCAATGACGATGACGAAGCGCCGGCGGGCGCCGTCGAGCCGGAAGGGTCCGCGTCCGAAAGCGCCGAGGGCGGCGAGGGCGGTGAAGAGGCCGCAGCCGCCTCCGACTGGATCGGCCAGGACATGGAGACCAGCCGCAGCTCCATGGAAGAGGGGCTTGGCACCGAACTCGAAAATGTTTTCCCGGACGACGGCGGCGAGAAAAGCGCGCAGCCGGAAATGCCGCCGCCGGCCTATTCGGAATGGTCCGGCGCGGGCACCCGCGGCAGCGAGGACAGCGCCTACAATCTGGAAGCTTTCGTCACCGCCGAAATTACGCTCTCCGCTCACCTCGCCGAGCAGATGGCGCTGGCGATTTCCGATCCGGCCGGCCGTATGATCGGGCAATACCTGGTCGATATGGTGGACGAGGCCGGCTACCTCACCGGCGATCTCGACGCCGTCGCCGACAAGCTCGGCGCGCCGCGCGCCGAGGTCGAGGCCGTGCTCGCCATCCTGCAGACGCTCGATCCGCCCGGCGTATGCGCGCGCAACCTCACCGAATGTCTCGCCATCCAGCTCAAGGACCGCGACCGCTTCGATCCGGCGATGCGGACGCTGGTCGAGCATCTCGATCTCTTGGCCAAGCGCGACCTCGCCGCCTTGCGCCGGCTGTGCGGCGTCAACGAGGAGGATCTCGCCGACATGATTGCCGAGATCCGCCATCTCAATCCCAAGCCGGGCCTCGCCTTCGGCTCGACGCTGGTGCAGCCGATCGTGCCGGATGTGTATGTGCGGGCGGCGTCCAACGGCACCTGGCAGGTCGAGCTCAATTCCGACACGCTGCCGAAAGTCCTCATCAGCCAACGCTATTTCACGCAAGTCTCGAAGACCACGCGCAGCGACAAAGATAAGACCTATCTCGCCGATTGTTTGCAGACCGCGACCTGGCTGGTGCGCGCGCTCGACCAGCGGGCGAAAACCATTCTCAAAGTGTCGAGCGAGATCGTGCGCCAGCAGGACGCCTTCTTCGCCAAGGGCGTGCAGCACCTGCGGCCGCTCAATCTCAAGACCGTCGCCGACGCCATCAGCATGCACGAGTCCACGGTCTCGCGCGTCACCGCCAACAAATACATGGCGACCAGCCGCGGCATCTTCGAGCTGAAGTATTTCTTCACCTCGTCGATCGCGTCCGCCGACGGCGGCGAGGCGCATTCCGCCGAAGCCGTGCGCCATCGCATCCGCCAGTTGATCGACGCCGAGCCTGCCGCCGACGTGCTCTCGGACGACACGATCGTCGACAGACTGCGCGAAGCCGGCATCGACATCGCGCGCCGCACCGTCGCCAAGTACCGCGAGGCGATGCGCATCCCGTCGTCGGTGCAGCGGCGGCGCGAGAAGCAGGCGGCGGCGTTGTGAACGCACTACCTGACGGCGCATTGACCTTTAGCGGAACATTCCTTAGCTGAAATAGTCAGCCGGGCGAAAAAATGGAGGCAAACCAATGCCTTTGCGCGTTTCGGGCAAGAACATCAACATCGGCACGGTCCTGCGGCAGCGAATTGTCGACCGCGTCGAAGAAGCGATGTCGAAATATTTCCGGGGCGGCTATTCGGGGCATGCCACCGTCGGCAAGGATGGCTTCGGATTTCACACAGAATGCGTGTTGCACCTGGATTCCGGCACGTTGCTCGAAGCCGAGGGAATGGCGGCCGACGCCTATGAAAGCGCCGATCAGGCCGCAGTCCACATCGAAAAACGGCTGCGGCGCTATAAGCGTCGCCGCAAGGACCACCAGGCCCAACGCGGCGGCTGAAGACATCCAAAAATGCGAGAAAAAGCGGCAGCCGGTGCCCGGCCCCAACCATTGACGCCGCAGCGGACCGCTCCTATAACCCGCCGCCTTCAACATCCCTTGCAAATCAGCGCTGCCTTTTCCGATCATTGGCCATGTCCATGACGCTCACCGATCTCGTCGCGCCCAATGCGATTGTTCCGGCGCTCAAGGTCAACAACAAGAAGCAAGCGATCCACGAACTCGCCGCCCGCGCGGCCGAGCTCACGGGTCAGAATGAGCGCGCGATTCTGGAAATCTTGCTGCAGCGCGAGAAGCTCGGTTCTACCGCGGTCGGCAATGGCATTGCCATTCCGCACGGCAAGTTGCCCAAGCTCGGCCGCCTGTTCGGATTGTTCGCGCGGCTGGAGCGCGGCATCGATTTCGAGGCGCTCGACGGCCAGCCGGTCGATCTCATTTTTCTGTTGCTAGCGCCGGAAGCCGCCGGCGCCGATCACCTCAAGGCGCTCGCCCGCGTGGCGCGTCTGCTGCGCGACCCCGAGATCGCGCGCAAGCTGCGCGACTCGCGCGACGCCGACGCGCTCTATGCCGTGCTGGCGATGCCGGCGGCGAGCAGCGCGGCGTAAGTTTTCCCTTCCGTTATTCCGGGACGGCGCAATGGCGCCGGACCCGGAATCCAGATGCAAGCACATAGCTTGGTTCTGGATTCCGGAGCGCACGCGTAAGAGTGCGCCCCGGAATGACAGCAATGGAGTGGGAAAGCGTTAGTGCACGCTCACGGCCTCGAGCTCCTGGCTCCAGGCATTGGCGAGCGCGGCTTCGCGCGTGTCGGTCAGCATGATCGGCGTGCCGTCCGCGCTATGCAGGGCGAACAGCTTGATGCCGGGTGCGATCTTCGGCGCCTGCGGGAACAGGTGCGCGACGTCCTCGGAACGGATCGCCTTGACGTAAGCCAGACGGCCGTCGCCGAGATGTGCCAGCGCTTCCTGTGTGATCGCCGGGTTGATGGTATTCATTTCAGTCATCTTGCCGTTAGTCATGGCCCTCGACTCCTTTCATTGAACGCTCGACGCGGTCGAGTCCTGTTTTCACGAATGCGTCATTCCTGCTCGTTGATCGAGATCGTCTTCACGATCCGCTCGGCTTGCGGCCGCACCAGATCGATCGACAACAGCCCGTTTTTCAGATCGGCGCCCAGCACCTCCATGCCGTCCGCCAGCACGAAGGTGCGCTGGAATTGGCGCGCGGCGATGCCGCGGTGGAGATATTGGCGGCTCTTGTCGTCCTGTTGCCGTCCGCGGATCAGCAGCTGACTTTCCTCGATGCAGACGTCGAGCTGATCGCGGGTGAAGCCGGCGACGGCAAGCGTGATGCGCAGCCGCTCCGGGTTTTGTCCATCGCGCGCCAGCCGTTCGATGTTGTAGGGCGGGTAGCCGTCGGAGCCCTTGGCGACGCGGTCGAGCACGCGCTCGATCTCGTCGAAGCCCAACAAAAACGGGCTGGATAGTGACGGAACTCGTGACATGGTCTCAAAGCCCTCGCATGAAGCGACTTTGACGGGGCCCCTTGCGGGCACCCCAACCGCGCAGCAACCGCTGCCCGGTCGCGCCTAATATGGGCAGGCCGGGTTAAAGGTTCAAGAACAAGGGGAATTCGGCCTGGAGGGCCCTATAATCGGCCATCGACCGGGAGTTCCCACCTTGCCAGCTCAGCCGTCTATGCCGATCCTCACCGTGCGGGCGATCCGCGCCACGCCGGTCGAGGTTCCGCTCAACTTCGTGCTCGGCACCAGCCGTGGCGCCTTCCGCCAGGCGCCGCTGCTGCTGATCGATCTGGAGACCGAGGAGGGGGTCACCGGCCGCGCCTACCTGTTCTGCTATCTGCGTGCGGCGGCGCCGGCGATCATGAGCCTGCTCGGCGAAGTCGAGACTGTGACCAAGGGCGACAAGGTCGATCCGGCCGCACTTTGGGCCAGGCTCGCGGGCCGTTTCGCTTTGATCGGAGTGCAGGGCATCGTGCGCATGGCGCTGGCCGGATTCGATGTCGCCTGCTGGGACGCCGTGGCCGTTGCCGCCGGGCAGCCGCTCGTCCGCATCCTCGGCGCCGAGCCAAAGCCGATCCCGGCCTACAACAGTTGCGGGCTCGGCCTGATGGACGATTTCGGCGCGCTCGCCGCCGAGGCCGAGCAGCTGCTGGCCGTCGGCAACTTCCGCGCCGTCAAGCTGCGCCTCGGTTATCCCACGCTCGAACGCGATATCGCCGCCGTGCACGCGGTGCGCAAGCGTATCGGCGACGATGTGCATCTGATGATCGACTACAATCAGGTGCTCAGCGTGGATGACGCACTGGCGCGCGGCCGCGCGTTCGATGCGGAAAACATTTATTGGCTGGAGGAGCCGATCCGCCACGACGACTATGCCGGCGCCGCCCGACTCGCGCGCGAGCTTAAAGTNCCGATTCAGATCGGTGAGAATTTCTCGCTGCCGGCCGCGATGGCGACCGCGATCGAGCAGAAGGCCACCGACTACGTGATGCCCGATCTCGAGCGCATCGGCGGCGTCACCGGCTGGCGGCAGGCGGCGGAGTTGGCCGCCGCTCATCGTATCAAGATGTCGTCGCACCTGTTTCCGGAAGCGAGCGCGCATCTGCTCGCCGCCACGCCGACCGGTCACTTCTTGGAATATGTCGACTGGGCGAATGTGCTGGTACAGGAGCCGCTCGTCATCGCGAACGGCTGTGCGATGATCCCGGACCGTCCCGGCAACGGCATGGTGTGGAACGAAGCGGCGATCGATCGCTACCGCATAAACTAGCTCAGCTTCAGCCTGAACAGCTTGATCGCATTGGCGCGGCCGACCTTCACCCGATCGGCCTCGCTGATCGCGGCTGTGTCGAACCACTGCGCGCCTTCGCCCACGTCCTCGAACGGCCAGTCGACCGAGAACATCACGCGCTCGGCACCCATCTCGGTCATGGCATTGACCAGCGAGGGGGTGTGGAAGTTGCCCGACGTGGTGAGATGGAAGTGCTTGTGGAAATAATCCGCGACGCCTTTTTTCGCGGCGTATTTGTGCGGCGCCTTCATCCAGCCGTTGCGGTTGTCGATGCGCCAGAGCTGCACCGGGATGCCTTCGCCGAGATGGCCGAGCACCATCTTCAGGCGCGGGCATTCGTCGAATAATCCGCTGCCGATCAGGCGCAGCGCATGCACCGCCGTCTCCGCCGAGAACGCCCAATTCGGCCCGAGCAGCCAGGAATGGCCGTCGTATTGTTTGGTCCAGCTCGGCAGCGGATTGCGCGGGTGCAGATAGAACGGCACGTCGAGCGCTTCGACCACGCGCCAGAACGGACGATATTGCGGGAGGTCGTAATAGGTCACGTTGTCCGGTGATCCGATTTGCGAGAAGCCGTTGACCAACGCGCCAACCATGCCGAGTTCCTTGATGCAGCGGGTCAGCTCCGCGGTGGCGGCTTCCGGATCCTGCATTGGCAGCGCGGCGAAGGCGGCGAAGCGGTCGGGCCGCTTGCGCACCTCGGAGGCCAACGCATCGTTGGCTTGGCGCGCCACCGCGATCGCGGTCTTGACGTCGTGGATCGCCTGCACCGCCGGCGCGTTCAGCGACAAAATCATCATTTCGATGCCGTGCTTGTCCATCTCGCGCAAGCGGATGCCCTGAACGTCGAGCAGGCGTGGACCCAAGTCGTTCCACACATGCGCGCCGAACACCTGCGAGTCGCCGAGCGTCGGTCCAATGGCGACGTGTTCCTCGAGCGCGATCTTGCCCTGCATTTCGTTTTCCCCGTGACTTTTCCGGCATCATGCAAT
>JGI20195J14853_1000264_pt1 | contig 16080 bp, 11 predicted proteins | sample NGESurdeep092012_3_FD_14853 | JGI IMG/M metagenome (IMG submission 14853)
CCCCCGCCATGATTTCGACCGCCGCGATACCTTCGGCGCTGGCCTTATGCGCGAGCAGGGGCGGGCGGATCACATCGCCGATCGAGTAGATGCTCGGCACGCTGGTCTGGAACGAGTCGTTCACCTTAATGAAGCCGCCGCGTTCGAGCTCGACCCCAAGTTTTTCGAGTCCGATATTCTGGCTGAGCGGGGTGCGGCCGACGGCAATCAGCACAACTTCCGCGTCGATAGATTTTTCGGCGCCATCGGCCGTTACCGCGACCGACCAGAGATTGCCCTTGCGCGCCATCGACTTGTAGCCATGCCCGAGCATCACGGTGACGCCGCGCTTGACGAACGCGCGGCGCAGCTCCTCGGCGACTTCCGCGTCGAAACCGGGGAGCATCTGCTTTTCCAGCTCGACGATCGTCACCTTCGCGCCGAACGCGCTGTAGAAGTAGCCGAACTCGAGTCCGATTGCGCCNGCGCCGATCACGACGACGCTCGCGGGCATCGTGTCGAGCACCAGCGCCTCCNTGCTGGTGACGACGCCGTCGCCAACCTTCATGCCCGGGAACAGTTTTTCGCCGGACCCGGCCGCAATCAGAATCCTCTCGCCCTCGAGCGCTGAAACCGCCGGCGCAGATTTGCCTTCGACCGGCGCGAGCGCAACAGAATGCGGGCCGGTGACGACCGCGGCGGCCTCGAAGTAATCGATTTTGTTTTTCTTGAGCAGGTAAAGCACGCCCTTGGACAGTTTCTCAGCGGCGGCCCGCGACCGCGCGATCACTTTCTTGAAATCGAAACGAACCTCGCCAACCTCGATGCCGTGCTCCTTCGAAGCCCCGCGAATAGTGTCCATCGCGCCGGCAGAGTTAAGCAGCGCCTTGGAAGGAATACACCCCCAATTCAGGCAAACACCCCCAGCCCGGTCCCGCTCGATGACCGCGACACGCATCTTAAGCTGCGCAGCCCGAATAGCAGCAACATAACCGCCAGGCCCGGATCCGATCACAACAAGGTCATACCGAGAATTAGCCAAGATAAAATCCCTCAGAGGTTTTCCCCATTATTCCCCGAATCAGAGCACCGAGTAAGGGTACGTGCCGTCGCCGAGGTTAAAAGGGGGAGAACTCAGGATGACGGAAAGGGATTCAGAGAAAAATATCCGGGGTCGCTGCGCTTCGGTCGGGATGACGGAGTGGAAGAGCGCGGGGCCCTTCGGATTCGGGCGGGGCGGGCTGCTCGATTCCTCCTTTTTTGGCGATTCGTGTTTCGTTCTGCTGAACTAAAAACGTTCCACGTGAAACATTCACATCTAAACCCCAGCAAACAACTTCCCTTTTTCGGAAATCAGCCGTAATTTCGCCGCGCCGGATCGAGCCGGGGCGCGGGGCTGCGCTCGTGGTTTGGGGGCCGTAGACATGAGCGAGACGTTTTATTCGCCGCCGCCTTGCTAATATACATGTTGTAGAAATATGGTGCGGACTGTGACATTGCGGCTGGCACGATCGTGGGTGGTGATTTTGGTGCTGATGCTTTGCGGCGTCGTGCTGCCCGCCGTCGCGCATGCGCAGGCGGACCAGTCCGTGTACACCGACGCGCTCGTTAACGGCTGGCAGGACTGGAGTTGGGCGACGGTGAATTTCAGCAATACCCAGCCGGTCCAATCCGGCGCCGACTCGATCAGTGTCAGCGCGGGCCCCTACCAGGCGCTCTACCTGCATCACGACGCCTTCGATTCCAGCCTCTACTCCAATTTGGTTTTCTGGATCGACGGAGGCTCGACCGGCGGCCAGTTGCTGCAAGTCCAGGCGACGCTCAACGCCACGGCGCAGACCGTGGTGACGCTGCCTCCCCTTGCGGCGAACAGCTGGCAGCAAGTCACTATTCCGCTGTCTTCGCTGGGTGTGGAGAGCCAACCGAACCTTGACGGATTTTGGATCCAGGACCGCAGCGGCACGACGCAGCCGAAGTTTTACGTGGACACCATCTCGATTACGGCGCAACCGGCGCCGAGTGTGGTGAACGTTACGGTGAACGCGGCGGATGCGGTGCGCGTGGTCGATGCGCGGCATTTCGGAATCAACACGGCGGTGTGGGACTCGATGCTGGATACGAGCGTCACGACCAACCTGCTGACCGAGATGGGCGCCGGGGCGCTGCGCTTCCCGGGCGGTTCGCTCGCCGACGATTACAACTGGGCCACCAACACTACCGACAGCAACACATGGCAATGGGCAACGTCGTTCGACATGTTTGCCCAGGTTGCTACCAGCGTCGGCGCGCAGGCCTTCGTCACCGCCAACTACGGATCGGGCACGCCGGCGGAGGCTGCCGCGTGGGTGCAGGAATCCAATGTCACCAATCATTACGGGTTTAAGTATTGGGAAATAGGTAACGAGTGCTACGGCTCATGGGAGACTGACAATAACACTGTCCCACATGATCCCTACACCTATGCGCAGCGCTTCCAGCAATACTACATCCAGATGAAGGCGGTGGACCCGACTATCAAAATCGGCGCCGTGGCGGTTGCCGGCGAGGACAGTTACGCGAACAACACCAATCACCCGGTGGTCAATCCGCGCACCGGAGTAACGCACAATGGCTGGACGCCCGTGATGCTCGCGACGATGCGCAGCCTGGGCGTAACCCCGGATTTCCTGATCTACCATCGCTATGCGCAATCGCCGGGTGATGAGAGCGATCAAGGACTGCTGCTTTCCAATAGTACATGGAGCACCGACGCCGCCGATCTTCGCCAGCAGTTGAACGACTACCTTGGCGCCGCCGTGGCTCCCAGCGTCGAACTGGACAACACCGAGAACAACTCCGTCTCTACCAATCCCGGCAAGCAGACGACCAGCCTGGTGAATGGGCTGTTCCTGGCCGACAGCATTTGCGCCGCGATGAACACCGAGTTCAACTCAGTTGTCTGGTGGGACCTGCGCAACGGCCAGGAAACCGGCAACAATAATTCCGGGACTCTCTACGGATGGCGCCAATACGGCGACTACGGCGTCGTTGACAGCGCAGACCCGGCCGGCCCGGCTGACACCTATCCAACATTTTACGTCGAAAGGCTGCTGCAACACTTCGCCCGCGGCGGCGACCGGCTAGTCAGCTCTGCAAGCGACTATCCGCTGCTTAGTGTCTGTGCGGCCCAACGGACTAACGGAGGGTTGACGCTGCTGGTCGTGAACAAGAGCGCGAGCAACGCACTCAACGCGAACATCACTATCAGCGGCGCGACGCCGGGCAGCACCGGCACCTTGTATTCCTACGGCATCCCGCAAGACAACGCGGCAGAGACGGGCGTCGGCTCAGCCGATATCGCGACCAGTCCCGTGACGGGGCTGTCGACAACGTTTTCGCACAGCTTTCCGGCCTACTCGGCCAACGTAATCGCATTCGGCGGCAGCGGAGGACCTTCGCCGACGCCTACTGCGACGCCAACAACCTCAGCGACGGCCACTCAGACCGCGACTGCGACCCGGACGGCCACGCCAACGAAGACGGCGACGGCAACGAAGACGGCCACACCAACCGCGACGCCGACGCCCGTGGCATCAGTGCCGGCATCGCTTGCATTCGGGAACGAACCGGTCGGCGACACCATCACCAAGAATGTGACGGTCAAGAACACCGGCCACGCGCCCCTGGTCATCTCGGACGCGACACCGTCCGACTCTGAATATGCCTTAAGCGTTACTGGGACGTGCGGTGCGATTCCCGTGACGGTCGCGCCCCAGACGTCGTGCACGCTTGGGGTCGCATTCACGCCGAATGCGGTGGGCGCGCATGGCGCAACGCTGACGGTCAACGACAACACCGCCAGCAGCCCGCAGCACGTGACGCTCAGCGGCACCGGCATTGTGGATCTGACAACTTCGCAGACCAGCCTGGTGTTCGCGAGCGTGAAGTTCGGCGTTAAGAGCGCGAAGTCCTTCAGCGTGACGAATCATCAGACCCAGCCGGTGACGCTTAGCGAAAGCTTCAGTGGGACCAACGCCGCCGACTTCTCGATTACGGGCGGCACCTGCACCACGACTCTGGCCGCCCAGACGGCTTGCACGATAATCGTGACATTCACGCCGGGGGCGCTGGGAACGGAATCGGCGACGCTGTCGGTCTCTGACAGTCCCGATCCGCTCGGTCCCTACACGGTTGCGCTCAGCACCGGGGCGACGATCCCGGCGACGGTCACCCCGACCGCGCTTGCGTATGGCATCCTGACATCGAAGATAACATCGAAGACGAAGAACGTGACGGTCACCAACTTGTCGAAATTTTCGCTGCCGATAAGCGAGCGCTTCGGCGGGACGAACCAGAGCGACTTCACAGTGACCGGAGGAACCTGCAGTTCGACGGCGACGCCTAACTCGAGTTGCACGATAGCGGTGAGATTTACGCCCACTGGCGGCGGATCGGCGGAGAGCGCCAGCATGGCGGTGACCGTCGGCAGCGATCCGAGCAGCCCGTATAACATCAGCCTCTCGGGGACCGGCCCCTGAGCGGCTCAGAAGCGCTTCGAGATGCGGCAGCGCGTCCTCGAGGCTGGCATGTTTTTCGATCACGTCGAGGAAAGGATCAAGCCAGGGCGCGGGTGAATTCGTCCAGCAGATCGCGCCAATGCTCGGTACCGACCGAGATGCGGACCAGCGCGTCGGTGATTCCCGCCGCCGACAATTCCTCGGGCGACAGCTCGCTGTGGGTGGTCGTCTTTGGATGGCATACGAGAGTTTCGACGCCGCCCAGGCTGACGGCGTTCTTGGCGATCTTCAAACGGCGCAGGAATTCGAAGGCGCCGGTCTTTCCGCCTTCAACCTCGAGCGACAGGAGCGAACCCGGGTAGTCGGTTTGCGCGTCGCGAATCTTTATCTGGTCGGTGTCGGTGAACAGGGAAGGATAGATGAGGCGTTTGACGCGTGGATGCTTGGCCAACTGCTCGGCGATTCGCTGAGCGTTCTTGCTTTGCCGATTCATCCGCAGCGCGACGGTCGAGAGGCGCGAATCGAGCATCCAGCATTCGTCGGCCTGCAGGATGTTGCCGAGCAGCGCGCGGACTCCGGTCAGGGTCTCGATCAATTCAGGATCCGTCGCGAGCACCGCGCCGGCCAGCAAGTCGCTGAATCCGCCGAGGAACTTTGTCGCCGAGTAAATCGCGAGGTCTGCGCCGTGAACCAGCGGATGCTGAAAGGTCGGACCAAGCAGAGTGTTGTCGATGGCGAGCAAGGGGCGCTTGGGATTTCGGCGGACTGCGGCGGCCGCTTGCGCGATATCGGTCATCACGAGAGTGGGATTGGCGGGAGTCTCGATCAGAACGAGGCTGAGGTTGTCCGTCTGTTCAATCGCCTCCGTCAGCGCCCTGGTATTACCCGCGGGCACCCCGCGCGCGTCGAAACCGAGCGGTTCGATTATATGGTGGATCAAGTGTTGGCTTCCGCCATAGAGAGGCTGCGTGTAGATGAGCGAACCGCCCCGTTCCATGAACGCGAGCATCACGGTGAAGATCGCGGCCATGCCGGAATTGAAGACGGCCGCGCAGTCGGCGCCGCGCTCGAGAGGCACGAGTTGTTGCTCGAGGATTTCGGCGTTGGGATGGTTCAGGCGCGCATAGATCAGGTCGGGACGATCGTCGCCGAGCGGATGGATTTTTCCGAGCACAATTCCAAACGCACGCTCAGCCGCCTCCGGACTTGGGAATACGAACGTTGAACTGCGATACACCGGCGGTCTGGCCGAGCCGACCGACAACTTTGGGTCGAAGCCCCTGGTCAGCACCGCAGTCTCCGGCCGCACGCGATAGGAAATCTTGCGCATAGGTATTTACTCCAGACCAATCCGCGTGTCAGCGATTCTCGCCGCACTCAGCACAGCGAGGATTATTTCTTATCAACTAGCTGCGGTCCGCGACACCGGATTCGACCACGGGCGTGGGGGTGCCCTCGCGGAGAGCTTCGACGACCTGGCCGAGATGGGCACGGACGGCGTCGGCCGGCACCTCACCCGCCGCAAGCCGGCGCGCAGGTCCAAGGCGCATCAGGTGAAAAACGAATATCGCGAACGCCAGCCCCGCGGTCACCACGACCAGCGAAGTTATCGCGCCGGGATCGGTGCGGAGCGAGCTGACGCGACGCAGCACATAGATGACCGAAAGCATCGAGACTCCAATCGACACCGCAGCCACGGTGAGCACGTCGCGCACCGGCTGCGAAGCGCCCCTGGCGAGGTAGCGCTTCAACTCGCCGACGGAGAAGTAGTCGAGGAACCAGCCGAGATCCCCGTCGTGGCCGGCTTTCGGCGCCGGGACCATCAGGCCGGTCATCGGATCGAGTGCTGCTTTGCCGCGTTGGTGACGCTCGATGCCCTCGAGGATCGTGTTGTGGATCGCCTGCGTGATCGGGAACCTGCGGGCGATCAGGAATGAAAGCATGCCGCAAACCGCCGGGCCCAGCGCGAAGATCGCCCGAATTGCGAAGACGACCCGAGGCGCCTGCACGGCGTTGGGTATGTAGCCGAGCGAGGCTAGAACCGCGATGGGAATGGCAGCGCTCGGAATCGCGACGAATTTGGGGAGCATCGACCAGAACGCGGTATACTGCGCCTCGCGCCGCTTGCCGGTGTAGAGCTCGTCGTAGTCGATTACGTCGGCCTGCATCGAGTGCGTCAGGAACAAGCCGGCGCCGAGTCCGGTACCGGCCCAGCTAATCAGCACCAGCAGCAACCAGGTGTCGCCGGGCCCGAGCAGGAACATCGCGCCGCCGCCGGTGACGCTCAGAAAAAAGCTGGCAAGATACGCGTTGAGCTTTCCGACTCTGCGCGCAACCGCAACCCACATCGGCAGCGAGATAAATGCGAATGCAAAATAACCCAGCAGCAGCATCGAGAGCCAGAAAGTCGGATTGCGCGGCCGGATCACGTAGGCGTTGAAGAACGGCATCATCGTGGCCGGAATCGCGCCGCTGATACTCGCCACGACGTAGCTGCCGAGCAGAATCCCAAACGGGCGGTTGCGCAGCGCTCGCCTGACGCCGGGCACGAGCGGATTCGATTCGCGGGCGACGAAATCGGGGCGCTCCTTCACGGTCAGCACCAGCAAGCCGTAGAGCGCACCGAGCATGACGCCGAAGAAGATTCCGAGCCGGAAGAACACCTGCCGGTCGGTCATGTGGAACGCTTGCATCATGACGCCGGGGGCCGCTGCAGCCACGATCGTTCCGAGGATCGAGAAAGACTCGCGCCATGCAAACAGGCTCGAGCGCTCGTGATAATTCTGCGTGAGTTCCGGGCCGAGCGCGTAGTGCGGCAGAACACAGATGGTGTGAAATACGAAGTAGAGAATGAACGTCACGCCGAACCAAATCGCCGCGCGGCCGCCGGTGAACGACTCCGGCGGATTCAGCAGGGCGAAAAAAGCCACCCCGCAAAGAGGAGCGCCGAGCAGCATGTAGGGCCTGCGCCGGCCAAGGCGCGTGTGCGTGTGATCGGAGATCCAGCCCATCAGAGGATCGCACAGAGCGTCGAGCGAACGCGCGATCGCGATCGCCATCGCCAGGTATCCCAGCGGCACCAGCACCACGTCGGCATAGAACTTCGGCATGTGGATGAAGATCGGGATGATCATAGCGGCGCCCGCGAAACTGGGGGCGCCGTAGAGAAGCTTGATCCTCAGAGGCAATGGCTCGGAGCTGTGCGCGGCAGTGGCAGCTTCACCGCCGATTTTCGCTCCCGCTGAATCCATCAAAACCTCCGGATTTATCCGCGCGATTCGGAAAGTGATGTTAGATTACTTGCCTACTCAAGGGGAATGACGAAAATTCTGGTCAGACTGCATTGCCCGCGCACCATCCGCTCGACCACGCCCACTGGAAATTGTAGCCGCCCAGCCATCCCGTTACATCCACCGCTTCGCCGATCGCGTATAGGCCGGGGACGGCGCGAGCCTCCATGGTCTTCGAAGACAGCGCGGCGGTGTCGATTCCGGATACGGTCACCTCGGCTTTGGCCCATCCCTCGGAACCTGTTGGCTTGAGCTGCCATCGTCTCAGCCGATCCGCCAGTTCGGAAAGGCTGCGATCCGGAATATTCGCGATCGGGAGGTTGGACGCCGCGCCACCGGCAAGAGCATGCGCCAGGCGAGTCGGAATCACCTCGGCCAGCACGGTTTTTAGTTCGGCCTTGGGCCGCGTGCGCTTTCGGTCCGCGAGGAAGCTTTCGATATCCAATGAAGGCGCAAGGTTGAGCGACAGCGTGTCGCCTTCCCGCCAGTACGATGAAATCTGCAAAATCGCAGGACCTGACAGACCGCGATGCGTGAATAAAATGTTTTCGCGAAAACTGTCGCGGCCGCATGAGGCCACCGCGTCGATCGAAACGCCGGCAAGGGTTCGGCAAAGTTCGAGCGTCTCGCCCGCTACTTTCAACGGCACCAGGCCGGGGCGCGGCTCGATGACCGCCAGATCGAAGCGCCGCGCCATCTCGTAAGCGAAGCCGGTCGCGCCCATCTTTGGAATTGAGAGGCCGCCGGTCGCGAGCACCAAAGCCGGCGCGATGAAGCCGCCTTTGTTGGTCTCGATGCGAAAGCGATCGGCGCGGGTTATTTCGGTGACGCTGTGTCCGGTGCGCAAATCGACGCCGGCGGCCGCGCACTCCGCCAGCAGCATCGCGAGGATCTCGCGCGCCGATCCGTCGCAGAACAGTTGGCCGAGGGTCTTCTCGTGATAGGGAATGCGATGGCGTTCGACGAGCGCGATAAAATCGTGCTGCGTGTAACGGCTAAGCGCGGACTTGCAGAAATGCGGATTGGCGGAAAGAAAGCGCTCCGGCGCTATTTCGAGATTGGTGAAATTGCAGCGGCCGCCGCCCGAGATAAGAATCTTGGCGCCTGGCCGATCGTTATGTTCCAGCAGCAGCACGCGCCGCCCGCGATCCCCGGCCGCCGTGGCGCACATCAGCCCGGCCGCTCCGGCGCCCACGATCACAACGTCAAACGATTCCATCGCCGCGGTCATTAGGCGCGTCGCGACGCGGCCGCGCAAGCCGCCGGCATGATGCCAAACCGCACGAGATTCGCTACAACGATTCACATAACGATCGAAGCCCGGTGAAGGGAAAAATGGATCTTCAACTCAAGGGAAAAACGGCGCTGATTCTTGGCGGCAGCAAGGGACTCGGACGCGGCGTGGCTGACGCGCTCGCGGCCGAGGGCGTTGCGGTCGCGCTGATTGCACGCGGCCAGGAAGCGCTGGATCGCGCGGTCTCCGAAATCACGTCGCGCGGCGCCAAGGCGATCGGATTTGCGGCGGACCTCGCGAATTGGCCGAGCATCGAGGACGCTGCCAACGCGGCGCGCAAACAGCTCGGCTCCATCGACATCCTGCTCAACAATTCCGGCGGCCCGCCGCCGTCCGGCGTGGTCGGCGTGTCGGCCAAAGTCTGGGAGGAGCAGTTCAATGCGATGGTGCTGCCGCTGTTTCGAATAACGGATTTGTTGCTTGGGGACATGCGCGCGCGAAAGTGGGGCCGAATCCTGAACGTGGCCTCGATGAGCGTGGTCGAGCCAATCGCTACGATCGGAGTGTCGAATACGCTGCGCAGCGCGATCGTCGGCTGGGCCAAGACGCTGGCGACGGAGACGGCGCGCGACGGAATTACAGTCAACACTCTTCTGCCGGGCCCGATTGCGACCGATCGTACGGTACAGCTCAGCCGCGCGGCTGCGCAGCGCCAGAACATTTCCGTCGAGGAAGCAATGCAACGAAACGCGCAGGCGATTCCGGTCGGACGGCTCGGCACGCCCGCAGAATTCGGCGCAGTCGCGGCGTTCCTTGCGAGTCCGCTGGCGGCGTACGTGACGGGTTCGTTGATTAGGATCGACGGCGGCGCTATTCGATCGGTTTGAGGATGCGCGCAGAGGTGCGGACATGAGCGATGCGATCCCGCTGAATTCCAAAATCCGGTTTGGCGCGATTACGACGGTGTCCGATCGCGAGCACGCGTTGAAGACCGTCCGCTCGCTGTCGGAGTGGGGTTACGACAGTATCTGGACGGGCGATCACGTTGCGTTCACGGGACCGATGGACGATCCGCTGACCCAGTTGACGTACTTGTCAGCGCTGAATCCGAGCCTGATTTTCGGCACCAGCATTTACCTGCTGCCGCTGCGTCATCCCGCGACGGTCGCGAAGATGGTCGCGACGGTGGACCGCCTCATGGGCGCGGGACATTTCATTTTCGGCGTCGGCGTCGGCGGTGAATTTCCGCCCGAGTACGAGGCGTGCGGCGTCCCGCTCAAACAACGCGGCGGGCGCGCGAACGAAGGAATCGAAATAATCAAGCGGCTGTGGACCGGCGAACCGGTCGAGTATCGCGGAAAGTACTTCAACTTCGGAAAAATCACGATGCTGCCGAAACCCCGCACTCCCGGCGGACCTCCCGTATGGATCGGAGGACGAGCCGAAGGCGCGCTCAGGCGTGCGGCGCGGCTGGGCGACGGATGGATGCCATACGTAGTCACGCCCAAGCGGGTCGGCGAGGGACTCGAGTTCATCGCGCGCGAGGCGGGAAAGGCCGGGCGCAAGTTCGCGAGCTTCGGCACGGCGATTCATTTGTTCGTGACGCTTGGGCCAAGCTACGAAGATGCGCTCGACGTCGCGGCAGAGTATCTGAGCAAGCGCTACGCGATGGACTTCCGCGAAGCCGCCAAGCGATACGGCGCCATAGGCAGGCCGGCAGATGTCGCGGCGCGAATCGATGAGTTCGTCAAGGCGGGAATCCGCGATGTCAACGTGGACATCGTGTCCTCTCCGGCCGAGCGCGACGCGCAACACGAGCAGTTCGCCAGGGAAGTGATCCCTATCCTGCGGCGCTGAAGGATCGTCGAGCGTCGCGGGGAAATAGAAAGACTGTGCACCCCGCGCGGCTATCGGCAGGTCAGGTTATCTTGGTGGTTACCGCGGGCGCGCTAAGGTGCGGATGGGCCAGCTGAATCGGCGAGTTTCGGGAGCGGCGCGATTATAGTTCAACGTATCCAACCGGCTCGGTTGCGGCGTAGAATAGGCTTCAGCGTAGAGCAGCGGCTGAAGCTCGGTAATGTCGGAGTGGATGGTAGTGGCGGAAATCGAAAAGCAAACAGAGCAACCCTACGGTGAAAGTGAGGATCTCTTCGCGCTGCTATCGGTTGCCGCACCGGTTTGCGCACTGATCATCACTACCGGCGCTTTGTATCTGGGCAGACCGGTCCTGCTTCCGCTGGCGATTGCACTGATTCTGAGCGTGGTCTTCAGTCCCGTCGCAACCCGCCTCGAGCGCTACTTCGGGCGCCTCATAAGCGCCGCACTAGTAGTACTAGTGGTAATCGCTGCTATTTCGGCAATTGGATATTTTCTGACTATTGAACTGACTACTGTTGCCGACCAGGTCGCTGGATACTCGGACAATATCGGAAACAAATTGGCGGCGCTTGAAAAAACCGCGCCCCCATGGCTCCAGCATATCAAGGATGCGGTTTCCGACGTTCAGCGTCGCATGGCAAGCACCAATCCTGCCCTCCGCCAGCCGCGTGAAGTGATGGCTGTCCCGGTTCCCGCCTCCCTCAGCGACAGCCTGAAGCCGGTTGTTCCGATCGTCAATGGCGTGGTCCAGACGCTGCTCATCATCATGCTGCTGTTTTTTCTACTTTACAGCCGAAAGGATTTGCGCGATCGATTTGTCCGGCTCGCGGCACGAGGGAGAATTCCGATCGCAGCGCAAGCGATAGAAACCGCGGGTTACACCGTCGGCCGTTACCTATTGCTTTTTTCGTTGATCAATCTCGGGTACGGCATCGCCGTCGGAACCGTAGCCTGGTTTCTCGGGCTGCCGAGCGCCCCGCTGTGGGGTCTGGTCGCATTCCTGTTGCGGTTCATTCCATATGTCGGCGCGATGAGCTCGGCGCTTCTTCCGGCGCTGGTTGCGTTTGCGTTGTTTCCCGGATGGAGCAAAGCGCTCGAGATACTTTGCGCCTTTGTGATTATCGACCAGGTTGCGGCGCAGCTTGCGGAACCATTTATCATCGGCCACGGAATTGACGTCTCTCCCGTGGCGTTGCTGATATCCGCGATGTACTGGTCATGGCTGTGGGGAATACCCGGGCTGCTGCTTGCGACGCCCTTGACCGCTTGTCTCAAGGTTGCGGGCGACTACATTCCTCCGCTGGGGTTTCTCTCGATTCTGCTCGGCGCGGACCGTGTTCTCGACGACTACCACGACTTCTACCGCTTGCTGCTTGAACTCAACCCGTCAGGAGCGAGAGATGTTGCGATCCGCTATTGCGACAAGAATGGCCTGGACCGAACCTTTGACGAGGTGATTCAGCCGGCGCTGCTACTGATGGGCGAGGAGCGCGCGGAAGGCCATATCAGTGACGAGAACCAGGGGCTCATCATCGATACAACGCATCAACTGATTGCTGAACTTGGAAACAGGTTCATCAATTCGCGCATTTCTCCGAGCGTGCGGGTACTGGGCGTGTTGGCGCCCGGCGAGCTGCACTTTCTGGGTTTGATGATGTTGCTAGAGCTGCTGCGCAAAGAGGGCGTGGTCGCAACCTTTACCGGCGAGAATAAATCACCGGACGAGATCTGCGATCTGGTCAAACGGTTCACGCCGGACTTCGTCTTCATCTCATGCATAACCGCCGACTGTTTGCCGGCCACGCTGGAACTGGTGGCGGCTTTACGATCCATTTCGTCTCGCGTGACGATCATTGCAGGCGGGGAGGCAGCGTTACACCACTCGACCGAGCTCATAAATGCGGGATGTTCCCAGATCTGCGCCAACCCCAGCGAGGCCCGCCGCGCGATCCGGAGCTTCATTCTCCAGCGCGCGAAGTCCCGGGTTCCCGGCGCAGCGCGCTTGCTGCGAGGCTATGCACGCGAGAACAACTGGCTCTCGCGCAATTGACAAAGCACAATGATCTAGAAGCCTGGAGAAGGGATATCTTCGGCAATCCGCTCGGGCGGAGGCGGGAAGCATGGCAGCGTGCTCGTCACCACGTAATCGTAGTAGTTCCCGCTCCATGTAAACGTTCCGGTCGGTTTGCCAAAATTCGAAGCCATCGCAGTAAACCGATCGCCGGCGGCCACTGAGATGAATTGCGAGGGCGCATACGCCAGAAAGTTGCTCGCCGTCTCGGGGACCACTGCGCCCAGCGGCGGCGAGAAATTCATCTGAAGAAAATTAACCGCCGGCCGCCAACCATCTGCCGCCGTTTCATTGTCCGCCATCGGTATCCATTGCCGCTCGTCGAGCGAATCGCCAAGCCGCAGTTCACGATACTCGGGCGCCCCGGCAGCACTCCTTCGCAACTCGATCACGCCCGGAACTTCGGCTTCGAGCTGGTCACATCTGTCGGCGCTATCCATTACACTTTTACGCGCCTTTTCTTCCATCTCTGCACGATCGGCCCCCGGATGCGTAGTCGCGCTCACGCTCGAGGCAATACCCGCGGTCAGCCCGACGGCAGAAGCGCCGACATCCTCCGCGACGTCAATGGCGATGGGCGTGAGTTGAGCCGCTAACATCCAGCATCCGCTGACCCCAACGGCGACCGCGGTCACGAGTATCGCGACGAGCGATGCGCAGAATTGTCGCTTCAGGCGATCGATAAAACCCCCGGCCCGGGGCGTCGGCGCACCAATGAACGTCTCAAGCAAGGACGCCGCCCTCCGATCGCGGTTAGCCTAGCAGAAATCGCGAAACATAAATGCCGGGGATGAAGCTTGGCGTAGATTGATCTCGTAGATACCGGGTCGCCGGTAATTACGCGAATCGCGCGCCCGCTATGATCCGATTTTCGAGAAAAAGAACGGCCGGGCTACGAGTGGGGACCGCGGTGGGGAGCCTACGGTTCAAGTAGCCCGGCCTTTGCTCGGGACAGACGCTGTTTGTCTCGGGGGAGGAGATTGTCAGCGTAACAGGAGGAGAAGCAAACATCGTGCCTTGAAAAAACCTAGCAAATTCAAGCATCGGCGTCAGATTTTTTTCTCTTTTTGCGACTCGGAACATCCGAAAGTCTCGAATTCGACCACTTTTCCGGCCAAAACTGCGAGTTTTGCAAGTTGCGACCTCACCGCTGGATGCGACCCCAAAATTCGCATCTCACGTATGCATCCGGCGGATTGCGCCAGGAAGAATCCGCCGAGCGCAGTGCTGACCATGCGGCGATGCAGATGAGACACCGCGCGCGACAGAATGCGCTCGACAAGTCCGCACTCGGAATTCAAGCTGCCGCCATCCACAGGATCGTGTGCCGCGCGCGCCGTTGCACGAATAGATTGGCGAACAAAACCGATATGCGAACGGTCATCGGTTGAGAGCCGATCGTCGGTGTGTTACTTCCTAAGGGCTCGGGGCGTAGCGCAGCTTGGTAGCGCACCTGCCTTGGGAGCAGGGGGTCGGCCGTTCAAATCGGCTCGCCCCGATCGCGCCAGTAGCTCAGGTGGAAAGAGCAACGGCCTTCTAAGCCGTGGGTCAGGGGTTCGAATCCCTTCTGGCGCGCCACGGAGGCGAATTCTGAATCGGCGGCACGATGCGCCGGGCGGATTGAAACAGACCGAGGGTGGTGAGTGTAGCTCAGTTGGCAGAGCATCGGATTGTGGCTCCGGCGGTCGAGGGTTCAAATCCCTTCACTCACCCCAAACATCCTGCTAGGTAAACGTGCTTCGACGGTGGGCCGTTAGCTCAGTTGGTAGAGCAGCTGACTCTTAATCAGCGGGTCTGGAGTTCGAGTCTCCAACGGCCCACCAAAGAACACCCGAGCACGCTGAATGGCCGTGTGGCCCAGCGTCGGGGCGACACGTCTCGGGGCCCGGGCGGAAATCGGCCCGAAAATTACGCGCACCTCGGGTAGCGGATGGTGGCGGATAAAGCGGGGGATTTTTGCGCTTGGTTCAGGCCAGGTCAGGCCAAGATTAGCCGCGCGATCGCGGGATAGATAAATGACATCAGGGGATTTGCAATCCTCTGCGTGGCGGGAACGCGGGGCGATTCGGCGACGATGGCGCGCGAGAAGGCGGCGTCAGGTATAGAATGAAACAAATGCCACTCGACCATTACATCTCGCAGGTACATCTTAAAAAGTTTTATTCCCCGGCCCTCCGTGACCGCCTGTATGCGATACGGAAGAGCGACTTGAAGTCATTTGCTGCCTATTCAAAGGATGTGTGCAGAACAATTGGCGGCAGCACGAATACCTATCTGAAAGAGAATCGGGCAATCGAGGAATTTCTGAAATCAATCGAGCCGAAATATGACACGGCTCTTGAGAAGCTAGTCGGAGGTGTAATCGACAACGAGTGCATCTACACAATTGCCGGATTCGCTTGTTACGTCATATGTTGTTCCCCGGGAGCATGCGCATCAAATCAGGGCCGTTGAAGAGTGGGGTTGAGACGGAGGTCGCCATCCTCGAGGCACGGGGGCTTCTCCCGCCGCCGCCCAAAGAGCTTGGAGCTGGGAATTTGGTAGAGCTTCTCCGCACAGGAGTCTTGCGAGTCGAAATCGACCCCAAGTTTCCGCAAGCGCTCGGTATCAGCTCAATCCTGCAACAAGTCGCGACCTTCGGAAATTGCCAGTGGGAAATTTTGATCAACGACTTCGATCATAGTCCGTTCTTCACGAGCGACTTTCCTGTAGCGGTCGAGGAGACGAAGGACTGGCGTATTGTTAACCGAATCATGCCCCTCGCGCCAAATCTGGCGGTTCGGATCAAGCCGGACTTGACCGTTGACACGAAGCACGCCGACTTCTCGTTCGCCAACTTCGGCTGGCGCAGGAAAGGAATCAGTTACAAGGAGGTTGTTGAGATCAATCGGTTGGTTGTGCGGTGTGCCGAAGAGACCGTATTTTGTCCCGTTGACTCTCCATGGGTGCAGAAATTCGTTGCTAGGAACAGGCACTATCGCGTCGAGCCGAACACCAACAAGCTACCAAAGGGAACTGGCTTTCTTCAGGTTTCTACAGAGAGGATCGCAAGGGTGAACGGCTCAGCCTGAAGCAGGCTCTCTTGGTTCTTTGTGCTCCACTTTCCGGTGCGTTCGGGCGGTCCCGAGCTTC
>JGI20195J14853_1000265_pt1 | contig 16079 bp, 16 predicted proteins | sample NGESurdeep092012_3_FD_14853 | JGI IMG/M metagenome (IMG submission 14853)
CGGCCACGTCCGGCCCTTCGACAGCCGCGGTCAGCGCCAACGCCGCCTCGATGCGCGCCTTCGCGACATCTTCCTGGCCATAGACGCACTTGGCGTAAACCCTGAGGAGAACATTTACGCTGTGCCCGGCCCACTCGGCGACCTGGGTCGGCGGGACCCCGGCATTCAGCCAAGTCGAAACGGCTGCGTGGCGCAGGTCGTACGGGTGCTTGGCCAGCGGCGAGGCGAACTCGGTATCGGGACGGTAAGCGCATATGGCATCACGCTGGAGTACTCAGTGTTGCGGCATGCCAGCAACCTGGAGTCAGTGCTGACCTACGAGGGAACCTCCGAGATGCACACACTCGTCATCGGCCAGGCCCTGACCAGGTTGAGCGCCTTCAGCTGAGCGCCGCGCGCCTGCCGTCCCCAGCCAGTTCCATAACCGGGCGCAGGGCGGCAATGGCGTGCTCGCGGTGCTGGGTGAGCACCTGCACTGCGGTTGCGGCGTCGCCGGCCCTGACCGCGGCGACCAACGCCCGGTGCTCGGCCTCGACCACTTCGCGATTGTGCTCTTCGTTGTAGTAGACGCAGCGGTACACCTCGGTCGCATCCCACAGCAGGCGGATCAGCCACACCAGCCGGGGAAGAGCGCACGCGCCGATGAGGGCGAAGTGGAAACGCCGGTTCGCCGACGTCATGGCGATCACGTCCGCGATGCCGGCCGCGGCCTGCACATCGCGCTCCGCCTCCTCGAGCCGGTCGATGTCCTCGGCGGTCATCTGAGGCACGGCGACGGTGACTGCCTCCGCCTCGAGGAGCTCGCGGATCCGGTAGACCTCCACCAGGTCCGAGAGGGACAGTTCGGTGACGAAATAGCCGCGACGGGCCGTGTAGGTGACCTGGCCCTCGCCCTCGAGGATCTTCAGCGCCTCGCGCAACGGGACCCGGCTGACGCCGAGCTGGGCGGCCAAGGAATCCTGGACAATCTTCTGGCCGGGGCGCAACGCCCCGGTAACGATGAATCGCCTCAGCTCCACGAGGATCGCCTCCTGGGCTGTCGGCGGCCGCTGGAACACCGCACTCATCCGACCACCCCGGCACCCTCGACACCGTCTAGCCAGGCGAGGATCTCCTTCTCGTCTCCCCCCAGCGCCGGAGGGCTGTGGCGATAGCTAACCCCGGTTGCCGACAGCCGCAACGGGTTGGTGACCTGGGCCGACCCGTCGACGTCGTTGATCGGCCCACAGGGGATCCCCGCGCCGGTCAGCGTCGCGAACCACTCGTCGGCGCCACGGGTGCGCAGCACCTTCGCGAGCGCAGCGGTCAGCTGCTCTCGGTGGGCAACCCTGGCAGCGTTGGTCGCGAACCGCGGGGAGTCCCCCAGGTGGGTAAGGCCGAGGCAGTCGCACAGCGCCTGGAACTGCCGGTTGTTGCCTGCAGCGATGACCAGCAGCCGGTCGGCGGTGGGGAACGGCTCGTACGGGCAGATGCTCGGGTGCTGGATACCTATTCCATGCGCCACATCTCCGGTGAGGGCGTAGGCGCCGCCGAAGTTCACCAGCCCCGAGAGCATCCAGGACATGAGGTTGAACTCTACCCGCTGTCCCTCGCCGGTGCGCTCCCGGTGGTGCAGCGCGGCGAGGATGCCGACTGCCGCGTGCAGGCCCGTGAGGACGTCGGCCGTAGCGATGGCGTTCTTGAACGGGGCGGCGGCGTCCGGTCCGGTGAGGCTCATCAGCCCCGAGACTGCCTGCACCACCAGATCGTAGCCAGGCAGTTCCGCGCCGCCGTCGGTGCCGAACCCGGTGATCGAGCAGTAGACGAGGTCGGGGTTGAGGCGCCGGACCGAGTCGTAGTCGAAGCCGCGGCGCGCCATGCTGGCACCGCGGAAGTTCTCGATCATCACGTCGGCGCGGCGGGCCAGCGCCAGGCCGCGGCGCCTTCCCTCGGGACTGCGCAGGTAGAGGGCGATGCTGCGCTTGTTCCGGTTCACCGACAGGAAGTAGGTGCTCTCCCCCTCCGGGGTCCATGGCGGCCCCCAGTGCCGGCTGTCGTCCCCGCTCGGGGACTCGACCTTGATCACCGTCGCCCCGAGGTCGCCGAGCAGCATCGTGGCATACGGACCGGCCAGCACGCGGCTGAAGTCCGCGACAACGACGCCGTTCAGTGGTCCCGATAGGCTCACGCTCGCACCCTAGCGGATACTGGATCCAATTTCGCCCCTCAGGGAGCGACCGGCATCGCAAGGACGTGCTCCACGGCATCCGCGACGAGGAGACCTGCATGGACCTACCACCCACCGGAGAGCGCACACGCCTGCGCAGCGGAACGCCGGGCTACCGCCGGGCGAGCGGGGTGCTGTTCGTGGCCGGGTTCATGGGGTTCTCCATGCTGTATGTCGCCCAGGGGATCCTGCCAGACCTCAGCCGCGACTTCTCCGTCTCGCCCGCCGCGGCAAGCCTCACTTTGTCCCTGACCACGCTGCCGCTCGCCGTGGCTGTCCTCGTCGCGGCCTCGTGGTCCGAGGGGCAGGGCCGCAGACTGCTGCTCGTGGGGGCGGTATTGTCCGCCGCCGCCCTCACCCTCGCAGCATCGGCCGCCCCCAGTTTCGGAGTGCTGCTCGTGCTGCGGGGTCTCACCGGGCTGGTGCTGGCCGGTCTGCCGGCGGTGGCGATGGCTTACGTCGCGGAGGAGTTCCATCCCTCCGGGCTGGGCACCGCCATGGGTCTCTACATCAGCGGTACCGGTCTGGGCGGGATGACTGGCCGGCTCGCAGGCGGTCTGCTGGCCAGCACCTGGAGCTGGCGTGTCGCCATGGCCGCGGTGGGCGGGGTGTGCCTCATCGGCGGCTTGTGGGTGGCCCTGCGGTTGCCGTCCTCCCGCAACTTCGTCGCCACGCCCGGCAGCATGCGTGAGCGGATGGCGAGGCTGCGCGGACCGTTGCGCGACCCGGTCATCATCCGTTTCGCCCTCTGTGGGTTCGTCCTCATGGGCAGCCTGGTCTCGTTCTTCAACTACCTGCAGTACCGCCTCGTCGGCGCGCCGTTCAACCTGTCGGCCACGCTGGTGGCACTGGTCTTCCTGCTCTACCTCTTCGGCACGGTCAGCGCCAACTGGATGGGGCGGCTGGCGGACCGGCGCAGCCGACGCGGCGTGCTGCTGCTCGCAATGGCGATCATGGCGGCCGGTGGGCTGCTCACCCTCTCCGATCTGCTGCCCCAAGTGCTGGCCGGCGCCGCAGCGATGGTGTTCGGGTTCTTCGGCGCGCACTCGGTAACCAGCGGCTGGGTAGGCTTCTGGGCCACCCAACAGCGGGCCCAGTCGTCCGCGCTGTACCTGTTCGGCTACCACATCGGCTCGAGCGTGGCCGGCTTTGTCGGGGGGCTGTTCTTTGCGGTGTTCGGGTGGCCCGGTGAGGTCGGCACCGTGCTGGTCCTGCTGGCGGTGGGCCTGCTGGTTGCCCTCTCGCTGCCAGCCGCTCGGGACCACGCGCCGTTCGCGGAGCCAACCTGACCGTTCGGCCTCGGAATGTCCCAGATTTCGGATCCAATATCCAGAATCCTTGATTTGTGACGCCCTTCCCTATAGACAGTCGGCAAACACAACTGCGCTACAAGAGGGGCGAACATCGTGAGGTCGAGAACATTGGCAGCGGCTGCGGTCATCACCGCAAGCAGTCTGGTGGTGGCCGGATGCGGCTCCAAGGGCGAGGCGAAGAGCACGAGTGCCGTGAGCTCCGGGACGTTGGCGATCGGCGCGTCCCTCTCGCTGACAGGCCAACTGGCCCGTGAAGGCCAGCTCACCAAGGAGGGCTACCAACTCTGCCAGGAGAAAGTCAATGCCAAGGGCGGCGTCGACATCGGCGGCAAGAAGACCAAGCTCGACATCCAGTACCAGGACGACACGTCCAAGCCCGACGTCGCGGCCCAGCTGGTCGACCAGTTCAACGACAAGGGCATCAAGCTGATCCTCAGCTCCTACGGTTCGGCCAACACCGAGGCCCAGGCTGCGGTCATCGAGCGCAACGGCCAGGTCATGGTTGACTCCGCCGGCGCCGACAACAAGATCTTCAGCAAGGGCTACAAGAGCACCTTCGCCGTCTTGTCACCGGCCACGGAGTACTCCTCTTCGATCGTCAAGGCCATCGCCGAACTCGCCACGCCCAAGCCCAAGAGCGTCGTGTTCCTCTCCGCCGACGACGGTTTCTCCAAGACCGTCACCGAGGGCGGCATGAAGACCGCCCAGGACCAGGGCTTCACCGTCCTGGGCCCGCAGTACTTCCCTAACGGCACCTCAGACGTCAGTTCTGCACTGACCAAGGTCAAGGGCGAGCACCCTGACGTCATCATCGGCTCGGTCCACCTCGTGGAGGGCGTGGCCATCATCAAGCAGGCCAAGGAGCTCGCGGTGACGCCGGCCGGTTTCGGCGAGACCGTGGCACCGCCGACGCCGGACTTCGCCAAGACCCTGGGGACCGCGGCCGAGAACGTCCTCGGCTCCAGCCAGTGGACCGACGCCACGAAGGGCACGGACAAGTACTTCGGTAGCGCCAAGGACTACACCAAGGACATCCAGGCCAAGTTCGCCCACGCGCCGGACTACCACAACGCCGAGGCCAGCGGCGCCTGCCTGGCCCTCGTCCTGGCAGCCGAGAAGGCGGGCTCCTCCCAGCCGGACGCGGTCCGTGCCGCCCTCCGCGGTCTGGACACCGAGTCGTTCTTCGGCAAGATCAAGTTCGACTCCACTGGACAGAACATCTACAAGCCGATGTCGGTCATCCAGATCCAGAACGGCAAGGTCGTGACTGTGTGGCCGACGGAGTCCGCCGAGGCCAAGATGGTCTGGCCCGGTACCAAGTAGTGAGTGGATTCCTTCAGGCGACCGTCTATGGTCTCCTCCAGGGAGGGCTCCTGGCGCTCGTCGCCGTGGGGTTCTCCCTGGTCTGGGGTGTGATGAATGTCGTCAACTTGGCCCACGGCGGGTTCGTCATCCTCGGCGCCTACGTCGGCTGGGAGATGCACCAATGGTTCGGGCTGGACCCGTTCCTCGGCATGTTCGTCTCGGCAGCGGTGCTGTTCGTCTTCGGATACGTGCTGCAGCGCTTCCTGATCAACCTGGTGATCAACGGACCGATCTTCATTACGCTGCTACTGACGTTCGGCCTCGAGCTGATGATCGTCCAGGGCATGAACCTCGTATTCTCCGCCGACTACCGCAGCATCGGGACCTCCTATTCCAGTGACAGCCTGGCGTTCGGCAGCGTCCGGGTACCGCTGGGCCGGCTGCTCGCTTTCGCGCTGGCAGTAGCAATCACGGTCCTGCTGGTCGCAGTAGTCAACCGCACCCGGACCGGGATGTCGATCCTAGCGACTGGCATGGACCGGGGGGCGGCCCGCCTGATGGGCATCCAGGCGCGTCACGTCTACGCCCTCACCTTCGGGATCGCCGCCGCACTAGCCGGCATGGCGGGGGCCATGATCGGGACTGTCGGGACGTTCAACCCCTCGGCAGCCGCCAGCTTCACCCTTATGTCGTTCGTCGTGGCGGTCCTCGGCGGCCTGGGCAACATGTATGGAGCCCTCGTCGGCGGCCTGGTCATCGGCCTCGTCCAAGCCTGGGGTGGGCAGTACCTGCCGGGCACCTGGGTCAACGCCCTGGCCTTCCTCGTCCTCATCGTCGTGCTCATCTTCCGGCCCACCGGGCTGGTCGGCCGGCCCTACTACGCCGCACGGCTGGAGGTCTGATGCCGACGCGCACACAGGTGCCCCAAAAGGGCGTCACCTCAACGGTGCGCCGCGACCAGGCGAGGCGCTTGCGTCCGTGGGCCCTGGGGCTGGTGGCGCTGCTGGCCGCACTGGGGCTGCAGGGCCAGCTCTACTCCGGCCAGGAGCGGACCGTCGCGACGATCTTCATGTTCGTGGCGCTGGCCGAGGCGTGGAACCTCATCGGCGGCTTCGCTGGCTATGCCTCCTTCGGCCAAGTGGTCTTCTTCGGGGTGGGCGGCTACTTCACGGCGGTCGCCATGAGTCACTGGCACTTCAGCTTCTGGGTGTCGCTGCTGCTCAGCGGGGTCATCGCGGCGCTGTTCGCCACCCTCATCGGCATCCCGCTGCTTCGGCTCAAGGGGCACTACTTCGCCATCGCCACCCTGGGCGTGGCCGAGGGCATGCGTGAGGTCGTGACCAACATGACGGACCTGACCGGTGGGGGCGCGGGCATCACCGTGCCGACTGTCGGCAACAACGCCACGACCGCATACCTGGGCAACGACGGGTTCTACCTGCTCTTCCTCGGACTGGCCGCCCTGTCGGTGCTCATCGCCGGACTGGTAGCCCGCAACAAGTTCGGCTACGCCTTGCGGGCGATCAACCAGGACGAGGACGCTGCGGCGGCGTTGGGCATCAACACCACCCGTACCAAGGTGTTGGCATTCGCCCTGTCGGGGTTCATCACCGGGCTGGTCGGCGCGAGCTACGCGTTCCAGCAGGTGACCATCTTCCCGGAGCGGCTGTTCGACGTGGACATCACCGTGCTGATGATCATCATGGTCGTCATCGGTGGAAGCGGCACCGTCCTTGGACCGCTGCTCGGTGCCGTGGCGCTGCAGTTCCTTTCGGAGTTCCTGCGCCAGAACTTCACCAACCTGCACACGTTCATCCTTGGCGCGATCATCATCGTCGCCGTCATCCTGCTTCCTCAGGGTGCGGTGAACTACGTGCGCGAGGCACGTCGTACAAAGGAGTACTCGTTGCTGGCCAACGTCCGGAAGTACCGGCTGTGAGTGCGGTGCCCGTCCTGGAGACGCGGGGATTAGGTCGACGCTTCGGCGGTCTGCAGGCGGTATCTGACGTCTCGTTCAGCGTCCCGCAGGGGCAGGTGCTCGGGGTCATCGGCCCGAACGGTGCCGGCAAGAGCACCTTCATCAACCTCGTGAGCGGGCACATCAAGCCCACTGAGGGTCGGGTCCTGATCGACGGCAAGGACCTGACCGGCGCTCGTGCCTGGGTCATCGCCCAAGCCGGGGTGGCTCGCACCTTCCAGATCGTCAAGCCGTTCCGCGGCATGTCCGTTCGCGAGAACGTCGCCGTCGGCATCCTCTACGGATCGAACGGGACCAACGTCATGTCGAAGGCACTCAGGGCCGCCGACGAAGTCCTCGAGGAGGTCGGCTTGGCCGGCCTGGGCGACCGCCCACCAGGTGAGCTGTCCGTCGCCGACGCCCGTCGGCTGGAGTTCGCCAAGGCGCTCGCGCTTCGGCCCCGGCTGCTCCTGCTCGATGAGGTGATGGCGGGACTGCGGCACACCGAAATCGAGCCGAGCCTGGAGCTCATCCGCACACTCAAGGCGCGCGGCATCACGATCATCGTGGTGGAGCACGTCATGAAGGCGATCTTGGCCGTGAGCGACCAGGTCCTCGTGCTGCACCAGGGGAAGGTCCTGACCTCCGGCGACCCCCGTGAGGTCCTGTCCGACCCCCGCGTGATCGAGGCCTACCTCGGCCATCGCTACGTCAAACGCCGTGAAGGAGATTCCTGATGCTCGAGGCCACGCGGCTCAGCGCCGGCTATGGGCGCGTCCAGGTGCTCTGGGACGTCGACCTTCGCGTCGGGGACAACGAGATCGTCGCGCTGATCGGCCCCAACGGCGCCGGCAAGACGACCCTGTTGCGCGCCCTGACCGGCATGGCAGAGGTCCGCTCGGGCACGGTAGAATTCCGCGGTGAAACAGTGCAGGGGCGCTCGATCGAGCAGATCGTCAGCCTCGGCATCTCGCACGTCCCGGAGGGGCGGCGCCTGTTCTCGGGGCTGACCGTGCGGGACAACCTGCGCCTGGGTGGCTGGCGCACCCGCAATGCCAACATCGACCGTGTTGTCGAACTCTTCCCCCGGATCGGCGAGCGGCTCAACCAGATCGCGGGCACCATGTCCGGTGGCGAGCAGCAGATGTGCGCGATCGCCCGCGGGCTGATGAGCGAGCCCCACATCATGATGATCGACGAGCTCTCTCTCGGCCTTGCCCCGGTTGTGGTCGACGAGATCATCGCGCGCCTTCCGGACATCGCCTCGTCCGGCACCTCGATCCTGCTGGTCGAGCAGGACGTCGACACCGCACTGACGGTCGCCGAACGCGCCTACGTCCTGGACACCGGGCACATCGTCCTGTCCGGTAAGGCCTCCGACCTGCTGGCCGACCCGCGGGTCCAGGAGAGCTACCTCGGCGTCGGCTGAAGTGAAGCTCTGACGTGGTGGCGGCGCGCGCACAAGGGTGTCTGGATCCTGTTGGTGGAGAAGGGCCCTGGGTTCACGCTCGCGCGCGACCCGACCAGACCAGACAAAGCTACAAGGGTGTGGAGACCTGCGAGATCGGACTCGAGTCTTGACTGATTTGTACGGCCATACTATAAATGGCCGTACAAATCTTCCACCGCAAGAAGGGTGCGCCATGCCGCTCAGGGCTCCCCGGCGAGGCGAGAGCAGTTACCGCTTGCTCACCCAGTTGCTGCGCGAGCAGATTTTCCAAGATGAGTTCGACGAGGTGCGGCCGCTTCCCACCGAGCTGACCCTGGCCGAGGAGCATCACCTCAGCCGGCAGACTGTTCGCCGGGCTTTCCAAGAGCTGGTCGCCGAGGGGCTGGTCTACCGGGTACAGGGCCGCGGAACGTTCGTGACTCCGCGTGAGACGCGGTACCGCCGACCCTTCGGCACCGTCGACGACCTTTTGAACCTGCAGGTCGACACCGACTTCGAGCTTGTCGACCCACTGTCCGCGGCAATCGATCGGGGTGCGGCCACGACGCTGCGGCTAGACGAGCCGCAGGTCCACTCGCTGACGTTCCTGCGGCGGCACCACGGAGAGGCCTTTTGCCTCACGCGCGTTTACCTACCGCCCAGAATCGCGCAGTCCCTCGCCGGATGCCGCGAGCTGACCGATCCCGGCATGATCACTACAGCCACCGTCATCGGGCTGATCGAGAGCCACGGCAATGACATCGCCGAAGCCGAGCAAGTGGTTACCGCCACGGCCGCCGACGAAGACCTCGCCGCGCACCTCGGGTGCGCCGCCGGCGTACCAATCCTGCACATCGAACGCACCTACCTCGACCGCCAGGGCGAGATCCTCGAGCACGCCGTCAGCGACTTCCTGCCCCAGCACTACTCACACCGATCACGGCTCGGGCGCAGCCTTGCACCAGATCCATCACCCGTTCTGCTCGAGGAGTAATCACATGCGTCCGCTCGAAGGCCTAACCGTCGTCTCGATCGAGCAGGCCGTGGCAGCTCCGTTTGCCACTCGTCAGCTCGCGGATCTCGGCGCCCGGGTCATCAAGGTGGAGCGCCCCGGCCCGGGCGACTTCGCCCGCGACTACGACGAGACGGTCAAGGGGATGTCCTCGCACTTCGTCTGGCTCAACCGGTCCAAGGAGTCGATCGCCCTCGATCTGAAGACCGATGCCGGCCAGCAGGTGATGCAGGCGCTGGTCGCCACAGCGGATGTCTTCGTGCAGAACCTCGCCCCCGGTGCGGCCGAGCGCCTCGGTCTGAGCGCGGCGGACCTGCGTGCAAAGCACCCTGGCCTGATCCACGTCTCGATCTCGGGATACGGCACGGGCGGGCCGTACACGACGAAGAAGGCTTACGACCTGCTTGTGCAGTGCGAGGCGGGCCTGGTTTCGATCACCGGTTCGGCCGACGAGCCGGCCAAGGTGGGCATCTCGGTGGCAGACATCGCTGCTGGCATGTACGCCTATACCGGGGTGTTGACGGCCCTGCTGCGCAAGGGCCGCACCGGCGAGGGTGCGACCGTGGAGATCTCCATGCTGGAGGCCCTTGGGGAGTGGATGGGCTTCCCGATGTACTACTCCTGGTATGGCGGCAAGCCCCCGGTTCGTAGCGGCGCATCGCATGCGGCGATCGCCCCCTACGGACCGTTCCTGTGTGCCGGGGGCGAACAGGTCTTCCTCGGCATCCAGAACGAGCGCGAGTGGGCGATCTTCTGCGACTTGGTGCTCGGCACCCCGGAGCTGGCCACCGACGAGCGGTTCGACACCAACAGCCTGCGAGTGACCAACCGCGAGGACCTGGCCGCCGAGCTCGCTAGAGCCTTCAGCACCGTCAGCGCCGACGAGGCCATCGACCGCCTCGAAGCGGCCGGCATCGCCAACGCGCGGCTGCGCGACCTCACCGGGCTGGTCGAGCACGAGCAGTTGGCGGCCCGTAACCGTTGGCGGGAGGTCGACTCACCGGTGGGGCCGATCAAGGCGCTCGTCCCGCCAGCCACGCTCGACGGCGACGAACCAGTGATGGGGCCGATCCCCGCGCCCGGCCAGCACACCGAACAGATCATGGCCGAGCTCGGCCTGAGCAGAACAGGGAAAGACTGATGAGCCTCGAGACGCACGACCGGCCCAGCATCACGAACGGCCTTGCCCAGTGGGCGGTCAGCATGGAGCCGGCCGCCGAGGACCTTGTGCTGGCCGACCGCGCTCTCCTGGATACCGTCGCCGTAGGGCTCGCTGCCCGCGCGGAGCCGATCCTCAGCATCGCCGCGGTCCTCAGCGAGGAGGCGCAGTGGGCGGTGGCGTGCCACATCATCGACTTCGACGACCTGCACATGCCCTCCACCACGCACATCAGCACGGTGTGCGTCCCCGTGGCGCTGTCTCTGGGCGCAGGGGCACGCAGCTATCTCGCCGGCGCCGCCGTGATGGCCCGCGTGGGTACCTTGCTGGGCTGGCCGCACTACGCCGCCGGGTGGCACGCAACCACCACGGCCGGTGCCATCGGCGCTGCGGCGGGGGCCGCGGTTGCCCTGGGTCTCGATGCCGACGGGGTCGGGCGAGCCATGGCGCTCGCGGTCCCGGCGGCCGGAGGAGTACAGCGCAGTTTCGGCACCGACGCCAAGTCGTTGCAGGTCGGCTTCGCCGCGCATGCGGGCGTGCGGGCTGCCCGGCTGGCAGCGGCCGGCGCGAGCGTGGACCTGTATGCCGTGGACGACTGGATCGGGCTGCTCGGCGGGTCCGCCGAGCAGGTGGACCTGTCGGGCACGGCCAGCATCCCCGACGGCCTGGCCATCAAGCTCTACCCCTGCTGCTACGCCCTGCAGCGACCCATCGGCGCCGCGGCTGCCCTTCGCGCGCAGGGCATTGACGTGTCGTCGATCCAGCGGATCGTGGTGCGCACGCCGAGGGTCAGCGTCAAACCGCTGATCCACTCCCGGCCGCGGACTGGTCTGGAGGCCAAGTTCAGCCTGGAGTACGCCGTCGTCGCCGCGCTGCTCGAGGAGCACATTCGCTTCGACACCTTCAGCGACGAGCAGGTGGGCCGGCCGGAGGCCACCCGGCTGGTCGAGCTCGTCGAGGTCGACCTGACCGAAGGTGGAGACCAATTGCTCCACGGCGAGGTAGAGGTAGAGGTGCACACCGCCGGCGGGGTCCGCCGGGGCGCCTTAGCGTACCCGCCCGGTTCCCCGCAGAACCCGCCCACCGGCGAGGACCTGCGCCTGAAGATCGAGGACTGCCTGACCGGCATACCGGTACAGGTCGGCGACATCACCTGGGCATCCGCGGCAGGCCTGTTGCGCACTTACCTGACCCGTGCCCCTGGGTGAGCGCACCCGCCCACCCGACCATCCGCGATACCGAACCGACGACAACGCGCACGACGGCACGCGCAGCGAGGAGATTCACCATGGAAGGCCTGTCCGACGAGGAACGCGAGATCGTCAAGCTCGTGCGGGAATTCGTGGACCGGGATGTGAAACCCGTCGTCCAGGAACTGGATCACACCAACACCTACCCCGAGAAGCTCATCGAGACAATGAAGGAGCTCGGCATCTTCGGGCTGGCCATCCCGGAGCCGTGGGGCCAGGCCAAGGTGAGTACACCTTGCTACGTGCTTGTCACCGAGGAGCTCTCCCGCGGCTGGATGAGCCTGGCTGGGGCGATGGGCGGTCACACCGTGGTCGCCAAGCTCATCCAGGACTACGGCACGCAGGAGCAGAAGGACACGTACCTGCCCCGGATGGCCACCGGCGAGCTACGAGCCACCATGGCGCTGACGGAGCCCGGCGGTGGCTCCGACCTGCAGGCGATCCGCACCACCGCCCTGAGGGACGGCGGCGAGTACGTCATCAACGGCTCCAAGACCTGGATCTCCAACGCCCGCAGGTCTGGCCTGATCGCCCTGCTCTGCAAGACCGATCCGACGGCCCGTCCCAGGCACAAGGGTGTCTCGATCCTGTTGGTGCAGAAGGGCCCTGGGTTCACCCTCTCGCGCGACCTGCCCAAACTGGGCTACAAGGGCGTGGAGAGTTGCGAGATCGCCTTCGAGCAGATGCGCGTGCCCGTGTCGTGTCTGCTCGGCGAGTCCGAGGGCACCGGCTTCGCCCAGATGATGCGCGGCCTCGAGGTCGGCCGGCTGCAGGTGGCAGGTCGCGCCCTCGGAGTCGGGCGCGCAGCACTCGAAGATTCCCTGCGGTATTCCCAGGAGCGGGAGAGTTTCGGGGTTCCGATCTGGAAGCACCAGTCGATCGGCAACTACCTGGCCGAGATGGTCACCAAGCTCACCGCCGCCCGTCAGCTGACCCTGTTCGCCGCGCGGAAGTTCGACGCCGGAAAGCGCGCCGACATGGAAGCCGGTATGGCGAAGCTGTTCGCCTCCGAGGCCGCCATGCAGATCGCGTTGGACGCGGTGCGCATCCACGGCGGCTACGGCTACTCCACCGAGTTCGACGTCGAGCGCTACTTCCGCGACGCGCCGTTGATGATCGTCGGCGAGGGCACCAACGAGATCCAGCGCAACGTCATCGCCCGCCAGCTCGTCAAGCGCGGCTCGGTGGCGCCCTGACATGACAGCACGGAACGCACCGCTTGCCCCCGGCCCGGCCGCGGCGGCGCGAACGCTGCTGTTCGTGCCGGGCAACCGGCCGGAGCGTTTCGCCAAGGCCGCCGCGACCGCCGCAGACCTGGTCATCGTCGACCTCGAGGACGCCGTACCCGAGGATAGCAAGACGACCGCGCGCGGCTGCGTGACGCAGTGGCTCTGCGCGGACGGCCGGTCCGCGGTCCGCGTAAATGGCACCAACAGCGTTCACTACCACCAGGATGTGANNGCNNTGGCTGGTCTGCCTGGGTTGGCCGCGGTGGTCGTTCCGATGGCCGACGACCCGGCCGCGCTGGCNNNCCNGCANNAGCGNCTGGGCCGCGACGTTGAGATCGTGGCGCTGATCGAGACTGCNCTTGGCGTCGTGCGCGCTGTCGAGCTCGCNTCNNCNCCCGGNGTGAGCCGTCTGGCGTTCGGTCACCTCGACTTCGCCGCNGACATCGACTCCTCGATCGANNACGAGGCGATGTTGATGGCCCGCTCGTTGCTGGTGGTCGCCTCCAAGGCCGCGGGGCTGCCGGGTCCGGTGGACGGGGTCATCACCGCCCTGGACGATCCGACGGTGTCCGCTGCGGACGCCGCACGGGCTCGCGGTCTCGGCGTCGCGGGCAAGCTCTGCATCCACCCCAATCAGGTCGAGGCCGTCAACGCGGCCTTCACCCCCAGCCAGGAGAAGATCGCCTGGGCACGCCGCATCATTGGGCTGTCCACCGCCGGCGGCGCGTCGCGCGTCGACGGTCACATGGTCGACGCACCCGTCATCCTCAAGGCACGAAGCATCCTCGCCCGAGCAAAGGAGACAGCGTGAGTGAGAACGACCAGAGGGTGGTCAGGACAGAGCTCATCACCCCAGAGCCCTCGGAGGCCCTGGCGAACCTGCTCGGCACCGACATCCCCACCGATGAGCTGCCCACGCTATGGCACTGGATCCACTTGTTGGAAAAGCGTCCCCACGCCGACCTCGGCCCTGACGGGCACCCCACCTTCGGCATCCCCGCCCCACCCGGTCCGGGCCGCAAGCGGATGTTCGCTGGGGGCCGGGTCAGCACCCGCGCGCCGCTGGTCTTCGGCCGGCCCGCCACCCGAACCACCTGGGTCGCCGGCACTAAAGAGAAGCAGGGCAGCACGGGGCCGCTCTCGTTCGTCACGGTCCGCAACGAGTACGCCCAGGACGGCCGGGTCCTGATCGTCGACGAGAACGACATCGTCTACCGCACCCGGGGTCCAGCCTCGCCATTCAGGCGGGCACGCTCCAGGACACACCCCAACCGGCGCCCCGCGAGCCCGCCTTGACGCTCACTGCCGACGAGGCGCTGCTGTTTCGCTTCTCTGCCCTGACCTACAACGCTCACCGCATCCACTACGACCACAACTGGGTCCGCAAGGAGGGCTACAGCGACCTCGTCGTGCACGGCCCGCTGCAGGCGCTGATGATGGGCGAGCTGATTCGCCGCTACGGCGACGGCCTGGTCGGCAAGCAGTTCGCCTACCGGCTCATCTCACCGATGATCGGCCCACAGACCTTCACCGTGCTCGCCGGGGAGGGTGGCGTGAACGCCAGCGTCGAGGTCCATGACGTGCACGGCGCCGTGACGGCGGTCAGCACCCTCGCCCCGATCGACCCCCAGCAGGAATGAGGTAGCGGCGATGTCGTTGGACTACTCGGTCGAGGCCGCCCGCTGCGACGCCACCAGAGGTGGGCAGGAACGGGCCGAACCGGCGGAACCGGCATCCTCAGCAGCCGCCTGGCGGCGCGTGGTCACCGGGTGGCGGTCAGCGACCGGATCATCGAGATGCTCCGCCACGGGTAGGTCCGCCTGCCCGGAACCGCGGTCTGTATGGACGCGGCCCGGCTCGCGGTGGCCGATGCCTGCCTCGACACCGTCACAATGGTCTGGGTTCTGCACCCGGTGCCGAACCCCGAGCCCATGATCGCCGAGGCCGCACGGGTCCTGCGGCCCGGTGCACCTAGTCACCACTGTGGACAAGGCCTCGGCGCACGGCGAGGTCAGGGACAACCCAAGCGATGCCCGTGACGTCGTCACGAGGCTGGCCCCGGACACGGGCTCATCACGGCAGGCGAGACTTCGTTCGTGGGGGTCGGCCAGCGCGGCGAACCCGTGTACACCCTCGTGTCCTTTGCGCGCACCTGAACGACAGCGAAACCGACCATGCAGGAAGACAGAAATGCAGCAGGAGGCAACGCGCGGATCCGCACGTCGCACGAGTCTGCCGCTAACCCCCGCGGCTGACCCGGCGGACTCGGGCACCTGTTCAGTTGTACGACCAGAACTGCAGAACGACGTCCACTGGCTTGTGACGCGCACCTGCGAATGCCCGGAAACCGCCCCGGCGAGCGCCATCTCGCGGTAGCCGGCCGGTCCCAAGCACACTCAAATGTCCCGGTCCATCTCATCAAACTGAGACGCTGAGAGGCACCCGAGGCGTCGGTGGTCACGGAATTGGTCAGAGCACACACCTCCCCCGGACACGTCACAGGCCCGCAAGCGTGAACTCGCGAGCCTGTGATGACCTGTGGTCATACCGCTGACGCGTTGGTTGCGCGGTCCGAGCGCCTCCCGCAACGCCTTGCGGGCGTGGTCACGGTGCCACCCCGTCAGCTCACACAACTCATCCAGAACCTTCGCCTTAGCCGCTCGCGACGATGACCAGTACCGCGTCGCCGTGGCCTTCGTAACCGCCTTGCGCCGGCTCATCGTCAGTCCCATGTCCGAGGCTCGGCGACCCCAACAGGAAACACCGCCGCCACGCCGGAGACGGGCGTTTCTACATGAGGCAACGATCCCTGCTACGCGGGCATCTTTGGTGAGTCAGCTCGCGTCCTTGACACGTCAAAGTTTGCGTCCTAGTGTGCTGAATAAAGGTCGGCTTGCTCTGCCATGTGACAAGGTGTTGTGTCGGGACACGTACTTTCCAAGTGAGCGACAAGCACAAGAAGATCGGACGGAACGGTCCAGATGTATTTTGTGATCGACCAGTAAACGGAGATGTCGAAATGGTTGCTCGAGACCTAAATCCTCAATCGGTAGCAAGCCAGTTAGGGCGTAGGGGGGTTTTGCAGGGCGCCGGACTCACGGCGGCAGCAGCCGTGCTGGCAGCCTGTACTTCCCAGGCTAAGACTGGAGCCAGTAGTGGTGGCGGCCCGGGGAATTATCCGAGTACTCCCAAGTTCAAATTCGTGTTCGTCAATCATGT
>JGI20195J14853_1000267_pt1 | contig 16050 bp, 20 predicted proteins | sample NGESurdeep092012_3_FD_14853 | JGI IMG/M metagenome (IMG submission 14853)
GTGCTTCAGGATGTCCAACGATCGTGGCGCTCGCGTGTGCCAACAGTGCGCGTAACTGTGAGGTCGGCACCACTATGACGGGTATCGCGAGTTCCATCGGAACGTCCGACACGACGCACACCGCGCCACGTTTCATCGCGTCCTTGGCAAATTTCGTTCCGTGATGGCTAGCGCCGGGCATCGCGAAGAAAAGCGAGCCCGCCACACAGTCACGCGAATCGATCTCCACGCGAGAGACTTCGACGCTGCTCGTCGCTATGTCGAGCGCGACGTCTTCCAAGATATCGCCGAGTTGCATCACGTCACGTCCGACGCGATCGTTGCGCCGGTTCCCTTGAGGGCCTTTTGTTGAACCCCATTCGAAGGTATGCCGTAGTGGTGCAACGCGTAGGACATTACCGACTGAAAGACCGGTGCTGCGACCGAGCCACCAAAGATGGCCGTCGTCGGACGCTCAATGACGACGATCATCGACAAGACCGGATCGTTAGCCGGCGCGAAGCCAACGAAACTGGCGTTGTACGTTCCCGTTAAGAGCGCGGCGCGTCCCGGATAGGGAATCGTCGCGGTCCCCGTTTTTCCCGCGACCACGTAGCCCGGAATGATCGCGTTGGTTCCAGTACCGGCGAGTACGACTTGTTCGAGCATCTTTACCATCGTCGCGTCGACGCTCGGTGAGAGCGCGACGTGCTTCGCACTTGGTGGTGTCGCCTTCAGGGCACCGCTGGCGTAGACGTAACCGCGTACCATCTTTGGCTCGACGAAGACGCCGCCGTTCGCGATGGTGTTGTAGGCGTCGAGCACTTGGATTGCGGGAACGGCGTCAACCTGACCGATCGGCAACGCGACTTGGTCACTCGCGTACCAGTTCGTCGCGTTGACGAGTAGACCACTTGTTTCGCCCGGGAAGTTCACGGCAGTCTGTTGGCCGAAACCAAGTCGCTGGACCTGAGCGAGGAGGCCAACTTCGCCGACGGTCTTGCCGATTTCGTACGTTCCAATATTGGACGACAGCGCTAACACCTGGGTAGCGGTGAGGTGCAAAAGTCCATGATTCTCCGCGTCGTGAAAGAGTCGTCCACCAACGACCACCGAGTTCGGCACTGAAAAGACGGTGCTGGGCGTGATAAGTCCGCCCTGTAGTGCCGCGGAGAAAGTGACGACCTTGAACACTGAGCCCGGTTCGTAGGCCTGGGAAAAGGGAAGATTATTAATGGTCTGTTGAATGCCGGGAACGCCAACGTTCGCCCCCCACGTAGAAATTGGACCCAGCACGCCCGCAGTGGTCTTCGTGTTCACCAGCGACGCGTCAGCCAAGATTTCGCCGGTCTTCACGTCCATCACTAACGCCAAACCAGTCAAGCCATTGGACGACTTGAGTTCTCGCGCTAACGCTCGCTCGGTGACGTACTGCAAGGAGGCGTCGAGGGTCAACTCAAGTCCGACTCCCGGCTTAGCCTTTTTGATCACGGTCGAGTGTGAAGCGGGAAGGCTGACGCCAGAAGACGACAAGAACTCACGGGTGATCCCGGTCTGGCCAGCCAGGATCTGTTGGTACTCGTACTCGAGTCCCGCTGAACCCGCGCCGCTCGCGTTCACGCCACCGAGAATTGACGTCGCGAGCGTGCCGTCGGGGTAGGTGCGCACCGAGGAGTTCTGCACGACGATGCCCGGAAAGACCAACGACGATACTTTTTTGCCGTCGGTGAGAGCCAGTGCGTTGTTGATGATGACGTAGCCGTGGTTCTTTTGTGCGAGAAGCGAGGTGAGTTTGGCGACGGGCACGTGCACTAGAGGAGACATCGCTCGTGCCTCGCTCGCCGGGTGACTGATTTGCATGTCGTCCGCAATGACCAACGACGTTGGTCGTGATACCGCCAACGTCTGACCACGACGGTCATAAATTCCTCCACGAAGCGCCGTCGTCGTCAATTCCGTCTTAACTTCGGCGACGGAAAGCTTGGCGTAGTGCGCGTGATTGACCACCTGCAAAAACACGAGCCGCACGCCTAAGGCGGTGAAGGCCAACGCCATCGCGACGCGCAACACGGCCAAGCGACGGGGCCCTCGGGGTTTCACGTGCGCGACGTTATGTTGAACCCGGGTGCGACTATGCGTCGAGGTATTGTGCGTGCTCACCGAAGCGTCCTTGATGTTGCCGGTGCGTAACCCAAAAACTTCGGTAGCGGCAAAGGCGCATCAAGAGACGTGGACGGTACCTGGGTTACCGAGGTGGGATCGACCAGGTGCAGCGCCCCGGCCTGTGTCGCGATCTGGCTCGGCGCAGAAAGATTGGTCAACGATCCCACTTGCACCGCGTAACTCGACTGTTCTTGCAGCAGTTGACTCTCCAGCGTGTGAATCTGGATCTGACGATTGGCTTCGACCATGGTGCCCGCGAGCGAAAAGCCCAGGGCGAGTACGACCACGATGGTGGACTTGAGCGAGATCGACGCGCCGCGCCAACGTCGTGCCGTGACGGCGCGACGCGGTGCTCGAGCGCGGTGTGACGCTGGTCGCGTCTGTGGTGTGTCGCGGGTCCGAGGTCGACGCGTGTCGACGCGGCGGGGAAAACTGATGACGCTCACGGCGCCACCTTTCGAGCAACGCGAAGTCGAGCGGAACGCGCCCTGGGGTTCGCAGCAATCTCTTGAGCCGTCGCGAGTTGGGCACTGGCCTTGAACACGCTCACCCGCGACACGGCGCCACACACACAGCCGAGCTCAATTGGGCAATGGCATCCCCCGCTTTGCTGTTCAGCGAAGAAGGACTTTACGACGCGATCCTCACCGGAGTGATACGAGATCACCGCAACGACGCCCCCGATATTGACGGTGTCGAGTGCCGCCTCGAGCCCACGACGAAGTTGTTCTTCTTCGTCGTTGACGGCTATGCGTAACGCTTGAAATGTTCGAGTAGCTACGTGTCCACGTCGACGTGCCGCCATCGGCACGGCTCTTTCAACGGCCTCGGTGAGTTCGTTGGTCGTCATGGGCAGGCGAGCAATGACGGACTTAGCAATCGCGCCAGCAAAACGCGTCTCGCCGTTCTCACGCAAGAGCCGAGCGAGTTCGTGTTGCGTGGACCTGGCTATGAACTCTGCCGCCGTCTCGCCCTTCGTTGGATCCATCCGCATGTCCAAGGGCGCGTCGGAGCGAAAGGAGAATCCTCGACTCGTCTCATCAAGTTGATGCGATGAAACGCCGAGATCCATGAGTACGCCAACGACGACATCGTCGCCAAGGAAATCACTGTTCTCTGCGACGACGCCAGCTAGATCAGCGAAAGTCGCCCCAACAATGCGAACGCGATCAGCGACGTCTCCTAAGCGTTCGCCAGCAGCTAGACGGCGTCGGGGTCACGATCAATTCCCACCACGCGAAGGTGTGGTGCCGCGTCAAGGACGGCTCTCGCGTGACCGCCCCCACCCAACGTCGCGTCAACGACCACGCCAGCGGGCAAGCTGGACAACAACTCGACGATCTCAATCGCGAGTACCGGTTCGTGATAACTATCCTGGGCCATCCGCAGCCTTTCAATCGAGACAACGGGCGAGAGTGCGGAGGAGGTATCTCGTCGCGTTGTCACGATTGCCAGGCTGCGCGTGGTCCGCGGCCGGTACTGCTGTGATGCTCCTGTCACTAGTCACTGCCCTGCTTAAAGATCTCCTCGGCGGCGTTGACCTTCTCCGCGTACGTCGATGGATTCCAAAGTTCAACGTGGTCAATAGCGCCGACGACCAAGACGTCGCCGGTGAGTTGTCCGTAGTCACGAATGGCGCTCGGCAGAGCGAATCGGCCTTGCTTGTCGAAGTCGACGTCAGACGAGTTGGCCGACCAGTAGCGAACCTGTTGACGCTCCGACGATCCACCGACGCGACTTTGTTGCAGGCGTTCTTCCATCTGGCGAGCGAACTCACCGGGCGTCCAGAGCGCCACGCATCCTTCGGTGTTCGGGCTTAGGTGGCCGCCTCGCTCGAATTCAGTACGAAACTTGGCGGGCAGGATGAGTCGACCTTTTGCGTCCAGCGTGTGCTGAAACTGACCGACGAAGCCGAGCATTACTGTCCTCCCGTGAGCTCACCACTTTCCCCCACTTCGTGACATATTACACCACTCTTCGCCACTATTCACCAAATTGAACGGCCTTTTGGACAGTTTTGCGCTCGTGTCCTCCACTCGGGACGACCGGGCCAAAGCGAGGAGAAAACCTGGTAATTGGCAATGAGTTAGGGCGTCAACACGAGTGGGTGAAAGCGCCACGGACCACTACCAGCACGCAGTCGGGAGACGAGTTCTGCTGGGTCGTCAAGTCGAAGGGAGGAAAGTGCCTGATGATCAAGCGCGCCCTCGAGACCCTCGGGGATGTCGTGAAGATATTCGATTACGTCGCTCGTTGGCTCGGCGTGGAGCACCGTTGAGAGAAACACGCCTTCGCGGACCCTCCACTGGGTGACGCCTACGGCCTTTCGATCGCCCAGGAAGACCTCGCCGGGACCACGGCCAGCGAAGCACACCACCCGATATTCCGCCTCGCCATCGAGGGAGCCCTCATAGACCGACACCGATTCCTTAGTGAAATGAACAAGTTCATCGGCCCACCAGTGACCCGCGCGAATTGAACTGACGTGCACGTCGCCTGACCAGCGGGGATCACCGTGGGGAATCCACCAATCGATCCAGAGGTCCTCGGGGCGGAGCAACACGAGTCCCCCGCCCCCGCGTCGCCGGCGTAGTGCCGTTCCATCGAGCTTCAGTGAATCAACGACCGAACGGGACTGACTGCCACCCAGTACGAGCGTCGGACGTGACACCGTGGCGACGAACATCGAGGCTTCGACTTCACCGCGCAGTTCGCTGTAGTCGTAGAGTTCGTCGACGTCGTCGATCACGACGCGCGCGGAAGATACGGCGCCCAGAGAGGATCGGGATCAGGCACGTGGCGCCAACGCCACCAAGGACCATCGGGCACCCTAGGTTCAAAGTGCATTCGCCAGCCAATCTCCTCCAAGAGACGATCACCCTTTTGCATATTGTGGCGCCGACAAGCCGCCACGACGTTCGTCCACTCGTGACGCCCGCCGCGCGAGCGAGGCACGACGTGATCGATCGTGTCGGCGTGCTCGAGGCAGTACGCGCATTGGTAACTGTCGCGCAGCAACAGTGAACGACGCGTCAGTGGAGGGGTGCGAATCTTGGTCGGCAGTTTGACCATGTCGTGCAGACGAACAATCGCGGGTATCTCAACAACGATGCTCGCCGAACGGCACACGGCAGGCTCGGCGGGCATCGCGATGGGTTCGGCGCGTCCAGCGAGCATTAGAACCACGGCGCGACGTTCTGAAACCAGCTGCAAGGGCTCGAACGTGGCGTTGAGCAGGAGTACTCGACCCATCGGAAGAACCTACCGTCCCACTCGTTGGCGCAGCGACCACTTCGCCGCAGCGACGACATCACGCCCACTCATCTGCTCACCCGACGAACCCATGACCGTCATCATGCGAAAACGCCAGTACGCGCGATCGGGAAGGGGCAAAAATGGCGCGTGTCGCCACCAGCGAGTGGAGCGAAGCCGCCAGCCAGCTCGAACCACCGTCGGCAGTTGGCGGGGATGTCGAAGGAGAAAGCGGGCCACGCTCATTTTATTTAGTCCTCGCACGAAGCACCTCGCCAACCCACTAACGCCGCGCCGAGCAGCGGGCCGTCATTGCCGAGTTGTGATTTACGAATTTCTACGTCGTGCGAGTACGGCATCATCGCCACCGTACGCGCGGCCTTATTCGCCTCGACAAAAAACTCATCGCCAAAGCCGAGAGCTACGGATCCAGCGACGAAACAGTTACGAAAATCAAGTACCGAACTCAAGGTGCCAACGGCCCTTCCGACGAGCTCGCCGGTGCGAAGTCGCGTCGCTTGATCAGCGTCGCTGGCCGAACGCCCTGTACGACTTTCGATCGCCCAACCTGAGGCCTCGGCTTCGAGACAGCCGCGCGCGCCGCACGAGCACAGTGCCCCGTTCGTCACGACGTTGAGGTGGCCAACGTGACCCGCGTTACCAGTGGCGCCGTCGAGTAAACGACCGTTCAATACGAAGGCACCGCCCACGCCAGTGGAGACGACCATTGAGAGATACGAATCAATGTCACGCGCCGCGCCAAATGCACCTTCGGCCAACGCGAGAGCTCGTGCGTCACCGTCGACGTACACCTCCGTGTTGAGAGCGTCACGCAATTTCTGTAGCAACGAGAACGATCTCCACTGCGCGATATTGAGCGGCGACACTGCTGCACCCCGCGTGTCATCGGTCCGGCGCAACCAACGCCAACCACGTCAATCACGTGATCCGCCCGCACGCGCTTTAACAAATCCACGAGCGCGTCAAAGAGCTCGTGCGGGTGCGACGCGACGTCTACACGCTCACGGCCTTGAATCGAACCATCCGCCGCCACGACGGCGGCCTCAATCTTGGACGCGCCAATGTCTACTGCGAGGCACGGAGACGCGCTCAGCGCGCCTCCGACGTCGGTCATTCGCTTTTATTGCGATGACGCGACAACCAGTCGCGGAGCGAACTTGTACGGGGACCGTAGTTCGCATGGGCGTCGTCGCCCTGACCAGAACGTGTGATGTCCTGCCAGGACGCGCGTCCCAATAGACGAGCGTTTCGCTCAACTACTACTGCGGAGATANACATCATTGCCACGCCCACGAGTCCAAGAACGACCGAGTGCGAGAAAAATAGGACCAAGATGACGAGCCCGACAATAAATCCAGCGATACCCCAGCGAACGCGTCGACCACTGTGGGAGTAAATATTCGTCTCTCTCACATTTTTGGCGAAGCGGGGGTCCTGCTTGGAGAGTGACTCTTCAAGTTCGGCCAGGATTTGCTGCTCGTGATCTGACAACGGCATCGCGACTCCTTCCGTACGCCTTAACGGTACTTTACCTTTCCCGACCGATCATTCGCACGTCGCGCGCCACAAATCCGGCGACTAGAACGTAGGAGGTCTGAAGGAGAGTTTTGGCTCGCCGACCACTCAACGTGGCAACAATCTGCACGGGCAACATCTTTCGTTCACCGATGGCCGAAGTAATTCTTATCTACCTGATCGACCCCGATCCTGCACTGAAAGGTCACGTCGTGGTCACGAGTGCCGGGACCGCCCGCTGGCACGTGAGAATCCCGACGGACCAACGGACCCCTCGCTCTTGATCGTGCCGTCGAGCGCGGCGAGCAACATGCCCAGCATCAACGCTCCGAAAATGAAGTACAAGTCTCGTTTTGACACAGCCGTGAGTTTGGGTTCGTCCATGGGGCTTTCCTTGGCGGCGAGACGCCGCTCACGATTAAGTGACGGGGTGGTTTAACTCTACCCACGGACTCCGAAAATTCGACTTGGCTTGACTAGCCTTTCGCCATGGCGGGCACTAGCACTTCACGCGTGGTGCGGGTCCTCGATCACGAGTACAGCCCGGGCGTGGGTCTGGTTGTGGGCGTGGCCGTTGCCTTGACGTGGTCCGCGGTCGCCTCGTCGTCGTATTTCACGATCTTTGCGTCGCACTCGAACACGCGATTCTTCAAGTTTCTCGAAGTGACGAGTGTCCACGACGTCGTGGTGAATCTACTGATGGCGGTCTTCTTCCTCGCGATGGGCCTTGAACTCTCGAGAGAACTCGCCTCAGGTTTGCTCACACAACCCAAACACTCGATTCCCCCGGTGCTGGGTGCCGTTGGTGGCATGTTGGTCACCGCACTCGGGTCACTACTGCTCGGAAGTCTTCTGCACTCCGCAGCACTTCGCCGTGGTTGGGGCGTACCCATGGCGACCGACGTGGCCTTTACTTTGGGAGTGCTCGCGGTCGTTGGAAGACGTCTTCCGCCGACACTTCGAATCTTTCTTCTCACCTTGGCGATTACCGACGACGTGCTGAGCGTCATCGTTCTCAGTGTCAGTGGCACCACTCACGTTCGTGCGCTCGGTCTTCTCGCCATCGTGGTGACGACGATTGCGGGCGGCGCGCTAATGCGACACTCCTCACATTTGATCGCGGGCGTCGGATTGTTTGTAGCGTTGTGGATCTGTTTCGCGTGGGCCAACGTGGAACCGGCGTTGGCTGGCGTACTGGCTGGCGTGTTAATTCCGTCGCGGTCACTGTCGGGTCAACGACTTGAGTTAATCGCGACGCGACTCTCGGTGGGTGTCGTGTTGCCGCTCTTCGCCGTCGTGGCGTGTGGGCTGCACTGGTCCCACGTCCAAATGAATGGTGCCGTCGGAACCGTGGTGGTCGCGACCATCGCCGTACGCCTCGTGGGCAAAACACTCGGCATCACCAGTGGAGTGGCCCTGGCACGCCTACTGAGCTTTCGCCTCCCTTCGTCGATCACCTGGCCACTCATCGTGTCATCGGCACTCCTCTGTGCCATTGGCTTTACGGTGCCGTTACTTTTCGCGACCAAACTTTTTGGAGCACAGAGTTCGCTTTACGCGGGTTACACGCTCGGGCTCCTCATCAGTTCAGCTGTGGCGGCAATCGTGGGTGGGGTGTTACTGCGCCTACAACGATCTTCTGTGTAGGTTGAAGCCGGGGACTATGAAGACACGACTAACAGAACTATTGCGAATCGAACACCCGGTGATGTTGGCCGGCATGGGTGGCGTTTCCTACAGCGCCCTCGCCGCGGCAGTCTCGAACGCGGGTGGCTACGGCTGCTTGGGCGCGTCCACAATGTCGAGCGCTCAACTGGCACAAGAGATCGCCGCGACCAAGTCGCTGACCACAAAACCCTTCGGCGTTGACCTCTTAACGGCGTTCCCCGATTCGTTGGTGCACAACGTCGAGTTACTCATCGAAGGGGGCGCGAGTACCTTCGTAGCGGGTCTCGGCGTTCCGCGCCACGTGATCGACCTCTGTCACGAGAACGGCGTGCTNGTCATCTCCATGTGCGGCAAGGTCGAACACGCGAGACGCGCACTCGACGCCGGATGCGACGTCGTCGTNGCTCANGGCACCGAAGCTGGTGGTCACACCGGCACCGTGGCGACGATGCCGCTGGTGCCCCTCATCGTCGANGCCGTCAATGGAGCGATTCCCGTCGTCGCGGCCGGCGGACTCTTCGACGGACGTGGACTCGCGGCGTCGCTCGCCCTGGGCGCCGACGGCGTGTGGATCGGCACGCGATTCATCGCTACGCCCGAGGCGCGCGCGATACCGGGCTTTCGAGAGAGCATTCTTGCGGCGCACGAAGACGGCACCATCATCTCAAAAGCATTCAGCGGCAAGACCATGCGCGTCATCAAGAACGACACGACCGCGCGCTACGAAGCGGATCCCGCATTGCTCAAGCCCTTCCCCGATCAACTCTTCGTCTCACACGAAGAAGGTACGTTCCACCTCGGTGGCGACGAGACGACCGAGGGCGTCGATCCGCGACGCGAGGGCTACCCCGCCGGTCAAGCCGTAGGAGCCATCAACGAACTCATTCCCGCTGGTGAGCTCGTGCGTCAAATGGTGAACGACGCAGAGGCGATACTCGCTCGTCTTTCGACGATTTAGTTGGCCGCGAGATCCCACGCTGAACTGATTCTCGTACTTTCGAACCCGCCGTCGCCGTTGAGGCTGAACGCGTGGGACCTAGTGTTGGCCCATGGCAACGCCTGAGGCTGACGAGGACGCCATTGCGTCGATCATTCGAGGCGCCGCGAAGCGAGTGACCGTCGCCAAACGCACCGTCGGCGAGGTGTTGGTAGGCGCCTCGGGGCACCTCACCGCGGACGAAATAACGTTCGAAGTCCAACGACGCCTGCCCGACGTCAGCACCTCAACGGTGTATCGAATTTTGGACGAGTTCGAAGAGTTGAGCATCGTAGTGCACGCCCATCTCGGTCAACAGGCGGCGGTGTACCACCTCGCGGGCGCCGTTCACGGCCACCTGACCTGTGAGTCGTGTCACACGACGATGGAGATTCCTGCCGCGCACTTTGACGCACTCAGCAAAGCGCTGCTCACGAAGTACGAATTCATGCTCGATCGCCACCACGTGGCGCTCTCTGGCACGTGTGGCACCTGCCAAGCATTTCGCCGCGCCACGTTAAGCGCACACACTGAATGACGCTTCCACGTTGTTCGACGGGCGAATTCAGCGAACCTGTACGGGGAGAAATTTGAGGCGCCTCTGTGCTCACTAGATTCGTGAGAGGTACTACGTGATCAAGGTCGAACACCTCTCCAAGCGCTACAAGCGCACGCTCGCGGTCGACGACCTCGACTTCGAAGTTCGACCCGGTGTCGTCACCGGGTTTCTTGGACCCAACGGATCTGGAAAATCCACGACCATGCGCATCATTCTCGGGTTGGACCACCCCACCAAAGGTCGCGCGACGGTCAAGGGTAAGCGTTACGAAGAGTTGCGCGATCCCATGCACCAAGTTGGTGCTCTGCTCGACGCCAAAGCAATCCATCCCGGGCGCACCGCTCGAAATCACCTTCGCGCGCTCGCCGCGTCGAATCGGATCACCGTCGCTCGCGTCGACGAGGTGCTCGAGTTCGCGGGCATCGCCTCCGTCGCTGACAAAAAAGTTGGCGACTTCTCACTTGGTATGAGCCAACGACTCGGGATTGCGGGCGCTTTGTTAGGCGACCCCGAGGTGCTGCTCTTCGACGAGCCAGTTAATGGACTCGACCCCGAAGGCATTAGGTGGATTCGCGAATTCTTCCGTTCTCTCGCGAATGAAGGAAGGACGGTCTTCGTCTCGTCGCACCTCATGAGTGAGATTGCGGTCAGCGCTGACCAGATCATCGTCATTGGGCGAGGCAAGTTCATCACCCAAGGCTCAATAGACACGCTCACCGCCACAGCCAAGGGAACTGTCTTCGTTCGTGCCGCCAATCATCCTTTACTCCTGGCGTCGCTGCGATCGAAGGGCGGCGTCATTAGTGAGGTCAACGACGAAGGATTAAGCGTGAGCGAACTCACCTCGGACCAAATCGGTCAGATCGCCTTTGACGCCGGGATTGCGCTCTTTGAACTCACGCCCCAGCGAGCGTCTCTCGAAGAAGTCTTCATGGACTTGACGGCCGACGCCGTCGAATACGGATCGTCAGGTGTGCGCCATGAGCAGTGACGTGACCCTGGGCTCGACGACGAAGTCGGAGTGGATCAAATTTCACACCGTGCGCTCGACGGTCATGGGCGTAATCATCACGTTCGTCCTCACGATCGGTCTCGGCGTGCTTATTACGGTCGCTGTTCGAGGTCATTGGACTTCAATGGCGACCGGGGAGCGACTGACCTTCGATCCGGTGTCGGCAAGTCTGGACGGCATTCTCTTCGCTCAGTTCGCCGTTGGCGTTATCGGGACGTTGTTCATAACGAGCGAGTACTCCTCGGGTTCGATCCGAACCACCCTGGTGGCGGTGCCGAATCGGCTGACGTTGATGGCGGGAAAACTGATCGTGTTAGCCGCGTCAATGTTGGTGGTAACCGAGATCGTCTGCTTCATCACCTTTCTCATCGGACAGGCGATATTTTCGGGCGTTGTTCCAACGGCCTCGCTAAGCAACGGCACGGTGCTGCGCACGGTGATCTTCGCCGGGGTCTATCTGACGTTGTTGTCCATACTTGGATTCTCGCTTGGGCTCATTTTGCGCCAAAGCGCGGCGTGTATCAGCGTGTTCACCTCGTTGCTGTTGATCTTGCCGATCATTGCCTTCCTTCTACCCCAGAGTTGGCAGCATGCCTTCTCTAAGTTCGAGCCCTCCGAGTTAGGTCGCGCTATGACCTCCGTGACGGGCACCTCGGGCGACTTCAGCGCGTGGGGCGCGCTGGCCCTACTCGCCACGTACGTGGTCGTCGTGCTGGGCGTGGGCACGACGATGCTCAAACGCCGCGACGCCTAAAGCTGCACGGCGTCAATCGCCCTAGGGTGACGCCATGGAACTTCGCGACGCACTTCGAACCACGGGCGCCATTCGCCACTTCACTGCTCAACCAGTCGACGACGTGTTGGTGTATGAAATCCTTGACGACGCTCGTTTCGCGCCCTCGGGTGGCAATCGCCAAGGGTGGCGCGTCATCGTGGTGCACGATTCCACACAGCGCAGCGCTATCGGCGCCGCGTACCTCGACGCGTGGCACGACTACGTCGGACATCTTCTTGCCGGTGTCCTACCGTTTTCACCACTCGCGAGTGACGACGATCGCCGTTTAGCTCAGTCTCAGCGTGAAGCTGCGATAGCGGCGTCCACACCCGATGGATTCGCCGAAACCATTGGCGACGTGCCAGTCATGCTCGTGATCGGCGCCGACCTAACGGCCTTGGCCGCGACCGATCGTGACCTTGATCGATACCACTTCGTCGGTGGCGCGTCAATCTACCCCTTCGTGTGGAGCGTGCTACTTGCCGCGCGCAATCGAGGGCTCGGCGGCGTGATGACGACGGTCGCTACCCGTAATGAACCAATGGTAAAGGAGATACTGCATCTCCCCGCCACCGTCGCCGTCGCTGCTGTGGTCGTCCTCGGTTACCCCCAAGAACGACCGCGTAAGTTAAAGCGACGAACCGTCAGTGAATTCACGACGGTTGACACCTTTGACGGCAGACGTTTCACCACCAACTAGTGCGCGGCACGGTGACATTCATTGCTCCCCTGTCACGGAATTTGTCGGCCGATAAGCGACCTACGACCTCAGAGAACTTTGGAGAGAAAACTCTGGAGGCGCACTGACTTTGGCGCGCTCAACACTTCACGTGGATTGCCCGACTCCTCGATGACCCCGCCGTCGAGAAAATAGAGCGTCTTGGCCGCTTCGCGAGCGAAGTTCATCTCATGCGTCACGACGATCATTGTCATTCCACTCACCGCGAGATCTCGCATCACGTCGAGGACTTCTCCGACGAGTTCGGGGTCGAGAGCCGACGTCGGCTCATCGAAGAGCATCAACTTCGGCTCCATGGCGAGAGCCCTCGCGATCGCGACACGTTGTTGTTGACCACCCGAGATCTGGCTTGGGTAGTGCTTTTCTTTATTTTCGAGTCCCACACGCGCGAGAAGTTCACGGGCCCTCTTTCGTGCGGCGTCGGGCTCGATCCCCAAAACTTTGATTTGACCAATGGTGATGTTCTCAAGCACGGTGAGGTGTTGGAAGAGATTGAATCGTTGAAAGACCATGCCAATTCTCGCTCGTTCGGCACAGATCTGTCGGTCATTTCGCTCGTAGAGCTTTCCGCCGCGAGCTTCGTACCCCACTAACTCACCGTCCACGCGCAACTCACCGGCATCGTGTTTTTCAAGATGGTTGATACAGCGCAGCAACGTGCTCTTGCCCGAGCCCGAGGGTCCAATGAGACACGTAACTTCGCCGCGTACGACCGTCAGATCAACGCCCTTCAACACCTCGACGCCACCGTACGACTTGTGGACAGCACGGGCTTCGACCATGGGCACGCTCATGGCCGTGCCCCCACGGTGCCACGTGGCGTTCGAAATTTGGAAAGGATGCCAGCAACGTCGCGACGGAGCCGTTGTATTGGCGTTGGGGGTGGTGTTCGCAACGCACCCTTGGCGAAATAACGTTCCACGTAGAACTGTCCGATTGAAAGCACCGTCGTTACGATCAAGTACCACAAGCTCGCCACGATGAGTAGCGGCATTATCAGGTAATTGTTCGCGTAAATGTTCCCCGCTGCGCCGAGTAGCTCAATGACGGAAATTGTGCTGGCGAGCGACGATGTCTTCAGCATTGAAATCACTTCGTTTCCGGTCGGCGGAATGATGACTCTCATTGCCTGAGGAATCATGACGTAGACCAATGTCTGGCGCCGCGTCATGCCAATCGACGTCGCGGCCTCAATTTGTCCTTCGTCGACGGCTATGAGCCCCGCCCTCGCAATTTCGGACATATACGCGCCCTCGTTCAGTCCGAGGGCAACTAATGCGGCGACGAACGGGGTGAAGAGCGTCTTGGTCGCGAAGTGAAGCAAGGTCACGCTCGTAAAAGGAATGCCAATACTCAATGTCGGGTAGAGCAGCGCAATGTAAACCCAAACAAAGAGTTGCACCAGGACGGGCGTGCCGCGAAAGAACCAGGTATAGGTCCATGCGGTCATCGATAGCACTCGATTCGTCGATAAACGCATGACGGCGATGACAATGCCGAGGAAAATGCCTACAAACATGGACAACACCGTGAGTTCAAGCGTCAGGAGCAGGCCGTGAAGAATCTCCGAAGTCGTGAAGTAGCGAAAGACAACGTCCCAGCTAAAACGCCATTCAGTTATTGGGCGACATTTTCGAATGCCGTCAGTGACGCGACATGTGTACTGGCCAGTTGGAATCTTCGAGAACAGTGTGTGAATGATCATTGCCACTATGAGCATCGCGATAGAAGCTGCGACCCACTGGCCAACATGACGAACGGGGACGACCTTTACAGCGTCGTCCCCGTTCGTCTTCATTGTTGTGCTCGATCTATGAATCGATTAGGAAATTGCACCATTCAGGACAATCTTCGCCGTCGGCAACCCACCGCTCGACACGCCATACTTAGCCAGGATCGCGTGGTACGTACCGTTTGCGATCAAGGTCTTCAATGCGGCTTTGATCGCAAGCGCCAAGCCATCACCTGCCGTGGTCTTCGTCGTTGCAATGCCGTAAGGCGCCACGTTGACGGCGCTACCAATCAATTTTAGGCCCTTGACCGTGGCGCCGATGTAACCGGCGATCTGGCTGTCCACGAAACCGACGTCTGCCTGACCCGACAGGACTGCCAAGTTGGCTCCCGTCTGATTCGGGAAGTTGAGGATGGTCAACTTCTTCTTTCGACGAGCAGGCCTTGGCGGCCGTCGTCGCGTCTGTCTGCTCGACCGTACCTGTCTCTACCGCTACCTTCAATCCACAAAAGCTCTTGAAGCCCGTGAATTTGACGTTCGAGGTCGACTTCGCGTACACGCCCTCACCAGCTTGGAAGTAGTCAACGAAGTTGACCGACCTCTCGCGGAGCTTGTTGTCGGTGAACGACGAGTTTCCAATCTCGTACCGACCGGTCTTGATCCCGGCGATGATATTTGCAAAGGTCACGTTGTTCTCGTTTATTGTGACCCCGAGTGTTGTAGCTATGGCCTTCATCAAATCGATGTCGAAGCCCACCATGGTCGTGCCTTTCATTGACTCGTCCGGCGCGTAAGAAGCGTCGGTGGCGACTTGCAGTGTCGTGCCTTTGTAGACCGTAGGCACCAGTTTCGCGTCCGCGGCGTTGTGCACACCAGAGGTTGAAGAGGCACCAGCGACGACGCTGGTGGCCAACATCAGCGAGCCAATCCCCGCCACGGCGAGAACTTGTCGAACTCGTGTTTTGCGTTGCATGAAATCTCCCTAATTATTCTGCTCCGCCGCGCGCGGCGTCAGGCCTCCATTGATACCAGAAATAAAGCCGCGGCAAGGGCCAGGCGCTGGCGCGCCACCTAGACGTGCGCCACACCCTGTGGTGCGTCGGCATCCTGGACGCTCGGCAGGTGCATCAACACCGGCACCGCTACCACCAGCGCCGCGCCAGCGGCGACGAAACATCCTCGGTGTAGGCCATTCATGAAGGCGTCGGTTACCTGCCTTCGCAGTGCAGGTTGTAGAGCGGCCGGAAAGTTCGCGACCGTAGCTTGCGCCGCTTGGGTCGAACTCACCGCAAAGTGAAGCTGACCTGTCGTGAGACCGTGTGACAAGTAAGGAGTGAGCGCGGCGCGAACGCCAGGGCCAAAGAGCGACGAGAACACCGACCCGATGATCGCCACTCCCATCGTGCCACCGAGCTCTCTGGTGGTTTCGTTGACCGCGGAGCCCGCACCGATCTGATCGGGACGAAGAGTACTCATAAGGGCGGCCGTAGAAGGAGCGTTCACCAACGAGAAACCCAACGCCAACGTGATCATGAGTCCGATGATGGGACCGAGGTAGGCGGCGTGGGCGCCGACCAAGCCATTCCACGTCAACGCAATCGCGACGATGACAAGCCCCGTCGACACGACGTAGCGAACACCCCATTTAAGTGCCGCGAT
>JGI20195J14853_1000268_pt1 | contig 16040 bp, 10 predicted proteins | sample NGESurdeep092012_3_FD_14853 | JGI IMG/M metagenome (IMG submission 14853)
CGCTGTGAAAACACAAATTTGGATTGCGGTGTGCGTTTATGTGCTCGCCGCAATCATAAAAAAGCAGCTGGCGCTGGAGGCCTCGCTCTACACTTTTCTACAGATTTTATCCGTCCACTCTTTTGAAAAAACCCCGCTTATCCGGGCCTTTCTAGACACCAAAGAAGATTTCCCGCTCTCGTCATCTGTTAACCAGTTGACGCTATTCGATAATTAACCGGACGCTAGTGAAAACGATTAGTCATGGAATATCTCCTCAAGTGTTTGCATTGCCCGCGCCGACAACGAAGGGAAACCTGCGATGTTCCCGACAAATTGCGGGTTCCATGCATCTTTGTTTTGCACGGGCAATATCGGGACTGTTGGCAAGAATTGGCAGAGTGCTCGAAAGGCAGCACTTGACAGATTGTAAGGTATCGCCTTACAATGGGTCATGATCAGATCGTTCCGGAGCAAGTCCCTTCGCGCAAATTTGCGGCCGAAGGTGACGCTTCGAAACTGAGTGTTCAAAACCCGGCGCGGATCCGCCGCATTCTGCTGGCGCTGGAAAAGGCCAGAATTCCGGATGCCGTGAATCTGCCAGGTCTTCGCTTTCACTCACTCAAGGGCGAGGGTAAAGGCCGTTACGCCGTAGATGCTTCCGGCAACTGGCGGATCACATTCGACTGGGATGGCGAAGACGCGATCGAGGTTGACCTGGAGGATTATCATTGATGGCATCAAATTCGTTGTTGAAAGGGCTAAAGCCTATGCATCCCGGCGAAATGCTGCGCGAGGATGTGCTGCCGGCTCTCGGCAAGACCAAGACCGAGATTGCCGGCCTGCTCGGAATTTCGCGTCAGACCCTGTTCGACATCCTCGGTGAAAAGCAACCGATCACGCCGGCGATGGCCCTGCGCTTCGGCAAGCTGCTTGGCAACGGGCCGGACCTCTGGATTGATCTGCAGCGCGCCTATGATCTGCACGTCGCCGAAAAACAGATCGGAAAGGAGCTGGCGAAGATTCCGACGATAACGGCGGGGTAGTTCGTGGATGCGCATCAAGTGTGAGGTGGGCAAAGGTGCGAAGCACCATGCCCACGCCAAAGCATTGTGACGCCGCCTGGCTCAGGTGCTCGCTTGGCTTGGCCTAGCCAAAACGCTAACCCTTCAGCACGTCGCCTTGCCGCAGCGGGCGAGGCCGATCTTTTCCCTGAGGCCATCGAGGCCGACCGCGCCGATCACGACCTGCTTGCCGATCACATAGCTCGGCGTGCCGTTCATGCCCATTGCTTCGGCGAGTTTGAAATTTTCCTCGATCGTGGCTTTTACTTCCGGGCCCGCAAGATCCTTTTCTATCCTGCCGATATCGAGGCCGGCTTCCTTGGCGGCGGCTATCGCGCGGAGCTTGTCGGCCGGGCCGCGGCCGCCGAGCAGCTTCTGGTGAAAATCAAGATATTTCTTGCCGCCGGGATCCTGCATGCGCACGGCGACCGCGACCTGTGCGGCTTCGACCGAACCCTGGCTCAGCACCGGGAATTCCTTCAGCACGACCCTCAGTTTGGGGTCGGTTTTCATCAGATCGAGCATGTCGGCCATGGCGCGTTTGCAGTAGCCGCAATTGTAGTCGAAGAATTCGACGAAGGTGACATCGCCGTCCTTGTTGCCGAGCACGACGCCGCGCGGCGAATTGAAGATCTTCTCGGCATTGGTGGCGACGCTGGCTTCATGTTTCTCGGCTTCGGCGGCTGCCTGGCGCTTGCTCAATTCGGCCATGGCCTCTTCCAGCACTTCAGGATGCGCGAGCAGATAATTCCTGACGATGACCTCGATATCGCCGCGCTGGCCGTCGGAGAAACTCTGCGCCGACGCAGCCGGCGGCGCGCCGCAGAGTGCGAGCGCGAGCAGTGCGGGAGCGAGCAAGCGGAACGAAGGCATTGGCAAATCCTCTTGGTGAAAGCCGGTTTCCGAAAACCCCGGTACTTTGGCTTAATTTATTTCTAGTCGCTTTTGGGTGGCGGCTTTGCAACGACGATGTCGTCGGCCTTGACCCATCCGGGCGTGCCGACGGCGAAACGGGTTTTCGCGCGTGACGCGAGTTCGCGCGCGGTCTTGTTGTCGCCGCGAAGATAGGCGGCCTGCGCCGATGCCAGATCGGCCTGCGCAAAATCTCCCTTTTTGCCATAGGCCATTGCGAGCTGGGTATAGCCGAGCGGCGCCTCGGTCTCTCGCGCCACCGCCGCACGCAGAATCGCAATTGCTTCCTCGGTATAAGCCTTATTATCGGTCGCCACGAGCGCCTGCCCAAGTAACATCTCGATGAGCGGTGCGTTATTCGAGAGCTGCACCGCCTTCCGCAAGGGGGCGATTGCCTCGACCGGCTTGCCGCCTTCCAAGAGCGCCTGACCGCGCAATTCATAAAAATACGGGTTGTTGGGCTGCAGCTGGATCAACCCGTCGATCTGGGCCAGCGCGGTGCGTAGATCGCCGTGCAGGTAGGTCGAGATGGCGTGGGCGTAGCGCGCAGGCAGGCTGTCGTTCGACAACGGATAGCGCCGATAGACGGTGTCCTGCCGCTCCATGAAGGCGGAGATTTTGGCGCGCACCATGTCGTGGCGCTGTTGCAGGGCCGGATCGTCTTTCTTGTCCCAATAGGGACTTGAACGCGCCATTTCCTCGAGCGCCGCGACGCGCTCGGCAGGCATCGGGTGCGACTGGAGGTAAGGATCCGCCCCGTGCGCGGCGAACAGGCTGTCATTGGTGAACCGCTTGAAGGTTTCATACATGCCCTTCGCAGACTGGCCGGTAGCGGTCAAAAACTTCACCCCGGCGCGGTCGGCGTTTTCTTCCTGCTGGCGCTGATAGGAGATCAGTGTGCGGCGGATCATTTCCTGCGGCCCGGCGACCGCGGCCGCGCCGACATTGGACAGGCCGCTATTGCTGTTGCCACCTCTTGCGCCCGCCACCATCGCGCCGGCGCCGAGCAGCATGGCGATGATCATCTGCGTCTGCGCCCGTGCCAGCTGCTCGCGAAGCTTGGCGAGATGGCCGCCGGCCAGATGGCCGGTTTCATGCGCCAGCACGCCGATGATCTGGTTCGGGGTCTCGGACTGCATCAGCGCGCCGTAATTCACGAAAATGCGGCGGCCATCCGCGACGAAGGCGTTGAACGCGCTCTCGTTGATGATCGCAACCTGGATGTTCTGCTTTTCCAGGCCCGCGGCACGCAGAACTGGTCGCGTGTAGTCGCGCAGCAGTTGCTCGGCCTCGGTATCCCGGATCGTCGGCGGGCCTTTCTCCTGCTGCGCAAGCGCGGAAATCGGCGCAATGGCGAGCGCGACCGCGGCGATGACGGCGGTCAGCTTTGAGGTTTTCTTGCGTAGGGCGATGCGGAGCAGCATTGAGCGGTCTTTAAAGGATTGGCGGCGGGTTGGATACGAGATATGCCCTAACAATGCGCCGAATGCGGCTAGTCTGGGGCACCGGTGCCCCGTTTCCGAAGTTCGTGCGCGGCGCTGGGTCAAATAGCAGATATCGATGCCTGAAGCGACAGTGAGAGACCGTGCCCGGAGCCTGCTGACGGCATCGGGGCGAAGCGATGTTCCGCCGTTCATGGTGATGGACGTGATGGCGGCGGCGGCGCGCATTGAAGCGGCCGGCGGCCATGTCATTCACATGGAAGTCGGACAACCGGCGGCTTCGGCGCCGAAGGCGGCGATAGCGGCCGCCCACGCGGCGCTCGACGGCGGGCGGATCGACTACACCTCCGCGCTGGGAACTCCCTCGCTGCGCGAACGCATCGCCCGGCACTACCGCGAGACTTATGGCTGCGCCGTGGATGCCGAGCGGATCGTGGTCACTACCGGCTCGTCGGGCGCATTCATCCTGGGCTTTCTTGCCATGTTCGAGCCGGGCGATCGTGTTGCGGTCACGGTGCCCGGCTATCCGCCGTATCGCCACATCCTCACGGCGCTGGGCTGCGAGCCGGTGCTGATCGAGACATCAAGCGAAACCCGTCACGCGCTGACCGGAGAAGCCTTGCTCGCCGCCCATCGCAGAACGCCGCTGAAGGGTGTGCTGGTCGGAAGCCCGGCCAATCCCACGGGCACGATGATGTCCCGCGAGGCGCTCACCGGCCTGATGTCGGCAGCGGAAGGTGCCGGCATTCGTTTCATCTCCGACGAAATCTATCATGGCCTCGACTATGCGTTCCCGGCGGTGACGGCGGCGGAGCTTTCTCCGCATGCGCTCGTGATCAATTCGTTCTCGAAATATTTCTGCATGACCGGCTGGCGCGTCGGCTGGATGGTGGCGCCCGAACCGCTGGTGCGGCCGATCGAGCGGCTGCAGCAGAATCTCGCCATCTCGGTCCCGACGCTGTCGCAGATTGCCGCCGAGGCTGCGTTCGAAGGCCGCGAGGAGATGGAAGCCGTCAAGCGCGGCTACCAGGAGAACCGCCGCATCCTGATTGCCGGTCTGCCGCAGGCCGGTCTCAACAAATTCCTGCCCGCCGACGGCGCATTTTACCTTTACGCCGACGTCTCGGCATTCACCTCCGACAGTTTCGAGTTTGCCAAGCAGATGCTGGAACAGGCGCGCGTCGCGGCGACCCCCGGCATCGATTTCGATCCGGTTCACGGCCATCAGTTCATCCGTTTTTCCTACGCGCGTTCGGCCGGGGAAATGCGCGAAGCCGTTGCGCGTATCGCGCGGTGGCTCGGATAGCATGAGCTCCATGCTGACATCGAAGGGCCCAGGGGATTACCGGCGCGGGCTTCATGCGCTGGTGCCAAACTCAATAAAGAGATCGATCCGTTGGACCCGGAGACTGCGGTCACAACGGGTTAGCTATTCTTGACATACAAAAACCGCCCGGTTTTGCCGGGCGGTTTTTCGTTTCACAAATCAGATCCCTTATTCGCCGTTGCCGAAGCGCCGCGACCACCATCCCGCGCGGCGGGGCTGGGTGTCGTCTGTTGCTTCGGAAGCGTGCTCAGCCGGGGCAGGGGCCGCCGATGGCCCAGGCTCGCTGCGATTAACCGGTGCCGCCGCATCAGGCTGGGCATCGACCAGGAAGCTCACCTTCTCGCGCACGGTGGAACGCCGCCGCGCGGCTCTTTCTGTCTCTTGCGCGGTCTCCACCTCGGCGGGCGCACGAGCCGGCTCCTGCTGACCGCGATCCGCATGCTGGAGCTCGGGCGGTGGCGCAATGGATTCGGGTTGAACCATCGGCAGCGAGGGCTCGGATGAATATCCGTCGAAATCGGCAACCGCGCTGGTTGCTTCCGGAACCGATGTCGGCCCGAGTTCGTCGGCGATCGATCCGGCCAGACCGTCCTCCGGCCCGCCGCGCCGGCGGCGTCCGCCACGACGTCCGCGACGGCGGGGCCGCCGCTCGCCGCCTGCCGTCTGATCGGTGCGAGCCATGCCGGGCTGCTCGTCAGCTTCGTCCTCGTCGGATTCGCTTTCATCCGCAACAGCGCCGGCAATCTCGACCGGGCTCGACGCGACGCGAGGAATATCGTTCTCGTCACGCGCGGTCCCGCCTTCGCGCGCCTCGCCGGGACGGCCGCGCCGCCGCCGCCGCCGCTTGCGCTTCTGGCCATCCGCATCGGTTTCGCCGCTGCTTGCTTCGCTGACCGGCAGATCGTCGGTCAGCCCTTCGGTCTCTTCGGTTTCCACTTCCGACTCGACCTCGATGTCGAACGGCTCTTCCTCGTCAAACGGCTCCTCGATCTGCGGCGGGAAAGCCGCAACCTGCGCTGCCAGCAGCGCCTTGGCGGCCTCCAGCGTATGCACCTGTTCGCCGCGATCGATGACGAACGACTGCTGGCCGCTGACGGTCGGGTCGGCAATTACCGCGAGCGTCACCTTGAAGCTGTTTTCGAGATCGCGCAGGTGGCCGCGCTTGTGATTGAGGACGTAAAGCGCAACATCGGTTCGGGTGCGCACCACGAGATTGTGTGTCGCGCCCTTCATCAGTATTTCCTCGAGACCGCGCAGCAACTGCAATGCCACCGAAGATACCGAACGCACATGGCCGCTGCCGCCGCATTGCGGGCAGGGTTCCGTCGAACTCTCCAGCACGCTGGCGCGAATGCGCTGGCGCGACATTTCGAGCAGGCCGAAATGCGAGATGCGCCCGACCTGGATTCGCGCGCGGTCCTGCCGCAGACAATCGCTGAGCTTGCGCTCGACCGAGCGGTTGTTGCGCTTCTCGTCCATGTCGATGAAGTCGATGACGATCAGGCCCGCGAGGTCGCGCAGGCGCAGCTGCCTTGCGACTTCCTCGGAGGCCTCAAGGTTGGTCTTGAGCGCGGTATCCTCGATGTGATGTTCGCGGGTCGAACGGCCGGAATTGACGTCGATCGAAACCAGCGCTTCGGTCTGGTTGATCACGATGTAGCCGCCGGATCGCAATTGCACGGTCGGCGAGAACATCGCGTCGAGCTGGCTCTCGACGCCCATCCGCGAGAACAGCGGCTGGCCGTCGCGATATTGCCTGACCACGCGCACATTCGACGGCATCAGCATCTTCATGAAATCGCGGGCTTCCTGATAGCCGGCTTCGCCGGCGACCTGGATTTCGTCGATTTCCTTGTTGTAGAGATCGCGCAGCGATCGCTTGATCAGCGAGCCTTCCTCGTAGACCAGGGTCGGCGCCTGCGACTTCAGGGTCATGTCGCGCACGGTTTCCCACATGCGGATCAGATATTCGAAATCGCGCTTGATCTCGGGCTTGGTGCGCGATGCGCCCGCGGTGCGCAAAATGATGCCCATGCCCTCGGGCACATCGAGATCCTGCACCACGTCCTTCAGCCGCGAGCGATCCTGCGCGGAGGTGATCTTGCGGCTGATGCCGCCGCCGCGCGCGGTGTTGGGCATCAATACCGCGTAGCGGCCGGCCAGCGAGAGATAGGTCGTCAGCGCCGCACCCTTGTTGCCGCGCTCTTCCTTGACGACCTGTACCAGCATCACCTGACGGCGCTTGATGACTTCCTGAATCTTATACTGACGACGCGGACGGAAGGCGCGCTCCGGCACCTCTTCCATGACGTCATCGCCGCCGACGGATTCAACAACTTCCTCTTCGAGGTCATCGCCCTCGTCTTCGTCATCGTGGTTCTCGTCGCCAAGCGGCGCGTCGGCCTGTTCGGCGTGATTTGATGCGGCGGGCTCGCCGCCGGCGTGTTCGAGGTGCTGCGCGTCCTCGGCATGGGCCGCGTTTTCGCGCGCGTATTCCTCGTGGGTGCGATCATCATGCGCGTGTTCTTCGCTGGCGGGCGCATCCGGCGCTGCGGCCGATGCCTCGACGGCTGCCGCAACAGGCAGATCGGGTCGGAATTCTGCCGCTTGCGTCTCATGGGCATGGTCGTGCTCACCATCCGCATGTTCGTGGTCGTGCGAATGCTCATGATCTTCATGATCATGATGCTCCGCATCATCATGGTGCTCCGCATCCGCATGGTGATGTTCGGCATCGTGCGAGTGACCGTCTTCGGCGTGCAGGCCTTCCAGGTGTTCGTGGTCGTCATGCGGCTGAGCGGCCTGCGAGGAATCGGTGCTTGCGTTCTCGATGACCTCGCTCTGGACTCGGTCGCCGTTGCTGCGGCGGCGCGAATTGCGGTGGCGCGGACGGCGGCGGTTGGAGCGGTTTTCGGTCTCTTCCTCGGCCTCGCGGTGGGCGCGTTCGTCCGCCTCGATCAGCGCCTGGCGATCGGCGACCGGAATTTGGTAATAGTCCGGGTGGATTTCGCTGAAGGCCAGAAAGCCGTGACGGTTGCCGCCGTATTCGATGAAGGCCGCCTGCAGTGACGGCTCTACGCGCGTGACCTTGGCGAGATAGATGTTGCCGCGCAGTTGCTTGCGCTGAGCGGTNTCGAAATCAAATTCTTCGACGCGATTGCCGCGGACCACAACGACCCGGGTCTCTTCCGGNTGGGTNGCATCGATCAACATTTTGTTGGGCATTTTGGNACTCTTGACGGCGGNGNGCGCGTATNACNGTNAGCGCGTATCGCGCCGCCGGGTGACGCGACGGTCCACCTGATTCGGGGGTGAGGGGAAGGCCAAAACGCAACCCGGGGCGCCGNGCCGAACGNGATCCCGGCGGAGCAAAACGACGCGCGGAGCTTTCGCTCCGCGTCGGCGCGATCTTCCCGTGGATCATGGTCGGCAACACAGTCTGGCGCATCAAGCGTCGGCCCGTCTGAACACGTTGGCGGCAAAAGGCGCCGCCTTGTCTGTCGCTGAAGGCCCGGCGCGGCGCCAAAGCGCTCGCCGGCCGTCGCATATCGGACCCTGCGGCCCGGATAATCGGTTATGCCGTGTCTTGAGCCGTCCCTGGAACAAGCTGGTGACCTGGGACCGGACGCCGCTCGGGCTCGAAAACCGCCACTCCTTGTCAGCCGCGCGCTGCGCTGGCTATGGAGGGGCCGGAAAGACGCTGGAATCTNCGAGATTTTGAAGGTTCCGGCGCTGCACCGGGAGGCTGAACGCGACACAACCGGGAGTTATTANCCGTCAGCGCCCTGTACATACGTNGATTGGCCGCCGCGTGCAAGGGANGCGTCGCNGCNCGGCAACACTCCACCTTTTTCGCTCGCAAGAGNCNTAAGCTTCGGTTAACCCTGTGGTTCTATTGCGGTAAGAGGGCTGCTCGGAGGCACCGATTCGTTGGCGAGCCGCGCAAATCATCGTGTATGGCTGGGGTGCGCGCTAGTGTGCGCTGCAGCATTGCTATGTTCCGACGCCACCGCTGTCGGCGCCGCAGAGGGGCAATCGTCCAACCCGATCGCTGCCTCGAATTTTCCTATCGCCTCTGACGCCCGCCTGGCCGGCGATGCCAAGCAAACCCGCTTCGTTCTTGATCTCGACAAGACCATCAAGTTTCGTGCCTTTGCGCTTGCCGATCCGTATCGGGTGGTCGTGGATATTCCTCAGGTCAGCTTTCAGCTTGCGGCCGGAACCGGTACCGCGGGGCGCGGGCTGATCAAGGCATTCCGCTATGGGCTGGTCATGCCGGGCGGTTCGCGGATCGTTTTTGATCTGACCGGCCCGGCCAGGATCGCAAACTCCTATGTGCTCGAGGCGGCCAACGGCCAGCCACCGCGGTTGGTGCTCGAGCTGGAACAAGTGGACCGCACCACCTTCCTTCAATCGCTCGCAGCCGGAGGCCGGCCCGAGCCGAGGCCCGCGATCGCAGACGCCAAAGACACTGCTGCCGCCGCGGAGGCGGCCGCTGCGCCCAAGCCCGCCACCCCTGCACCGGCGGATTTGCGTCCCGTGGTCGTGATCGACCCCGGCCATGGCGGTATCGACAACGGCACGCAGTCCAGCGGCGAAAGCGAAAAGAACCTGGTGTTGGGGTTTGCGCTGGCGTTGCGCGATCGCATTGAGAAAAAGGGCAAATACCGTGTCGTCATGACCCGTACCGACGACACCTTCATTCCGCTCGCCGACCGGGTTCGGGTCGCTCGCAACCAGTCGGCGGCGCTGTTTGTGTCGATCCATGCCGACGCGCTTCCCCGCAGTGAGGGAGACGCCCAGGGCGCCACGATCTACACGCTATCCGACCGTGCCTCCGACACAGAGGCTGAGAGGCTCGCGGAGGCCGAGAACAAGGCTGACGCCATCGGCGGGGTTAACCTGACCGAGGAGCCGACCGAGGTCGCCGACATTCTGATCGACCTCGCGCAGCGCGAAACCCGCACATTCTCGAACCGGTTCGCGCGTCTGTTGATGGGCGAGATGAAAAAAAGCACCGTGCGGATGTACAAGCATCCCCTGAAATCCGCCGGCTTTAAGGTACTGAAGGCCCCCGACGTGCCGTCGGTGCTTATCGAGCTCGGCTATGTCTCGAACAAGGGCGACCTCGAACACCTGGTATCGGAGAACTGGCGTTCCCGCACCGTTGGATCGATGGCCCAGGCCATCGACGCCTTCTTTGCCAAACGCCTGGCGACGGCTGGGCCGGCGAATTGAAAAGGGAGCCCGTCCGATGGTGGAAGCCCTAGTTTGGCCACAGCGGCGGCCCTATAAAAAAGCTACCGCGAGGTCTTCGAAATCGATCAAAATTCCCTCTCGGCCAATATATTATACGCCTGCGCGGAATGGCCGATCGTTCCGCAACAGCGCTCACGCTGAGGAAAACGCCGGGTGCTGCGGCGCAAGGGTTGAAACGGATATTTGATAATGCGCTTGCTGGTGCGGTTCTTGGGTTTCTTGTTCGCCGCCGGAACCGTTGTGTTTCTGGTGGGCGTCGCCGCCACGGCGGGGCTGATCTGGCATTTTTCCAAGGATCTGCCTGACTATTCGCAGCTTCAGGATTATGAGCCGCCTGTGATGACGCGCGTCCATGCATCGGACGGCGCGCTGCTCGGCGAATATTCCAAGGAACGCCGGTTGTATCTGCCGATCCAGGCGGTTCCGAAACTGGTCATCAACGCGTTTCTGGCTGCCGAGGACAAGAACTTCTACGAGCATGGCGGCATCGACTTTTCCGGCATGGCGCGCGCCGCGGTGCTCTACGCGCAGAATTACGGCTCCAACCGCCGGCCGCAGGGCGCATCCACCATCACCCAGCAGGTCGCGAAGAACTTTCTTCTGACCAACGAAGTGTCGTTCACCCGCAAGATCAAGGAAGCCTTGCTGGCGATGCGGATCGAGCGCGCCTACTCCAAGGACAAGATTCTCGAACTCTATCTCAACGAAATTTATCTCGGTCTTGGCGCTTATGGAGTCGCCGCGGCATCGCTGGTCTATTTCGACAAATCGGTAAATGAACTCACCGTCTCGGAGGCGGCCTACCTGGCCGCGCTGCCGAAGGCGCCGGCCGCGCTGCATCCGGTGCGCAACCACGACCGCGCGATCGAGCGCCGCAACTACGTGGTCGACCGTCTTCTCGAAAATGGCTGGATCAAGCAGGCCGATGCCGACAAGGCCCGCAAGGACCCGTTGATCGTGACCAACCGGACCAATGCCGCGCACATTTTCGCCGGCGAGTATTTTGCCGAGGAAGTCCGCCGCGACATATTCGAGCGATACGGCGAAAGGAAACTCTATGAAGGCGGCCTGTCGGTACGGACCACGCTCGACCCGAAGATTCAGGTGATGGCACGCAAGACCATGGCGGCCGGCCTCGTCAACTATGACGAAGCGCAGGGCTGGCGGGGCGCGCTCAGCAAGCTCGATATTGCGGGGGACTGGGGCGTGAAGCTTGCCGACGTCAAATCCCTGTCGGACATCTCGCCCTGGCGGATGGCGGTGGTGCTGGAGACCAGCGATCAGTCGGCACGAATTGGTTTTCAGCCCGGCCACGAACTGGGCGGTGCCGTCAACAAGGAGCGGCAAACCGGAATCATCACGCTTGACGGCGTCAGATGGGCAAAGGCGGCGGCGGGGCCGACGCGCTTCAAGACGCCGACGACGGTGTCGCAAGTGCTTTCGCCGGGCGACGTCATCTATGCCGACCCGTTGATTGGCAAGGATGGCGCTGCTGTCGAGGGCCAGTTCCGGTTGCGCCAGTTGCCGGAGGTTTCCGGTGCGATGGTGGTGATGGATCCCTGGACCGGCCGCGTGCTCGCGATGGTCGGCGGATTCTCCTTCGACCAGAGCCAGTTCAACCGCGCGACGCAGGCCTATCGGCAGCCGGGCTCGTCGTTCAAGCCGATCGTGTACTCTTCGGCACTCGACAACGGATATACGCCCTCGACCGTCGTGGTCGATGCGCCGATCGAGATCGATCAGGGGCAGGGCGCCGGCGTCTGGCGTCCGGAGAACTATTCGGCCGGCCATTACCGTGGCCCCACGACCCTCCGTAACGCCTTGAGATGGTCGCTGAACACGGTGACGGTGCGGCTGGCGCAGGACGTCGGCATGCCCTTGATCGGCGAATATGCCAAGCGCTTTGGCGTCTATGACGAGCTGCCGAATTATCTGTCCTACGCGCTCGGCGCCGGCGAGACCACTGTGATGCGAATGGTCACGGCCTATTCGATGTTCGCCAATGGCGGCCGGCGCGTGAAGTCCACCTTGATCGATCGCATTCAGGACCGTTACGGCCATACGATCTTCAAACATGACGCGCGCGGATGCCGCGGCTGCGACGCCCCTGGCGGCTGGAAGAATCAGCCCGAGCCCCAGCTCGTCGATCGCAGAGAGCAGGTGCTGGATTCGATGACGGCCTACCAGATCACGTCGATGATGGAAGGTGTGGTGCAGGGCGGCACTGCTACGGCCTTGAAGGAGGTCGGTAAGCCGATCGCCGGCAAGACCGGTACCACCAACGATGAAAAGGATGCCTGGTTCATCGGCTTTTCGCCGGACATCGTGGTCGGCATTTATATGGGCTATGACAAGCCGCGCAATCTCGGCAAGAACGCTACAGGCGGTCATCTGGCGGCACCGATCGCGCGCGACTTTCTGAAGCTCGCGCTCGCCGACAAGCCGGCGATTCCGTTCCGGGTGCCGGCCGGGATCAAGCTGATCCGCGTCGATCAGATGACCGGCATGCGGGCCGGTCCGGGCGACAGCGGCAGGACCATTCTGGAAGCCTTCAAGCCGGGTACCGCGCCGCCGGATAATTACTCCGTCATCGGCGTGGCCGATGCCGACGGCCGGTCGCTCACGGTGTCGCCGGACGCCGACCGCACCATCCTGCGCTCCGGCACCGGCGGGCTTTACTAGCGTGTAACGAAGTTAAGCACCGGTTGGCGTGAAGAAAACGCGCGAGCCGATTGCGCTTTGCGGCGCCCGCCGCTACATCCCTCACACAATTGCACTGGCGGCTTGCGCCGCAGATCAGAGAACCCATGCGCGCCGAAGTCGAACGTTTAGTTGAAGAGATCAAGCAGTCTGTCGGGCTGCTGAGGAGGCATCTTTGACGTCGATGCATCCACGGCGCGTCTTGCGGAGCTGAACAAGCTCGCAGAGGACCCCAACCTCTGGAACGACCCGCAAAAGGCGCAGAAGCTGATGCAGGAGCGAACCTCGCTGGAGGATTCGCTCGGCGGTATCGGCAAGGTCGAGCGCGAACTTGAGGACAATATCGGGATGATCGAACTCGGCGAAGCCGAGAACGATGAAGGCGTGGTGGCGGAAGCCGAGGCCGCCCTGAAAGCCCTGAAGAAGGAAGTCGCCCGCCGCGAGCTCGAAGCATTGCTTGGCGGCGAGGCCGACCGCTTCGACTCCTATCTCGAGGTCCATGCCGGCGCCGGAGGTACCGAGAGCCAGGACTGGGCCGCGATGCTGCTGCGCATGTATACGCGCTGGGCCGAGAAGCACGGCTTCAAGATCGAATATCTGGAAGAGACCCAGGGCGAGGAGGCCGGCATCAAATCCGCCACCATCCAGATCAGCGGTCACAATGCCTACGGCTGGCTCAAGACCGAAGCCGGCGTGCATCGGCTGGTGCGGATATCGCCGTTCGATTCCAATGCGCGCCGGCACACCTCGTTTTCCAGCGTCGCGATCTTCCCGGTGGTCGACAACAGTATCAAAATCGATATCGCCGAGTCCGACGTTCGCGTCGATACCATGCGTTCGGGCGGCGCCGGCGGTCAGCACGTCAACAAGACAGAATCCGCAGTCCGGCTCACGCACATTCCGACCGGGGTTGCCGTGGTCTGTCAGGCCGGACGTTCGCAGCACAAGAACAAGGCGCAGGCGTGGGACATGTTGCGCGCCCGGCTCTACGAAATCGAGTTGAAGAAGCGCGAGCAGCAGGCCGCCGCCGACCAGGCCGCCAAGACCGATATCGGCTGGGGCCATCAGATCCGCTCCTACGTCTTGCAGCCCTATCAGATGGTGAAGGACCTTCGCACCGGGGTGCAGACATCGGATACGTCGGGCGTGCTCGACGGCGACCTCGACGAATTCATGGCGGCGACGCTGGCGCAGCGCGCCTTTGGCGCTCCCCCTCCTTCCATCGAGGATGTGGATTAAATGGCGCATGTCGCTTTCATCGGTCTCGGGCGCATGGGCCATGGCATGGCCGGCCGCTATCTCGACGCCGGTTTCACGCTCGCGGTATGGAATCGCAGCCAATCGAAGGCGAACGATCTGATCGCGCGCGGCGCGCGATGGGCGCTTTCCCCTGCGGATGCGGCCGATGGTGCCGACGCTGCTGTGACTATGGTCGCGGACGATGAGGCGTCGCGCGCCGTGTGGCTCGGCAAGGACGGCGCGGCCATGACGGCGAAAGCCGGAACGCTCGCCATCGAATGTTCCACCGTGTCATACACCCATGCGCTCGATCTCGCGCGCGAACTTCGCGGACGCGGCCTGATCTATATCGATAGTCCTGTGACCGGCTTGCCGGACGCCGCGGCCAGCGGAAAATTGACCCTGCTGGTCGGCGCCGAGCCCGCGGACCTCGAACGTGCTCGGCCATTTCTCGTACCGCTCTCCACGACGATCCGGCATTTCGGCGCGGTCGGTACCGGCACGGTCTACAAACTGATCAACAATCTGATGGGCGCCATCCAGATTGCCGGTATCGCGGAGGGCCTTGCGATCGCCGAGCAGGCCGGTCTCGACATGAAGCTGGTGCTGGAGGCGATCGAGACCGGAGTTGCCGCCAGTCCGCAGGTGATCCGCCATTCAAAGCGGATGGCCGCGCGAAATTTTTCCGGCGCGACCTTCACGGCGGCGCTGCGGCACAAGGATGCCGCCTACGCCGTCGCGTTGGCCGAGAGCCTGCTTTCCGACGTCCCCCTGATGGGACGCGCCGCGGTGCAGGCCTATGCGCGGGCCAAAGCCTATGCGCCTGACGACGATGAAGGAAAAATGATCGAGATCGTGTCGCGCACCAAAGGTGCAACCACGTAATCAGGCGCCAGTTCGCGCGGCTTTCCATTGCGAAAACCAGCCGGTAAACCGGCCGCTGTCGCGCTCGCCACCGTGCCATGCCGCGTACGCCACCCCGTCGCTCGCCACCAGCAGCACCACGTCGAGACCCTTGGAACGTCGCAGCGTATCGATCGCCTGCTGCGGTGTCTGTGCGATCGGGCCGGCGACGTTGAAGGAGGTGTTGACGGATATCTCGACACCGATGCGGCGGCCGAGCGCCTTCAAGTACGCGTAGGTGAGGGGATCGTCTTGCGCCCGCACGATCTGGATCCGGCCGGTACCGTCGGCATGGATGACCGCCGGAATCCTTGCGCGCGCTGGCGGCTTCGATTGCGCCGTCAGGACCATGTAATTGTAGGCGTTGTAATCGGCGTCCGACGCGCCTTCGAGCAGATCGAAAAATTCCTTGGCCGCTTCCAGCGTCGCCATCGGCGCCAGCGGGCGGATCGCCTCGCGGTATTTTACCCGTTCGTTGAGAAGCTCGCTGACCTTGGGATCGCAGGGGTTGGCCATGATCGAGCGATGGCCGAGCGCCCGCGGTCCGGTTTCGGCCGCGCCCTGATACAGCGCGATGACGCCGTTTTGCGCGACCATGAACGCCATCAGATCGGCAACGGTGTCGCGGCCTTCAGGCGTCGATATATCTCCGATCGGCGTCGAGGCGATGTCGGCGGCTTGAAGCGCGGTCGCGATGTCCGCATGCGACGGCGACGTACCGCAATAAAACGCTGATGTCATCGGGGCACCGCGCGGCGCGCCCGCGAGATGCGCGAACAGCCAGGCCGCGCCGATGGTGACGCCGGGGTCGCCGGGCGTCGGCGGCACCCACAGATGCAGGCGGGTATTCCGCTGTTGGGATTTTGCGAACCACGCCTCGTCGAAATGTTCGAGCAGCCGCATGTTGCCGACCGCGTTCAACGCCACGCCGCCTGACAGCACCAGCCGGCTCGCGCCGGTCGCGCGCAGCAGATGATCGACGACGTGGATCATGGCATCCTCGAACACCAGTTGCGTCGCAGCCGCCTTGTCGAGACGATCTCTTGTATCGGGCCGATGGTTGATGTCCTCGACACGCAGCACCGCGTCGGGGTTCCAGAGTTGATCTGGCCTGAGCGGCTCGCCGAGGACTTCGATCAATGCTGCCTTGTAGGGATGATCGAACGGGTCGCAATACCAGTTGGCCATGGCGCGATTGAGCCGGACTTCGCCATC
>JGI20195J14853_1000284_pt1 | contig 15762 bp, 13 predicted proteins | sample NGESurdeep092012_3_FD_14853 | JGI IMG/M metagenome (IMG submission 14853)
GCAAGACTGCTCGCCCGTACTAGATGGTGGCGTCTGGATGGCTGGATCGAAATGGCCGATTACCTGGGATGCGCGATGGATTTGGGCCGGGCCCGCGCCCTTGCCGGTTTCGCCGATCGAACCGATCGGACTTCCGCCGAAAGAAACCTGGAATCGATTTTGCTACTTGCGCCGGACGGTTCAACTCGGATCGATCCCTGCGTCAGTTCCCGCACGAGTGACGGCCGACTCGCGCTTCGTGATGTTCGTCAACGGCGTCGAGGTTGCTCGCGGACCGGCGCGTTCGGTACCCGAGCGTCTGGCATGGACGGAGATCGATCTCGCGCCGTATCTTCACGCGGGTCGAAACGCAATTGCGTCACTGGCGCGCTTCTACGGCTTGCCGGGACCCTGGTGGCGGCCCGCGATGCCGAGCTTCCTTCTCGGTTTTGGATCATTCGCGTTTGAATCGCCGGCCATCGGCGTGATTTCGGATGCGACATGGAAAGGACGTGCCGCGCCGTATTGGCAGGATGTCGCTCAGAGCGCGGCGCTGCCGGTNCCGCCGATCGAAATCCTCGACGGCGCCGCAATTCCCGCTGGATGGAACGACGCAGCGTTCGATGATTCCGATTGGCAGTCTGCCGTCGAATTGTCGGCCGGCACTCTCTCGCCCAATCGCACGCGAATCCCGGTCGAGCCTTTCACGGCGCCCGAGCCCGACGAAATAGCGCAGCTGACTTCGATTCCGATCGCACTGAATGAACTCTCCCGCCGTGGCGTCGCGGCACTTAATAGCGATGACCCACGCAGCGCGTATCCGACTGTGGAGCATTCCACTGATGGTCCCGACATCATCGTTAATTTCGACGCAGGAATGATCACGCTCGCGACGCCTTGGGCCGTCGTTCGCGGTCCAGCGGGTTCAACTATCGACTTGTACTCCGGCGAGGATCTGCGTGCCGACGGCAGCGCGGAAACGAATCCGCGCCAATTTGCGATGCGCTATATCCTGCGCGGCGGCGCGGCAGAACGGCTCGAGTCCTATGAGTCGGTCGGCTTCCGCTATCTGTCGATCGTCACGCGCGGCGGTGCGCAGATCGAATCGGCCGGCGCGATCGAGCGGCGCTATCCGCGCGGCGACGAGGCGTACTTCGAATGCGACGATCCGGCGCTCAACAAAATCTGGCGCGTTGGTGCGCGCACTTTGGAACTCTGTTCGACCGACGCCTTCATCGACTGTCCCGGCCGCGAGCAGCGCGCGTGGCTCGGCGATTCCTACATCCATGCCCTGCTGACGTATGCGACCAACACCGATTGGCGCCTGGTGCGCCGCCATCTGCGAATCTGCGCGCATTCGCGCCGCGGCGACGGTCTGCTGGCGATGGCCGCGGCGTGCGACTTCTCGATATCTTCGACCACCATCCCCGACTACTCATTGCATTGGATACGCGCGCTCGCCCGCTACTTCGAATATTCCGGCGACGCCGNGACGGTTCGCGAACTGATGCCGACCGCGGNCGGCGTGCTGACGGCCTTCGAGCGTTATCGTGCACCCGACGGACTGATTCGCGGGATGCCGGGATGGATTTTCATCGACTGGGCGATGACCGAGCGATCGGAAGTAACCGGCGCGCTCGATGCGCTCTACGCGGCGGCGCTCGATGATTTCGCGTGGTTGTCCAAAACCGTCCTGAAGGATTCGCGCGCTGCCGCCGACGCTCGCGCACGCGCAGACCGGACCCGGCGGGCATTCGAATTGCTGTGGAACGAGGCCGCGGGCGTGTACGTGGACGCCGCCGATCGGCACGGGGCTCGCAAGCGAGTCAGTCAGCAGACCAATGCGATCGCGATCGTAGCTGGATGCGCCCCGCGACACCGGTGGCCCCGGATGCTCGACTACATCCTCGACGAATCGCGCGTCGTCGTCACGCCCACGATTTCCGACAACCTCGCAGCGTACTTGAGCCAACGAATGGACCCCGCCGAGCACATGACCTTCGACGCCGGGCACAACGTCGTCGCGGCGCAACCATTTTTTTCCCACCTCCTGCACGATGCGATCGTCCGTGCCGGCCGCCGCGATCTGATTCCTGCGCGATGCATGAAATGGTGGCCGCAGATCGAACGAGGCGACACCGCGTTCGAGGAGTACTGGGACGCGCGCGCCGGCANNGGCAGCAGATGTCACGCATGGTCCGCGACGCCGACCTACGATTTGACCACCTGGGTTCTCGGCGTCAGGCCGGCCGCNCCCGGCTACTCGCGCGCGGAAATCGCGCCGCGNTTCGGATCGCTCAGGCATCTCGAAGGCCGCGTCCCAACCCCGCACGGGCTCATCGAGGTGAATCTGGATCGCGAAGGCGGCGGCGAGGTCGTGATTCCAGACGGCGTGGCTGCCCTCGTGCGGTTCGACGACGCGCCTCTCACCGGCGGCGAATTCGGCCCCGGGCGCCATCGCATTTCCCGTTGACGCCTGCCCGTGCGACAGTGGTAAGAATCGCGTCGGCCCTTCGGCTTCGCATCAGGCAAGACAACCGGCTGCGTAGCGTCTAGGATTGCCGCCATGAGTATCGACCGCACAGAGCAAAATCGAGGCAGGACACGTCGAAGATTCCCGCTGATTTTCCGGCCGCACCTCTGACGCTCGAAGGTTACAGCATTCTCCATCAGATGTTCCGCGTGCGGCGCCGCGAATTGCGCGCGCTCGACGCCGCGAAACGCAACGCTGCTCTCAAGGACGCGTCGCAGCTGTTTGGCGAGATGGCCCGGCGCGAAGACGGTGAAACTGCGCTCTTCTCCGCGCTCGGCCACAAGGGCGATCTGATGATCGTCCACTTCCGCCGCAGCTTCGAGGAACTCGGCCAGGCCGAACTCGCCGTCGCCGGGCTTGCACTCAGCGACTACCTGGAACCGACTACGTCGTATCTGTCGGTGATCGAAATCGGCCTCTACGAAGCGACGGTCGCGCTCTATCGCCGGCTCGTCGAGAATGGCGTCGGACCGCGCTCGCCGCAATGGAAGTCTGAAATCGATTCCGAGATTTCGCGACAGCGGGAGAAAATTTCGCCGCGCTTGTTTCCGAAAATTCCCGCGCGGCCCTACTTGTGCTTCTATCCGATGGACAAGAAGCGCGAAGGCGCCGACAACTGGTATCGCATCCCGATCGAAGATCGCCAGCGTCTCATGCACGAACACGGCATGGTCGGGCGGCGTTTCGCCGGCGAAGTGACGCAGATCATCTCGGGCTCGATCGGATTCGACGATTGGGAATGGGGCGTCGATCTTTTCGCCGACGATCCGCTCGTGTTCAAGAAACTCGTTTACGAGATGCGCTTCGACGAGGCCAGCGCATCGTATGCGAAGTTCGGCCCTTTTTACGTCTGCATCCGTCTCGAGGCGGCCGAACTCGGCAAACTGTTTTCGATCTGATCGACCAACGCATTTCAATTCATAGCAGGAGACAACGATGATCACGCAAGGCGACGAATATCCGATTCATCAGACGCCGGAGCCGGTCCAGCAGGTCTTCACCAGCGACCGCAACTTTTACGATCGATTTTTTTTCAACGGCTGCTTTCGCGAGGGCGAGCCGTACTTCGCCGTCGGGATGGGCATCTATCCGAACCTCGGAATCATCGATTCCGCATTCGGCGTAACCGTCGGCGGCGTGCAACATAGCGTGCGCGCGTCGCGGGTGCTCGGCGCCGAGCGGATGGACACGCGAGTCGGCCCGATCTCGATCGAGGTCGTACGCCCCATGCAATCGATGCGCATTCGTGTCAATCATGAAGCCATAAAGGCCGACCTGATGTTCGAGGCGCGCGCCACCGCAATCGAGGAGCCGCGCTTCACGCGCCGCGCCGGTCCGCGGATCGTGATGGACATGACCCGGTTCACGCAGCACGGCGGTTACAGCGGCACCCTGACGGTTGCCGGCAAGACCTACGAAGCAAACCGTCGCGAGTGTGGGGTGCGCGCGATCGCTCGTGGGGCGTGCGCGGAATCGGGCCGCAGGATCCGGCGGGAGTGCCCTCGTCCGACCAAGCCCAATACTACTGGTTGTGGTCGCCGGGCAATTTCGAGGATCTCTGCACGCTTGGGACGTCAATGAAAACGCCGACGGCTCGCGATGGCACGAGCACGGCGCCATCACCCGCGCCGTGCCCGGCGCTCCGGTCGATCTCTCAACCGGCGGCCTCGACTTCAAAATCAACTATGCTTCCGGAACGCGCCACGCCAAAAGCGCCGAAATAATTGTGCGCACCCCGCAAGCCGGCGAGAGCCGCATCGATTTGAAGATCCTGTACAACTTCTACATGAAGGGCATCGGCTACTTTCATCCCCAGTGGGGCCACGGAATGTACGTCGGCCCCGACGTCTCGACCTACGACTCGCTCAAAGTCGCCGACGTCGACCAGAGCGATTTCTTTAATCAGCACATCGAGGCGGTATGCGAGGCGAAAATGGGTTCGCGCCAGGGAATGGCGGTGCTCGAGATGTTAATCCTGGGTCCGCACGATCGCAGCGGCTTCAAGCAGATCCTCGACATGCATCCGTAGCGGATTGATTTTTTGTCGGGACGGTTCGCGGTCGGCGGCTGATTCGCTCACTTCCTGAGCTTTCCGAGCATGCGCGCGGCGAACCCTTCCCGTTTCTTTTCTTCCACCGGCGCAGGCTCGCGGCCTTCTTTGAGAGCCGCGAAGATCTCTTCGACTTCGCCGTCGACCGGGAATCGGCCGGCACTCGATTTCGAGAAGACCAGCCGCCCGTTGACGATCACGTCGAACTGACCCGATTTGCCGGCCGTGATTTCCGCCTTCTCGCCGAACCTGGAATTTAATGACGCGGCCAGACTGGCCGCGCGTGGCTTATAGCCTCAAGCAGCGCAGTAGAGAATTTCTGTAGCCATGATTAAAGCGTACCCGCCGGTCTCGCGCCGTTCAAACGCGCGTTGTGGTTCGCTCGCGAACTACTTGCCGTTGGGGATATCGACGAACACCGCCGCGGCGACCACCGACGACCACAGCCCGTCGCGATCGCCTATCGCCGACTGCGTGACGTTGCGCGTCGTTACGATTTTGTCCGACATCCGCCACAGATCCTTGCGCTCGTCGTAGCTCAGATTCGGATCGAAATCGACGCCAAGAATTGTCGCCAGCATCATCGCCGCCAGATCCTCCGCGTAGTCGCCCGCCTTCTGATCCGTCTCTCCCGTGCTGTGATGCTCGGAGAGGTATCCGTACTGCGCGGGATTGCTGGGAAGCGCGACGCCCACCGACGACGCTATGAGCCGATGCGGTTCGTTGGTCGCGTTATCGCTCATCACGGCAAAAACGATCTGCCCCGGCGTCAGGTACTTCAAGCCTTCCTGCTGGCTGAGCAGTTTGCAGTTGGGCGGGAAAATCGATTTGACGCGCACGAGGTTGAACTCGGCGATTCCCGCCGAACGCAGCGCCAGCTCGAAAGAAGTCAGCTTCTCGCGATGCCGGCCCACACCCTTGGTCAAGAATGTCCCCTTCGGGATCGGCCCCATTTATTTTCTCTCCTCTCCGATTGCGCTTTCTTTTATACAAATCCGCCCGCCCGGCGCTACACGGTATTCACCGGCTGGTACTCGCCGAACACCTTGCGCATCGCGTCCGAGATCTCCCCAAGCGTGCACCATCCGCGCACCGCATCGATTATCGGCGGCATCAGATTTTGCCCGTCGCGCGCCGCCGCCTCGACCCGTGCGAGCGCCTTCATCGCCGTCTCTGAGTTTCGTTGCGCCCGGACGCGCGCAACGCCTGCCTTCTGTTTCTCCTCGAGCTCGGGCTTGACCCGCAGAATTTCCCCCGGCGGTTCGCCGCCCCCGGTGAACTGGTTGACCCCTACGATAATTCGCTGTTTGGTTTCAATCTCGCGCTGATAAATAAATGCGGCGTTCTGAATTTCGCGCTGCATGTAGCCGCGCTCGATTGCGGCGACTGCGCCGCCAAAGTCGTCGATCTTCGACAGGTACTCGACCGCCTTTTCTTCCAATTCTTCCGTCAGCCGTTCGACGTAGTACGAACCGCCGAGCGGATCGATCGTGTCCGCCACATCCGACTCGTGCGCGATAAGCTGCTGTGTGCGCAGCGCGAGCAGCACCGAGGATTCCGTCGGCAGCGCCAGCGCCTCATCTTTGGAGTTGGTGTGCAGCGATTGCGCTCCGCCCAGCACCGCCGCCAACGCCTGCATCGTCACGCGCACGACGTTGTTGTCCACCTGCTGCGCGGTCAGGGTTGAGCCCGCGGTTTGCGCATGAAACCGCATCATCATCGAGCGTTCATCCTTCGCTGCGAAGCGCTCCTTCATTATTTTCGCCCACAGCCGCCGCGCCGCCCGAAACTTCGCGACTTCCTCGAAGAAGTTGTTGTGCACGTTGAAGAAGAACGACAGCCGACTCGCAAACGCGTCGATTTGCAAGCCCGCTTTCAGCGCGGCGTCAACGTATGCGATCCCGTCGGCAATGGTGAAGGCGAGTTCCTGCGCCGCGGTCGAGCCGGCCTCGCGGATGTGGTAGCCGGAGATCGATATCGTGTTCCAGTTCGGAACTTCCTTGGTCGCAAAACTGAAAATGTCGGTGATGATCCGCATCGAGCCGCGCGGCGGATAGATGTACGTCCCGCGCGCGACGTATTCCTTCAGGACGTCGTTCTGGATGGTGCCGTTGACCTTGTCCCAGCCGATTCCCCGGCGCTCCGCCACGACCAGGTACAACGCCAGCAGGATCGACGCGGTCGCGTTGATCGTCATCGAGGTTGAAATCTTGTCGAGCGGCAGCCCGGCGAGCAGCGTCTCCATGTCGGCCAGCGAGCATATCGGCACGCCGACGCGTCCGACTTCGCCGTCGGCCAGCGGATGATCCGAGTCGCGACCCATCTGCGTGGGCAGGTCGAACGCGACCGACAGCCCCGTCTGACCCTGCTCGAACAGGTAGCGGTAGCGGCGGTTCGATTCCTCCGCGCTGCCGAAGCCTGCGTACTGGCGCATCGTCCACAGCCGTCCGCGATACATCGTCGGCTGCACGCCGCGCGTAAACGGATACTCGCCCGGAAAGCCCAGCTCGTTCACAAAATCGAAGTCGTTCAAGTCTTCGGGATCGTACGCCCGCTTGATTTCGATTCCCGAGCTGGTGACGAACTTGGCCTTGCGCTCGGCGCCGCGCTTCAAAGAAGGATTGAGTTTGCGTTCCTCCCAATTCTTACGGGCGGACGCGATTTTGCGATCGTCTTCAGGCATCGTAACCTGCCTCTACCGGTCGAATCCGGCTGCCTCCCCTACTCGATGACAATCATCAGTTGGCCCTTCTCGACCGCCTGGCCCGCGACCACCTTCACTTCCACGACTTTGCCGGCCTTGGGCGCTTTGACTTCGTTTTCCATCTTCATCGCTTCGACGACGATGATTCCCTGTTCCGCTTTGACTTCGTCTCCCGGCGCGACCAGCACATTGATGACCCGGCCCGGCATCGCGGATTTTATTTCCACGCGGCCGCTGAGCTCGCGCCGCTTGCCGGCCGCGCGCGCCGCCCGTCGCGCCGGATCGGCGACTGTGAGCCGCGTCGAACCGCTGCGCGATGCGACGACAGTTTCCTCGCCGTCGCGCGCCACGTCGAAATCAAACGAGCGATTGTCGATAATCACCGAAAAGGACAGCGGCCCGACTCTGCGCAAGTCGGCTTCGAAACGATTCTCACCGAAACGAATCGTGAACGAGTCCGCGGCGAGTTCTTCAATCTCGATTTCGTGTTCCTGACCGCCGAGAGTCGCGAGGTATCGCATCGATAAGAGTCCCGGCTATCTCCGCAGCATCTCGAATCGGCCAATCGACCGCCATGCGGACGCCGGCGGCGCGGCCACCGGCTGTGCGCCGGCGCCATTGCGGTGGTTGGGGTTTTTATCCGCTGCGATCGCCGCGAGAAAAATCGCCGCCAGCTCCGCACCGCGCGGCACGGCGCCGTTTTGATTCGGATGGTACTCGCGGTCGATAAAATAGGTATCGAAATCACCTTTCAAAAACCTGGGATTCGTCATAATCCAGCGATGGAAGTCGAGGTTGGTGCGCAGATCGCCGGAAATTACGAATTCGCCGAGCGCGCGCCGCATCCTGTCGATCGCCTGCTCGCGATCCGCGCCCCACACCACCAGCTTGGAGATTATCGGGTCGTAAAAGACCGGCACTTCGGCGCCCGCATAAACACCCGCGTCGTTGCGCACGCCCGGACCGTCGGGAAATCTGAGCGTCTCGATCGTTCCCGGCGCCGGAGCGAAGCCGGCGGCCGGATCTTCCGCATAGATTCGGCACTCGATCGCCCATCCGCGCTGCGTGAGATCCTTTTGCTTGAACGGCAGCTTCGCGCCTGCGGCGATTTCGATTTGCGCGCGCACCAGGTCCACGCCCGTCACCAGCTCGGTGACAGGATGCTCGACCTGGATGCGGGTGTTCATCTCGAGGAAATAAAAGTTGCGCTCCGCGTCGACCAGGAACTCGATCGTCCCCGCGCTGACGTAGTTCACCGCCTTGGCCGCGCGCACCGCGACCTCGCCCATCTCCGCCCGCATCTTCGCCGTGATGAACGGCGACGGCGATTCCTCGACAACCTTCTGATGGCGCCGCTGAATCGAGCATTCGCGCTCGAAGACATGGACGATGTTGCCGTGCATGTCGGCGAGCACCTGCACTTCGATATGGCGCGGCTGCTTCAGAAATTTCTCGACGTAAAAGCGCCCGTCGCCGAACGACGACTTGGCCTCGCTTGAGACCGTGCGCACCACTGACGCGAGGTCTTTGTCGTTCTCGACGAAGCGCAGTCCCTTGCCGCCGCCGCCGGCGGCCGCCTTCACCATGATTGGAAACCCGATCTTTTTCGCGATCGCGGCTACTTCCGCTTCGGTCTCCAACGTCCCCGGCGAGCCCGGCACGACCGCCACTCCCGCCGCCGACATCAATTTGCGCGCCTCGACCTTGTCGCCCATCCGCTCGATCGCATCGGGCGGCGGCCCGATCCAGGTCAGGCCGGCGCGCTGCACCGAGCGCGCAAACGCGGCGCGTTCGGAGAAAAAGCCGTAACCCGGATGGACCGCGTCGGCCTTGGAAGATTTCGCGGCTTCAAGAATTTTCGCGGTGTTAAGATAGCTCTGGGCCGCCGGCGCCGGACCGACCGGGTAGGCATGATCGGCTTCGCGCACGTGCAGCGCGGCGCGATCGGCGTCCGAGTAAACGGCGACCGATTCGATTCCCAACTCGCGGCAGGCGCGGATGATCCGCACCGCGATCTCGCCGCGGTTGGCGATTAGAATCCGCTTGAACATCAATCTTCCCCGGCTTCCGGCCATCCTCGGACCGGACGCATCGCTCTCCAAATTCTATACTGAATCCAGCCCACGCGAGCTAACTGCGCGCGGCGGCGGGTTCCGGCGCTGATCCTCAAAGTGGAATATTGCCGTGCTTGCGCGGCGGATTCTTGTCGCGCTTGTTCGCGAGCGCCTTCAGTGCGCCGATCAGCCNGGGACGCGTGTCGCGCGGCATGATCACTTCATCGATATAGCCGAGCTCNGCGGCCTTGAACGGATTNGCAAAAGTTTTGCGATAGTCCTCGGCCAGCCGCGCGCGCTCGGCGACTGCGTCTTTGGCCTTGGCGAGNTCGTTGCGAAAAACAATGTTGATCGCCTGCTCGGGTCCCATCACCGCGATCTCGGCGCTCGGATACGCGAAGTTGAAATCGCCGCGAATATGCTTCGACGACATGACGTCGTACGCACCGCCGTAAGCCTTGCGCGTTATCACCGTCACCTTGGGCACGGTGGCCTCGCAGAACGCGTAGAGCAGTTTGGCGCCATGCCTGATGATTCCGGCGAACTCCTGCGACGNACCGGGCAGAAAGCCCGGCACATCCACGAACGTGACCAGTGGAATGTTGAACGCGTCGCAGAAGCGCACNAATCGNGCCGCCTTCACCGACGAGTCGATATCGAGNCATCCCGCCAGAAACGCCGGCTGATTCGCGACCACGCCGACCGAGTAGCCGCCGAGCCGCGCGAACCCGATCAGCATGTTGTGCGCGTAGTCCTTCTGCACTTCCAGGAAGTGGCCGTCATCGACCACGCGCCGNATAATCTCGCCCATGTCNTAAGCCTTGTTGGGATTTTCAGGGACGATCGAATCGAGCGCGGCNTCGCAGCGGGNGGGATCGTCACCGCCGGCGACGAATGGCGGGTCGTCGACATTGTTCGANGGCATNTATGAAAGCAGTTCGCGGATCATCGCGAGCGCGCCCGCGTCGTCGTCGGCCTCGAGATGGCACACGCCCGACTTCTGGCTATGGGTATCTGCGCCGCCAAGCTCCTGCATCGTGACCTCTTCGTGCGTGGTCGCCCGGATCACGTCGGGCCCGGTGATGAACATGTACGAGGTATCGCGCACCATGACGATGAAGTCCGTCATCGCCGGCGAATAGACCGCGCCGCCGGCGCACGGTCCCATGATTGCGGAAATTTGCGGAATCACTCCCGACGACAGTACGTTGCGCAGAAAAATATCCGCATAGCCTGCCAGCGACACGACGCCCTCCTGGATTCGCGCGCCGCTGCCGTCGTTGAGCCCAATCACCGGGCATCCGGTCTTCATGGCGAGGTCCATCACCTTGCAGACCTTCTCCGCGAATGCGCCCGACAGGCTGCCGCCGAAGACCGTGAAATCGTGGCTGAAGATGCACACCTGGCGCCCGTCGATCGTGCCGTAGCCGGTCACGACCCCGTCGCCGGGGATTTTTTTCTCCGCCATGTCGAAGTCGGTGATTCGATGCGTCTTGAACTTGTCGATCTCGACGAACGATCCACGGTCGAGGAGAAACTCGACCCGCTCGCGCGCGGTCATGCGGCCCGGTGCGCGCTGCTTCTTGAGCCGATCCTGGCCGCCGGCCGCCTCCGCCTCGCGCGTGAGTTGCTGAAGTCGTTCGAGATTTTCTTTAAGGCCCATTTTTCACGACCGCGACAAAGCGAGATAGACGGCAAACAAAAAGGCGCCCGTCACGCGCCACCGGCAAGCATAGATACCGCATGTGGCGGCCGGTTAAAGCGCCCGATTATTCCGACGCGTGGGTTGAAAACCCGGAGAAGTCCAATCGGTCGCCGGGCTTGATTGCGTTTTTCGCGCAGAAACCGCCGTTCACTTCGAGCACATACTCCGAGTCGCCTTCGACGCCGAGCAGCTTGTCGGAAAACGGCTCCGCGTTCGCGACGATTCCCGTCACCCGGCCCGCCGCGTCCGCGAAAATCATGTCGAGCGAAATCGGCGTATTGTGCATCCAGAAATTCCGGCGCGCCGCATCCGGGAAAACAAAGATCATCCCCGCATTCTCGTCGAGATGCTTGCGATACATCAGGCCGAGCTCGCGCTGCGCGCCAGTGTTCGCCACTTCGACCGCAACGGTGGCGCGCGGCCTGCCGTCAGCGCCGACTATCGTGACGCATGGACCGCGCGCGCATCCGAGCAACGCGAGCACGATGACCACGGGCGCAAACGGGCCGAATCGGATGCGCAAGCGACGATGCAACGTTGCTCCCATACTCAGGCGCAAATCTAGCGCGTCGATGAGTCGCGGGAAATCAAATCAGATTCGCTTCCGGCGAGATCTCCTCGAGCTCGCGTCCCGAGGTCTCCGGAAAGAACCAAATGATTGCCGGCGCGATTATCCAGAAGACCATCAGGCAGCAGATCGCACGCGCGTGCGAGCCGGTGAGATTGAACAGCACGCCCTCGAGGAACAGCCCGAGTGCGCCGCCGGTCGTGCCCGCGACCGCGAGCGCGCTTCCCGCAGTCGAACGATAAGAGGTGGGGAACAACTCCGCGCTGTATGCGGCCAGAATCGTGCTCGACGCGATATCGAAGAATGCTTCCAATATCCATGCTGGAACAATCGACCAGCCCGGCGCCATGTACATCCAGATAGTCAACAGCGGCGACAGGAACATGAACGCCGCGCCCATGACGCGCCGCCCATAGAGATCGCTCATCCGGCCCGCGACGATCGAGCCCAATATTCCGAGCGCACCGCCGAACAGAAACAACGACGAGACGTTGCCCGGCGACCAATGATGCGTCTCCTGCAGAAACTTCGGAAACATAAGGCCCGACACGTTGCCGCCCATCGAGGCCAGAAACGCGACCGACAGCATCATGATAAGCCGTCGGGGGTACGCGCTGTACAACTGCGCGAGCGGCTGCCAGATCTTCACCGGCCGCAGCCCTTCGAGTTTCTCCTTCTCGAAGCGCATGCTTTCGGGCAGCATACGGCGCAGCGGAATGATCAGCACCAGCGGCACCAGCGCGATCACGTACAGCCCGCGCCATCCGTAAGGAATCACGTTGATAAACGCGAACACGATCGCGGCCAGGCCGTAGCCCACCGACGACACCGCGCCGAGCAGCCCGATCGCCCATCCGCGATGGGCAGCGTCAACTTCCTCGGCCACGATCACCATCGCGATTGCGGCTTCGGCGCCCGCGAACGCGCGCGCAATTATTTCAAACGCAGCGAAGCTCCGCTCGCCCGGCGCGATCGCGATAAGACCGGTGAAAATCGTGTAGCCGAAGATCGTGTAGAGCAGCAGGCGGCGGCGCCCGAACACGTCGGCAAAGGGAGTCATCAGCAGCGCCAGCAGGTAGCCGAGCCGGATCACCGAAAGCAGCGCGCCAAGGTGCGACTCCGCGATCTTGAGCCCCGCCTGAATTTGCTTGAGCGCGAGACTTAGCAGTGCGCGATCGTATTGATCGAAAAATCCCGCCGTCGACGCGATCCAGAACACCCGGCGCTGCCGCTTGGTGAACGGCGGCGTCCTGCCCAACAGCCCAAGGTGGACACTCCTGCCGGCTTCCTCAGCCGAAGCCGCGGTTTCGGATTTCAAATCCGACGCGACGCGGGATCGGTCATCCGGATTCAATCGATCGCTACCGGCAATGACTCGAGACCGCGCAAAAAGTACGATCCCTTGTAAGCCGGTTTCATCGCGGGATCTTTCAGCCGCAGCCGCGGGAAGCGCTCGAGCATCGCGCCGATCGCGATCGCACCCTCCATCCGCGCCAGTGGCGCGCCGATACAGAAGTGGATTCCCTCGCCGAACGCGACGTGGTCGCGAGGCTCGCGCGTGATGTCGAAACGATCGGGATCTTCGAACTGCGCCGGATCGCGATTTGCCGCGGCAAGGATTATGAAGCATCCGAGATTGGCCGGCAGCTCGGTGCCGCCGAGTTTCGTATCCTGCTTCGTGAAGCGAACGGTGGACTGCACCGGTCCGTCGTAGCGCAGGATCTCCTCGATCGCCCTGGCCATCAGCTCCGGCCTTTGCCTCAGTAGATTCATCTGCGCGGGATTGCGCCCGAGCGCGAGCATCCCGTTGCCGATCAAATTGGTCGTGGTCTCGTTGCCGGCCAGCAGCAGGAGCAGCACGAACGCCAGCAATTCGTCCGCGTTCATCGCTTCGGTGTCGTCGTGCGCGGCGACCAGCGCGCTTATCAGGTCGGTGCGGGGATTCTTGCGCCGCCGCTCAATCTCCTCGGCGAAATAGCTGCGCAGCGCCTTGATCGCGGTATGAAATTGCTGCGGCAGCGGAGTCCCGGGCAGAGTGTTCTCGCCCGATACCACCGTGTCGGACCAGTGCTTGAACTGTTCGTAATGGTCCTGCCGCACGCCGAGCATCTCTGCGATAACCATCACCGGCAGCGCGTTCGCAAACCCGCTCATCACTTCGAGCTCGCCCTTGCGCTGGGCAGCGTCGACGAGATTTTTTGCAATCTCGCGGATTCGCGGTTCGAGCGCGCGGATTCGCCGCGGCGTGAAATCACGCGAGACCAGGCGGCGCAGCCGGGTATGCATCGGCGGATCGGAAAACAGCATCGTGCGTGCGCCGGCAAACGGTCCCTCGTTCGGAGGTTCGAGGGGACCGCGCGGCCGCTCGCTCGAGAAGTGGGCATGGTCGCGCAGCACCACCATCACGTCGACGTAGCGAGCGACCATCGCGGTCGTCCCGAACAAGTCGAGAATACGCGGCGGACCGGCGAGCAACGGCTTGTAATGCGGATACGGATTGGCGCGGAAGTTCTCGTCCCACGGATTGAAGCAGAAATCCTGCGACGCTCCGGGCGCGATTGCTTCGCTCATCGTCAGATTACCTCCCGCTTCTCGATTCGACGCAATGAATCCAGGTACTCAGCGGCCCCTGAAATTCGGCCGGCGCTTTTCCAGAAATGCGCGCACGCCCTCGCGATAATCCTCGCTGTCGAAGCATCGCGCGACCATCGTCGAAACCGCCTTCACGTCGCGCTCCTCGCGATCTTTCAGGCTCTCGCCAATCGCCAGCTTGGCGGCAGCCATCGTCAGCGGCGCGTTGCCCGCCATCTTGAGCACATAGTCGCGCACGTTTGCCTCGAGCTTTTCGAGATCGACCACGCGGTTGATTAGCCCCATCTGGATAGCCTCTTCCGCGTCGAACAGCCGCGCCGACAGCAGGATATCGCGCGCATTGGCGGGGCCCACCGTATCCGCGAGCAGGATGACGCCTTCCAGCGGATACGCCAGTCCCAGCCGCGCCGCGGGAACCCCGAAGCGCGTGCCGCGTGCCGCTATCCGGATGTCGCATGCGAGCGCGACCTGCACGCCGCCGCCGATGCAGACCCCGGAGATCATCGCGACGATCGGCTTGCGGCATTCGATAAGCGCCGCGATCGCGTTGTTGGGCGCGTCGCGATACGCACGCGCCTGCGCCGCATCGGCCCGCATCGCCGGGAACTCCGAGATATCCGCGCCCGCGATAAACGCATCCGGCGTCCCGCCGCGCATGACGATCACGCGAACCGTGTCGTCGCTCGCCAGTTCCGCGACACCTTCCGCAATCCGCTGCCAGGTCCTAAGATTGAGCGCGTTGCGAACTTGCGGCCGGTTCAGCACCAGCCATCCAATCGGCGCCTCGCGGCGAACTATCAACGGATCGACTGAAGTTTCATCCTTCACGGAGATCGTACCTCTGGCGAGATTTATGACGATAATCGAGCGGGCTTCCAGTCAGGATTTTGTGCACATTTGCGCGCTGGACGAAACTGTCCACCAGGGCGCCTCGCGGCGCAGATTTATCGGCGAGGCATTCGCCCACGGCCCCGTCGCAGTCGCGCGCGTTGACGGCGCCGTCCGCGGCTTCGTCATCTTCGACGAAAGTTTCTTCGATCAATTCTTCGTGCGCCTGCTGATCGTGCATCCCGATTTTCGCCGCCGCGGACTCGCGACCGCCCTGATGCGCGCGGCCGAGCTCGATTGCCAGGGCGCCAAGATCTTCACCTCGACCAATCAGTCGAACCTCCCGATGCAGCGGTTGTGCGATCGATTGGGCTTCGTCAAAAGCGGCTATGTAGAGAATCTCGACGAAGGCGATCCGGAACTCATCTATGTGAAGTTCCTCGCACCGGTCCCGGACGCTCCCCACGAATCCGGCGACGACTGAACCGCACCTTTCCTGACAGGGCGAAGCCCGCATCTTTTCTTAACACTGGGTGCAGGGGCCACCCCTGGCCGTGGCGACGGCAGCGCAGTATTAAGACTCGCTGGCGCGGGAGGCCAGTATTAAGGGGCCGCGCCCGCCAACGGCGGGCGGCCTTAACACTGGGTGCAGGGGTCACCCCTGCCCGTGGCGACGGCAGCGCAGTATTAAGCCGTTGGCAGTGGCCGCGCGCGACAACGGAGCGCGGCCTTAACGGTGGGTGCAGGGG
>JGI20195J14853_1000286_pt1 | contig 15747 bp, 17 predicted proteins | sample NGESurdeep092012_3_FD_14853 | JGI IMG/M metagenome (IMG submission 14853)
CGCCAGAGAAGGACATCGCGCGCACCCTTGAGGACGGCGATTGACTGAACCCCAGATTGACGCGCCGAAAAGCGGAATCGGCTTCCTCGCATGCCCTCTGCGCGACCTCGCCCAGGCCGACCATGCTTCCCGAGAATGCGGACCGCTCTGTCTGCGACGGGTCTGACAGCCTCTTGGCCGCGGGGTGACCTGTGGGCAAGACGCAGCAGCCCGAGCAGCCATTCGGGTCGCCCACCACCGCCAAGCCACCCGGCATCCGGGGCAAACACTGTCGGGTTCTCAGCGGGCAGCGCCGAGGCGACTCGGTCTTCTCGCCAGTCGGTCACTCACGCACGCTACCCCGCCGAAGAAGAGGGGCGCTGCATCTGACGCGGTGGTGGTGTGCACAGGGCGACCATGGTCCATATCGCGGAGGGTCCGCCGCGATCGTGGGCGATGATGTGGTCGGGTTCGCAGGTGAGATTCACCCGTCGAGGCTCGCCTCGGCCTTGCGCCCAAGCTCTGCCCACTGGGTCTCGTGGGTCGGTGGGACCTGCACCCAGGCNTTCATGGGGCGACCGGCCACCGGCTCGAAGCGATGCGCGCCGTCCAGGGCCAGGGCCTTGGCNTGNGCGTCCCCCTCGAGCTTGAACACCATGTCGTCACCGTACAAACCGGCAAAAGCCTGGCCATCGCGACGCTTGACGGACGGCATACCGAACATCGAGGTGGCGACAATGTCCAGCTCCTTGCGCAGCTCCTCAACCACCGCGTCGAATCGCACACGCCCGGCCTCAGTGGGCTCGGTCATCTTCGGTGTTTCCGTCATGGCACCGACTTTAGCCTCGGGCACCGGGTCAGCCCAAGATGAAGGATCCGGTATGGACCATGGGCCTAGAACAACGCGCTCATGAGCGCCCGACGGGCCTTCTGAACCCGCTCATCGTGTGTGCCGACGACCGCGAACAACTCGACCAGGTGCTCACGCACGGTGTCGCGCTCGTCCCCTTCGCTCGCGCGAACGAGATCGACCAGACGCACGAAGGCGTCCTCAACATGGCCACCCTGAACGTCCAGATCGGCCACCAGCATCTGGGCGGCGATGTCGGTCGGGGCCTCGGCTGCGGCAACGCGGGCAGCCTGCTGGTCGACACCGGTGGTGCGCTGCATCAGCTTGACCTGAGCCAGGCCAACGGCGGCCTCCTCGTCAGCAGGGTTCTGCGCCAGCGCCCTGGTGTAGGCATCGACCGCTGCGTCAAGATCGTCGCGCTCGATCGCGTCGAAGGCCTCCTGATGCAACGGCGGCAGCTCAGGCTCGACCTCCGCCTCCGCCTCCTCGGGCGCCGCGACGGCAGCTCGTCCGGTCACGCCGTGCTCGGCAGCGAGCTTGAGCAGCTCGTCGACGTACACGCGCACCTGCTCAGCCGGCTGCGGGCCGGCGAACAGCGGAACCGGCTGACCGGCCACCAGCCCGAGAGTCATGGGCACCGACTGAACCTGGAAGGCCTGCTGCAGACCCGGGTTGGCGTCGACGTTGATGGACACGACCTGGAAGCGGCCTTCGTAGGACGCCGCCACTGACGCCACTACTTCGACGAAGTCGCCCGACGCCGGTGAGCGCTGCGACCACAGGACCACGACTGCCGGAACGCTCTGGGTGCCGGTGACGATGGCCTGGAATCCGCCATCGGTGCCCTCGATCACGAGTCCGTTGCCATCTGCCGCTCCAGTCGCAGGGCTCGGCTGGCTGAGCGTTGACAGGTCCACGGCGCCGCGAAGGGCAGCCGAGCTGATGGGGTGCGAAGTCATGAGTTCATTGTCCCTGACACCCGCTCGGGTCAGTAGCCCGACCCTGAGACGGCTTGCTCACGGGCCGCGACCAATGTGGCCTGCCCCGTGGACCGGGGAACGGCGAAGACCACAAATTCGAGCGTGGTGATGGAGGCCGCCNTGGTGATCANCTTCTTGCCACTCAGCAGGACAAACTCTTTGTTCGCATCAGTGTTGACGTTTTCACCCGGCTTGACTNTGAAGGAGTCCTTACGCTCCAGGACTCCGAAGACCAGCGCGTCGCCGCTCGCCTGGCGCACCGCATACACGGAGTCCGGGACGACCTTGTGTACCTGGACGAAGTCTGCCTGAGACCCGACCGCGTCGGCGACCCCAGCCGCCCCTACCTGTATCTGGCTGGCGAAGGAGTCCGCCGCGAACGGCGGCTTGGGGACGGGTTTGGCCGGGAACGCCATCTGTGCTGCGTAGAGCTTCAGCAACGTGGCAGGAGCCACTACCAGTCCGGTGCCGTTGGTCGCCCGGGGCCCGGCGCCGTTGGCCACCAGAGGTGAACCTGCCTTGAGCGAGTCAAAGGGCGTGACCGTGGCAGGCGGCACCATCTCGACCGACATGGAGATCTTGTATGGCGTCCCAGCATCCGGAGAGGTAAGCAGATGCAGGATCGGTAGACCGCCCCCGGACGCCAGCGTCTGGGCCACGATGAACCGCGGAAAGCCGAAACCGCGGGAGACGGCCAGAAGCGTGGGATGCGGTGCCACAAGCAGGGATGGCGCGACCGCCGGCTCCACACTGGCCAGCTTGACCCGCCCCTCCGCCGCACGCAGGCCCTCACGGGTGTATGCCGCTCTCAGGTCCGCCCTGGCGGCTGCGCCGGTCGTCGTCTCCCCCAAGTAGGCGGCCGTGAAGGCCCTGGCGAGGATCTTCTTGGCCTGGTCGACGGTCAGCGGAGCCGAGTTCGTCTTCGCCTCCGGCGCCTGGTGGATGCCCAGTAGCGCATGCGTCGCGGCCCATCCGGGGACGGAGGTGATCATGAAGACACAAACGACGGCGACGATGGACACGAGGATGCCGCGCACAATCCCGATCAGGTCATCGCGGCGAAGTCTCAACGTCACCGCCGCGCTGGTGGTCAGGTCGCGCCGCATCAGGTCATCGCGGCGACGTCTCAACGCCGCCGCGCTCTTGGTGATCAAGTCATGTCGGGTCACTTCGTGGTCTCCAGGGTGTTGGTTTTGGCGACATCGCCCGCAACGGTGATGACACGGCCCTGCCACAGATCAGTGAGTGCGAACACGGCCAGGACTGCGCCGATCATGGCCATGGCCAGAGCCTCGAAGAACCAGGCCCGATCGGCCCAGGTCATCGTCACCGTGACATTGCTCAAGGCAGTGGAATCACCTGAGGTGACCACCAGCGTCTCGGGTGCCCTGCCCTGGTCGACCTCCAGTGCGGCCGAACCCGCCCCCTTGGCGGAGAGCCGCCATATATCTGCATTGCTGATGTCGCTCAGTGCGCCAGCCCCTGAGGCGTGAAGGTCCAGCGCCCCCGCCGGATAGCGCACGCCGCTGACGCTCGACACGGCGGAAGTGGCCAGGATCGCGCGGGCATCAGGGCTCGGAGCCACGGCCAGCAGGACCGCACCACCATCTGCACGGGTCGCCGTGACGCGCGCCGGGACATCCACGGCGTTGAGCACGTCGGAGGTGACGACGATGGCGCCCGGAGCCTTCGAGGTGGCACGGAACTGCGCCTCACCCGAGGGNCCGAGCTCCACGACGATCCAGGCTCCGACAAACACCAGGACGATGCCCAAGGCGGCTAAGACAGCCCCTAGAGCCCGTCGTGTTGATGCTGGCACAAGTATGTCCTTACGTTGATGAATGGTCATCACGAAGGCCCACCTGCCCACGAGTCGATGCATCTACCATGACACATCTAGACGGCGCAAGAGTGAAAACGATAATCAGGACAAGTGCCGGCCAGGCCGGTTCAGAAGCGTGCCGGCTCCCGATAGACGCCCCACAGGTCGCGCAAGGCGTTGCAGATCTCGCCGAGGGTGGCCTCTGCCCGAACCGCGTCGAGCATGGCGGGAACCATGTTCTCCGACGTCCCCGCGACCTCCACCAGGTGGCGGACGGCAGCACTGACGGTGGCCTCGTCACGGGCGCCCCGGCGGGCGGTCAGTGTGCTCACCTGTTCCACCTCGACCTCGTGGCTGACTCGCAGGATCTCCAGCTCGTGGCTGACCGACTCGGTGTGGCAGTTGACCCCGACCACCTTCTTCTCGCCTTTCTCAAGTGCGATCTGGTAGGTGAACGCCGCATCCGCAATCTCGGACATGAACCAGCCGTCCTCGATGCCGCGCAGGATGCCCGACGTCATCGGTCCGACCGGGTGGACAGCCTTGCCGTCCGGACCCGGTGAGCGGCCCAGCTCCCCCATCGTGCGGATGGTGTCGAAGATCGCCTCGGCGTCAGCCTCGATCCGGTCGGTGAGGGCCTCGACGTACCACGAGCCACCCAGAGGGTCAGCGACGTTGACGACGCCGGTCTCCTCCATGATCACCTGCTGGGTACGCAGTGCCACCTCGGCGGACTGCTCGGTGGGCAGGGCCAGGGTCTCGTCAAGGGCGTTGGTGTGCAACGAGTTCGTGCCGCCCAGGACCGCGGCCAGGGCCTGAACAGCGGTGCGCACGACGTTGTTGAGCGGCTGCTGGGCGGTGAGGGAGACACCGGCGGTCTGCGTGTGGAAACGCAGCCACTGGGCCTTGTCGGTCTTGGCGCCATAGGTGTCACGCAGCCATCGCGCCCAGATCCTGCGGGCTGCGCGGAACTTGGCAATCTCCTCGAAGAAGTCGAGGTGGCTGTCGAAGAAGAAGGACAGACCGGGGGCGAAGACGTCCACATCCATGCCGCGGGACAGTCCCAGTTCCACGTACCCGAACCCGTCCGCGAGGGTGAACGCGAGCTCTTGGGCGGCCGTGGCCCCCGCCTCGCGAATGTGGTAGCCGGAGACCGACAAGGGCTTGTATGCCGGGATGTTGGCTGAACAGTACTCCATCAGGTCGCCGATGAGACGCAGGTGGGGCTCCGGCTCGAACAGCCACTCCTTCTGTGCGATGTACTCCTTGAAGATGTCCGTCTGCAACGTGCCGTTCAGGACGCCAGGATCGACTCCCGCTCGTTCGGCCGCGACGATGTACATGCAGAACACCGGAACAGCCGGGCCGCTGATCGTCATCGACGTGCTGACCTTGTCCAGAGGTATGTCCTTGAACAAGATCTCCATGTCAGCCGCCGAGTCGATGGCCACTCCACAGTGACCAACCTCACCTAGGCTCAGGGACTCGTCGGAGTCGCGACCCATCAGGGTCGGCATGTCGAAGGCGACGCTGAGGCCGCCGCCACCGCGGTTCAGGATCATCTTGTACCGCTCGTTGGTCTGTTCGGCATTGCCGAAGCCGGCGAACTGCCGGATCGTCCAGGGGCGTCCGCGATGTCCGGTGGCGTGCAGCCCCCGGGTGAACGGGAACTCCCCCGGCCAGCCGATCCGCTCAAAGCCTGGAATGGCCGCCGCCACCTCTTCGTCAGAGCCAGAAGGCCCGTAGACAGGATCGACCTGCACACCGGACAAGGTGGTGAAGTCCGCGTCACGTACCAGGCCCTTGGCCAGCGCTGCGTCATACCTGCGCTGCCAACGGGCCCGGCCGGACATCGGATCTCCGGTGGGCTGGGTGCTCTCGGTCGTCATGGAGACATTTAATAGGACGTCCTAGTAAATGTCACTGCCACGACTGCTGAAGATTCGCGGCGGGGACCCCGCTACCCCGAGAAGTCGCCGGCCGCGACGCGGACCTTGCGCAGCAAGGCGAAGAGCAGTTCGTGCTCGTCAGGGGTCAGCGCACCCAGGCCAAACCCGGCGGCCACCAGATCGGCGGTGGCCGCCTCCATGACGTTGCGACCCAGCGGCGTGATGGTCGCCAGCATTCCGCGACCGTCGTCGGGGTTGGGGTCGCGTGCCACCAGACCCTGCCGGGCCAGACGCTGGACGATGTTGGTGACGCTGGTGGGGTGGACCATCAACCGCTGCCCGATCTTGCTCATCGGCAGGCGCCCTTCTCGGCTGAACGCCAGCAGGACCAGGGCCTCGTATCGCGCAAACGTCAGCTCGTGCCGACGCACTGTTGCGTCCAAGTCACCCAAGAGCAGTTGCTGCACGCGCATGATCGAGGTTGCCGAGGCCATCGCGGCGGGCTTCGAACCTGCGCCCCAGCGAGAGCGCCACAGATCGGCGGCGCGACGGATCGGGTCGAACGGGAGTGCTACGGGCTTGGCCACGACGTCACGCTAGCGCCCAACAGACCTGCGGACCTGCGGACCATGCGTATCTGCCGCGCGCCGGTGACCTCATCGACCGCGCTGGCGCCCTCGACCCTGAAGCCGTGTCGGGTGTAGAAGCTCTGGGCGCGCGCGTTCTGGGCCAGGACCCACACCGTGGTGTCGCTGCTGCCGGCGGTGGTCCGGATCAGGTCGTCAGCCATTCCGCTGCCCTGTTGGCGGGCCACGACGTTGATCGAGTAGAGCTCCCAGGCAGTCGGGGCGTCGTGATCACGAGCGGCCCCGGCTGTGGCCAGGCCGAGGATGGTCCCGCCCTCATCGAGCGCCACGGCCACCCTGGACCCGGGTTCGTCCACCTCGAGCCGCATCCGCCATCGCCCGGGCGCTGGCTCAGGAATCCTGTTGGCGGTCAAGGGCCTTCTCCAGGCGTTCGACCTTGGCGGTGAGCTCTCCCTCAAATCCGGGACGGATGTCGGCCTTGAGGACCAGGCTGACTCTCGGGCCAAACGCGCCCACGGCCTCGCAGGCTGCCCGCACGACGTCCATGCACTCCTGCCAGGTGCCCTCGATCGTGGTGAACATGGAGTCTGTGTGGTTGGGCAGGCCACTGTCCCGCACGATCTTTACTGCCGCTGCCACGGCCTCACTGACCGAACCAGTGGACTCGGAGGCGGATGGGGCGACGGAGAAGGCAACCAGCATGTTCCGATGGTAGGCCTTAGGCTCATGAGCGTGCCCTGGCCTCCCCTAAAGACCTTCGACTGGAACTCGCGTTCGTGCGGGCTGCACGGCCATGCCACCTACGCGCCCACAGAGCCAGCCCTTGCGGCACGGCTCCAGGCGAGCACTCCGTCGGGGCACGCATGGCGTTGCCTGCGCTGTGGTGCCTACATTCTGGGCACACCGCTGGGTTCGGGACCCGCCGATGCCGCGCCGATCGTGCTGCGCGGAAAGGCTTTGCGGGACACCTTCGTCCTGCGGTTCCTCGCGGTCGACCGCGGCACCCGCGGCTTCCTGCTGGTGGCCCTGGCCTACGGCGTGTGGCGATTCGACGGATCCCGCAACGCGCTGAAGCAGGTTTTCAACTCCTACTTGCCGGCCCTGGAACCGTTGGCGGACAAATTCGGTGTCGACCTGGAGGACAGCGGCCCGGTCCGCCTGATCCAGCAGGCCTTCACGGCAAGGCATTCCACGCTGTTGCTCGTCGCGCTCGGGGTCCTGGCTTTCGGCATCCTCGAGCTGGTCGAGGCCTATGGTCTGTGGTTCAAGAGGCGCTGGGGCGAGTACGTCGCCGTCGTGGTGACGGCGCTGTTCGTGCCGCTGGAGGTCCACGAGATCCTGGTCAAGGTCAGCTGGCTGCGAGTCGGCGCCCTGATCGTCAACCTGTTCGCCATCGCCTACATCCTGTGGACCAAGCGGCTGTTCGGGTTCCGGGGTGGCCATGCGGCCTTCGAGGACGAGCGACGAAACGACTCACTGCTCGAGCTGGAGCATGCGGCGGCCCTGGAGCACTCGAGTGCCCTGGAACACCCAAGGGCCACCGAGGGTGGACAGGATCCCGACCCGCGCCAAGGCTCCCGCGACCTGTCGACCTCCGAGAGACTCAGGTAACGGCGTCAAGGATCCGGTCGGCGGCGGCATACGGATCGCTCGTGCCGTCCACGACGTGTCCGGCGAGCTCGTCCACGGCCTGCCCATGGCGCAGGTCACCTATCCGGGCACGCAGCGCCTGGATGGCGATCGCCTCGATCTCATCACCGGCCCGACGCACGCGGCGATCCCGTAGCGTCCCGGTGCGCTCCATCCAGGCGAAGTGATCGTCGATCGCGGTCATCACCTCTTCGATGCCTTCTCCTCGTGCCGCCACCGTCTTGAGCACCGGGGGGCGCCAGAGGTCTGGCTCGGTACGGTCCCCCAGGCTGATCATGTGCCGCAGGTCGCGAACCGTGGCGTCGGAGCCCTCACGGTCTGCCTTGTTCACGACGAAGATGTCACCGATCTCCAGGATTCCGGCCTTCGCCGCCTGGACACCGTCGCCCATCCCGGGCGCGAGGAGCACCAGGGTGGTATCGGCCAGACCGGCCACCTCGACCTCGCTCTGGCCCACGCCCACCGTCTCGACCACCACGACGTCACACCCCGCGGCGTCCAGGACGCGAAGAGCCTGAGGGGTCGTCCACGACAGCCCACCGAGGTGACCGCGACTGGCCATGGAGCGGATGTAGACACCGGGGTCCAGGGCGTGGTCCTGCATGCGGATCCGGTCACCGAGCAGGGCCCCGCCTGAGAACGGCGAAGAGGGGTCGACCGCCAGGATGCCGACCCGCTTGCCCCGGGTCCGCAGGCCGGCGACCAGTGCGTTGGTCAACGTCGACTTGCCCACGCCCGGGCTACCGGTGACGCCGAAGATGTGAGCCCGGCCGGTGTGCGACGCCAGAGCGGACATCACCTCACGCAGCGCCGGGTGGCCGTCTTCGACCAGCGAGATCAGCCGGGCAACGGCACGTGGAGCACCTGCCCTGGCCGCATCGACCAGGGCAGGGACATCAACGGATCTGCCTGCCATCAGTGAGATCTCAGGGTTGGAGCCGGCGTGGAACCCAACCCTGAACTCATTGCTGGGGAACGCGCACGATCAGTGCGTCTCCCTGCCCCCCGCCGCCGCACAGAGCGGCCACCCCCACGCCGCCACCACGGCGTTTGAGCTCCAGGACAAGGTGCAGGGTGATCCGGGCCCCCGACATGCCGATGGGGTGCCCGACGGCGATCGCGCCTCCGTTGACGTTGACCTTGTCCGCGTCGATGCCAAGGAGTTTGGTGGATGCCAGTCCCACTGCGGCGAACGCCTCGTTGATCTCGACCAGGTCGAGATCGGCGGGGCTGATGCCCTCTTTGGCACAGGCCGCCGTGATGGCCTGCGCCGGCTGGCCCTGCAGCGTGGAGTCCGGGCCCGCCACGACGCCATGAGCGCCGATCTCGGCGAGCCAGGTCAGGCCCAGCTCTTCGGCCTTGGTCTTGCTCATCACCACGACGGCCGCAGCGCCATCGGAGATCGGGGACGAGGAGCCGGCCGTGATGGAGCCGTCCCTGCTGAACGCGGGTCGAAGCTTGGCCAGGGACTCGACAGTCGTGTCCGCGCGAATGCTCTCGTCGGCCTTGAACTCGATCGGGTCGCCCTTGCGCTGAGGAAGCGACAATGCGACGACCTCGTCGTCGAACAACCCGTCCTTCCAGGCGCGCGCGGCGAGCTGGTGGCTGCGGGCCGAGAACTCATCCTGCTCGGCGCGGGTGAACGAGAGGTCACCGGTGTTGCCGGTCTCCGTCAGCAGACCCATTCCCTGATCGGTGAACGAGTCCCACAGGCCGTCACGGTCCATGTGATCGTGCATCGTGACGTCGCCGTACTTGTAGCCCTGGCGGCTCTTCTCCAACAGGTGCGGAGCGTTGGACATCGACTCCTGGCCACCGGCCACGATGATCTCGAACTCACCCGCCCGGATGAGCTGGTCGGCCAGCGCGATCGCGTCAATACCCGACAGGCACACCTTGTTGATGCTCAGGGCGGGCACGCTCATCGGGATGCCGGCCTTCACAGCGGCCTGACGTGCAGGGATCTGGCCGGCACCCGCGGTGAGCACCTGGCCCATGATCACGTAGTCAACCTGGTCACCTCGCAGGCCGGCCTTCTCCAGGGCACCCTTGATGGCCACGCCACCCAGGTCCACTGCAGAGAAGTCCTTCAGGGAGCCAAGCATGCGACCCAAAGGGGTCCGCGCTCCGGCAACGATCACAGATACGGGACGTTCGCTCATGGAAGTTCCTCCAACGACAAGGGATGAGTGGGTCTAAGGCTTGCGAACAAGCTCCTTGGCCGACATCCTAGCCGCGCAGCGCGGGTCGTGAACCGTGGTCATCGACACACCCCGAACCAGCCCGCAGCGACCGGAGACCGTCGCTGCAGTCGCCTAGGCTGACCCCATGAGCCACCAGCCTGACGACCTGTTCACCGCTATCGACCACGTTGGCGTGGCTGTGAGCGACCTCGATACGGCGATCGCCTTCTACCGCGACACCTACGGGATGCGCCTCCTGCACGAAGAGGTCAACGAGGAGCAGGGTGTACGCGAGGCGATGATGGGCGTGGGCCAGTCCGGGTCGTGCATCCAGCTGCTCGCACCCCTGTCACCGGAGTCGACGATCGCCAAGTTCCTGGACCGATCGGGCCCCGGGATTCAACAGATGGCCTACCGCGTCGTCGACCTCGAGGCCGTGTCGGCGACACTGCGTCAGCGGGGACTTCGGCTGCTGTTTGAAGAGCCACGCCGCGGCACCTCCGACAGCCGGGTCAACTTCATTCACCCCAAGGACGCCGGTGGGGTACTCGTCGAGCTCGTCGAGCCGGCCGCCACCCCGGCGGGCTGAGCCACCCGCACTGGCAGGACTACCTTGCTGCCGGGTTGTTGCTGGGCCGCCAGCTCGGCGCTCGTCAGCACGACGAGGGCCGCGGTCCACGCAAGAGGCGCCGGCCCGGCGGGGCGCCCGTGGCGAGCACCTTCTCGGGCAGGCTCCCCCATGCTGTGCGGTGCTCATTGAGCCAGTCCAGCCAGTGAGCTGACAGGTCGGGACGCCCGCTCATCGCAGCCGTGTAGGCGACCAGGGCGGTCTCGGGCGTCCACGAGATCCCGTCGTGCTTCCACTGCGACTCCGGGGCGAGGCCTCCGCCGGGTCGGCGCGCGTCCAGCTGGTAGCGCGTCCAGGCGTCCACAACCTGCGAGGACGGCGACTGGGCGAACGGCGGCATCAGGAAGGTCACCGCAGCGTCCAGTCCGCCGCCGCGGTGTCCCTGTGAGCCGAACCGCTCCCAGCCGCCTGCGAACTGTTGCTCGATGATGGTGCGAAGCCGTGTCGCCGCAGCTCCGGAGCGCTCGGCGAGCCCGCGCTCGCCGAGCGCGACATACATCTTCTGGCTCGCCTCAAGACCAGCCAGCAGTGGCGCGACCGTGCCCAAAGAGGTGCGACTGACCCCCACCTCCCAGTAGTCAGGGGAGGCCGGCGGGAGCTGACGGCCGTTGTCCGTGGCGGCCAGGGCGAATCCCGTGGCATTGTCGAGCAGCGAGCGCAGGCTGGCCGCAGCGCCCGCGTCCCCCGAGGATCGACTGACCTCCCAGGCCGCCCACAACGCCCAGCCCGCGCCATCGGACTGGCGGGCGCGATCATCTGGCGGGCCACTTCCGTCCAGGAGGTAACGCGCCTCGAAACCGCATCGACAAGCTGCACGTGCCGTAGGAACCTCAACGCCTGCAGTGCCTCGCCCTGGTGACCTGTGCGCGCCATCGCCACGGCAACGAAGGCGGTGTCACGCGGCCAGGAGTAGTTCCAGCGACCGCCTGCCCCGGCCGCCACCGCACCGTTCTGGCGGGAGAGCTGGTGCAGATCGAGCAGCGCCGTCCTGCTCATCTCCTGCCAGCGCGTGCCCTTGCCCGGAACCGAGCCCAAAGACAGCCATGTCGTATCGGCGATCGGCCCGCGAGGAACCGGGCCCGGGACCTCCTGGGTGGCTCGNCAGCCCGGGCCGGTGGCCAGACCCGGCTGCGCGTCCGGGGTCGNCGTTGCCCCGGGGGTGGCCGCCATCAGGGCAACAGACATCGCCGCAGAGCCCATCAGCGCAGCCGACCACGCCAGACCTCNTCTCACAGCTCTCCTCCCGGCTGACCCAGACGTCGCCCGTGGCCAAAGCCACATTCTCAGATGACGGCCGCAGCCGGGGCCTACCGAGGGGGCGACGAACGAATGGACGAACTCTGGCACCAGGANCAGCTCAGATGCTGCTCAGCTCGACTCATCTAGGATGTGNCGGTGGGTTTGAGCAGGCGGGACATACTGACTGGGATGGGCGCCTCGGCCGTCGGGGCGCTCGGGATGACCAGCGCCGAGAAGGCCTCTGCCCAGGCTCAGAGCACGACGCCCCTGCAGTTCTATGGCGGCTTCGCATCCGGGATCCGCCCGGATCTTTCGCCGCCGTCGGCCCCCGGTAGCTCTGTGCTCTGGTCGGGCCCGACCGGCCGCAGACGAGTGGCTCTGACGTTCGACGACGGGCCGATGCCGACTGGACCCCCCGGGTTCTGGCGACTTTGGCCAGGCACGGCGTGCCGGCGACGTTCTTCCTCAAGGGAATCAACGTGCTGCGCCACGGGGCAGTCCACGCCGACTCCATCGGCATCCACGAGCTGGGTAACCACACGTGGGACCACCCCGACCTCGCTCGGCTGGACTACGCCGAGTGCACTGACCAGCTGGCACGCACCTCGGCGATCAGGGAGCAGGTCTACGGCAGGCGCCCCATGCTGTTCCGGCCTCCATACGGGCACCTGGCGGGTTCCTCCTTCCTGGCCGCCGCCGAGCAGGGGCTGACCACCGTGCTGTGGAACACCCAGATGAACGAGAATCGCTTCGAGGACAAGCCCGCCGGCATCATCCAAGCCATCCGCAAGGCTGTCCAGCCCGGCTCGATCATCCTGGCTCACGACACCGGGCCGAGCAACCGACTCGTGACGATCGACAATCTCGACGCCATCATCACCGGGCTCAAGGCAGATGGGTTCGCATTCGCGACGGTATCGGAGCTGTGTTCTCTACGGTGAGCCAGGTCACCGTGCGGTGAAACTCACATGGACTTCCCCTTCACACCCGCACACAAGTAGTTTCAACGGACACACCAGGTTCCGTTCTGCCCGCCCGTCCCCAGGAGTACCACGATGCAGGCCATTCGCGATGCGATCCTCTCCGGCGACCGATCGCCGGAAACGTACTCGGCTCTCGAGATCCCGGCGAGATACCGCGCCGTCACGGTGCACAAAGACGAGGTCGAGATGTTTGCCGGCCTGCCCAGCCGGGACAAGGACCCGCGCAAGAGCCTGCACGTGGAGGAGGTTGACGTCCCAGAGCTCGGCCCGGGCGAGGCGCTGGTGGCGGTGATGGCCAGCGCCATCAACTACAACACCGTGTGGACCTCGATCTTTGAGCCCATGTCGACCTTCGGCTTCCTCGAGCGCTATGGCCGGCTCTCGCCGGCAACCAAGAAGCACGACCTGCCCTATCACGTGGTCGGCTCCGACCTGTGCGGCATCGTCCTTCGCACTGGCCCCGGTGTCAACGCCTGGAAGCCCGGCGACGAGGTCGTCGCACACTGCCTGTCCGTCGAGCTCGAAAACGCCGACGGCCACAACGACACGATGCTGGACCCTGAACAACGCATCTGGGGTTTCGAGACCAACTTCGGCGGCCTGGCCGACCTGGCGCTGGTCAAGGCCAACCAGCTGATGCCCAAGGCAAGCCACCTCACCTGGGAGGAGGCCGCCTCGCCCGGGCTGGTCAACAGCACGGCCTACCGTCAGCTGGTCTCGCGCAACGGCGCCGGGATGAAGCTCGGCGATGTCGTCCTCATCTGGGGGGCCAGCGGCGGACTCGGCTCGTACGCCACGCAGATGGCGCTGGCCTCCGGTGCCACCCCGATCTGTGTGGTGTCCAGCCCCGACAAGGCCGACATCTGCCGCAAGATGGGCGCCACGCTGGTCATCGACCGCAGCCACGACACCGGCGAGGGCTACCGCTTCTGGAAGGACGCCCACACCCAGGACCCACGCGAGTGGAAGCGCTTCGGCGCCAAGATTCGCGAGCTGACCGGCGGCAGGGACCCCGACATCGTCTTCGAGCACCCGGGCCGTGAGACCTTCGGTGCCAGCGTCTTCGTCGCGCGCCGGGGTGGGACCATCGTGACCTGCGCATCGACCTCAGGGTTCCTGCACGAGTACGACAACCGGTACCTGTGGATGAGCCTCAAGCGCATCGTCGGCTCGCACTTCGCCAACTACCGCGAGGCGTGGGAGGCCAACGATCTGATCCACCGGGGGCTGATCCACCCAACGCTGAGCAAGACCTACTCCCTGGACCATGTCGGACAGGCGGCGTTCGACGTCCACCGCAACCTGCACCAGGGCAAGGTCGGGGTGCTCGCCCTCGCCCCGCACACCGGTCTTGGCGCCACGGACCTGGAGACACGGGCGGCCCTCCTGCCCGCGATCAACCGGTTCGCAGACCCCTGAAAGGTCGATGCGACCGCTGAGCAGATCCAGTGACCGAGGCCTGAGGCACAGCCTCGTCTTGGGTTTCGAACCTCTTCTGTGTTGCCTGAGATCTCGAGGGCATCGTGGACCATCAACCAGCGGCCGCCAGACCTGGCCGTGCTCCCGGTCTGAATCCTGAGCTGGCCCTCAGACCGGCCCCTGGACGACCTCACCGTCCCAGGTGGTCGGCAAGGGCGCGGCGCCCGGGCACACTGTGGCCACAATCTCGTCGAGCGCCCGGCGCACGTAGTTCTCCCCCACCCACAGGTGTCTGGCGCCCTGGACGCCAACGACTCTCGCCTGGGCGATGGTGGCGAAGCGCTGCGCCGCCTCCTTGGGTCTCAGGTAGTCGTCGAGCTCGGGCACCAGTGCGACCAGCGGCTTTCCTGATCTCGCCCACCCCTGCAGATGCTCCGGACCGCTGAACTTCAGCGGTGGGCTGAGCAGGATGGCGCCGGCAACCGCGGGGTCGTTGCCGTACATCAGGGCAAGGTCGGTGCCGAAGGACCACCCGAGCAGCCACCGGTTCGGCAGCGCAGGGTCCTGCGCGACCCGGGCGAACTCGATGGCCGCGGCGACGTCGAACCGCTCGTCGCGGGCCTCGTGGAAGGCGCCCTCGGAGGTGCCACGCGGCGAGGTCGTGCCACGGGTGTTGAACCGCAGGACGGCGATGTCGGCCAGCGCAGGCAGGCGGTAGGACGCCTTCTTCAACACGTGACTGTCCATGAAGCCGCCGTGGGTGGGCAACGGGTGCAGGGTCACCAGGGTCGCGACCGGGTCCCGTTCCAGTGGCAGGGCCAACTCCCCCACCAGACGCAGTCCGTCCGCCGTGTGCAACTCGATGTCGCGACGACGTGCCGGCAGAACCGTACTGGCCCGGATCGCATGCTCGCCAACACTCATTGAAACAACACTGTCATCGAAGGCCTGGATTCATCGAGAAGATCCTCTGGGTGTGCGCCGGCCACGAGCGGTCCAGCAGGGGGTGTGCCAGTGTCGGCGGTCCTCCAGGCCGCCCATTCCATCAGCCGGCCACGCAACCACATGGGGTACGCCGGCTGCCACCTCTTGTTGGCAGCCCGGGCAACGGAAGGATTTGCTGGAGCCGGCGCCGCTGACCCGGCGGACGAACCACTCACCGTCGCTGTGGGACTCACGGCGCTCGACCCCACCGATGGCGCGGTTCAGATCGAGCTCGGTGCCCTCGGGACGTCGGCGATGTGGTCGGGGCATGACTCCAGGGTAGGCGGCCAGGGTGGTCCGGACACGATCCGGCGCCATGGTGATCGCGGCGGTCGGGCAATCCCGCCACGCCAGGCGAGGTCTTCGGGCGTGACCAGGGCGAAGGGGTGGCCGACCGGGTCGGCGCGCACCCGGTAACCGACCGGTTTGTCCAAACCTTCCAGCAGGGTTAGGCCCATTGCCCGCGCCGACCCGCCCGATCAGGGGCTGCAAACAGTTGCCAGTCGTGTGCACTTTAGAGAGCAGTACAGAGCTTTAGTCGGCCATGCCCTCGT
>JGI20195J14853_1000290_pt1 | contig 15624 bp, 17 predicted proteins | sample NGESurdeep092012_3_FD_14853 | JGI IMG/M metagenome (IMG submission 14853)
TGGATTTCATTGTCGGTTACCTCTACCTGATTGAGAGAGCATTAAGGATGCCATCGATTCGTTTCGGAAAACTTCCTGCAACGCACTTCGTCTTCACACGTTGAGATACGCAATCAGCAGAATTCGGTTGCACTAATTCGAAAATAAAAACACGAAAACGTCAACGGAGAGAACAGGTTAACGCATGTTCAGGTTTCGGCGGCGTGGGGATAAACAAGCGTCCAGGCACGAGCCCTCAGACAAAGGTTTGAGCGGCTGGAAATAAACAAACGTTCAGACACGAGCCAACGAAAAAACGAACAATCAGACGAAGGTGCGCCGCGCGAGGTAGTACATAACGGCGCCGACGATCGCGTAGGCGGCGACTCCCTCGAGCAGCGTCGCGCCGCTGGTGACGACGACCAGGCCGACGACGAGGACGGTGGCAACGACGGCTACGACCTGCTCGATGCGCTTCTCGCGCGCGCGGACCCGGGCGACATGCTCGGTGATGCACGCCCCGCAGTTGGGGCATACGCCGCCGCGCTTGACGACCACGTCCGCCTCGCAGCTGGGGCATTCGATTTTAGTTCGCAGGGGCATCGCAGAGCAGGAATGATGATTGCGATAAAACGCTACAAGGTGTGGCCGCATTTCTGCAAGCTAGTCAGCCGTTAACGACTCCGTTTTCACTTTTTCACTTTTTCACTTTTTCACTTTTTCACTTTTTACTGCCGTGCTGGCACGGCGCCGGGGAAATCGTGCGGGTGATAGCGGCGCGGGCCCGTCGGCATCGCGGGTGGAAGCGGAGGCTTAGCAGGGTGCTTGAAAAAAAAGCGGCGCGCGTGTCGATGACACGCGCGCCACTTTGCGATTGCCTCTTTGCTGTCTTATGCGCGCGCTTTGCGCAGTTTGCGCGCCGAGCGCTTGGCTATCCGCACGCGCTCGGGGCGGCGCTTGACACGCGCCGGTTTGGCGGCGACTTTGGCAGGCTTTTGAATTGCGACCGCGGCTGCGGGCGCGGGGACTGCAGGGGGCGCGACTGGCGCGGCCGCAGGCTCGGCGGCAGCGCGATCGGCCTCGAGGACGAGCGCGGCGTGCTGGCGCACGATCGCGTCAAGGCGCTTTTCCTTCCACTTGCGCAGACCCATCCGCATGTACTCGGGATTGATGTCGAGCATGTCGCAGACGTTGTCGAACGAAAAGACCCAGCGCTTGTCTTCGTGCGCGATCCATTCGTCAGCGTCGCGGAACAATCGCTGGCCCTTGCTGGTGGACGCATCGATGCATTTCATGAAGCATTCGATCGCGTCCTCGAGCACGCTCAGGATGAGCCGCTTTTCGCCCTCGAGCAGATGCTTCTTGCGCATCGCTTCGAAGTATTGAATGGGCAAAAGGGTGTCGGGCTCGAACAGCCCCGGCAATCTTTCGTCCAGTGTTTCCTTTTCCTGCATCTTCTCTCCGTTACCTGCCTTCAATGTTGTGCGTGCATCCACCGCCCCACCTCCTAGTAGTTATGACGCAACCACGCCTACGCCTATTCAGAGTCGTCTTCGTTCTGTTCCTTGTATATTTCGTGCCATGCCATCTGGATGGCTTCCAATTTCGCTTCGGTAGAGCCCTCGCGACTGTCGTCGAATTCGTCGAGATCGATGACCCATTGACGCAGGTCAGTGAAGCGCGCGGCGAGCGGGTCCAGTCCCGGATGATTCTCCGCAAGCACTTCGGCAATTTCCTCGGCCTGATCCCACTTAAACCCCATTGTCAATACGTCCCTCGCCCGGCTTCCGTTCCAAGTTACCTCGCTAGGAAAGTTCCTCCACTGATTTCTTCTCGAGTGCCAGCTTGATAGCGGCGTCCATGATCCGCTCCGCGAACGGAGTGGTAACTTCGTTCAGCTCCTCGACGAGTTTTGCGATTAGCTCGCGATCGGTTCCGGTTCGGGCCGCCTCCAGCCGCTCCACCACCTCGTCCATGCGCCCACGCTCGCCGACATCGACCAGGGCCCCGAATTCGCCGAGCTGCTTTCGAAGTGCGCCCAGAATTTGCTCGGCGTCGTTGCGGTACGAAATCAGCAGGCGCTCCTCGAGATCCTGCTCCCCGAGATCGATGGCCTCTTCGAGCATTCGCTCGATTTCATCGTCCGTCAGTCCATAGCTTGGCTTGACGTCGACCGAGTGCTCGCGGCCCGTGCGCTCATCGCGCGCATTGACATTTAGTATCCCGTTTGCATCGATGAGGAAAGTGACCTCGATGCGCGGGACACCCGCCGGCTGTGGCTGAATCGGCCCCAGCTTGAAGCGCGCTAAGCTACGGCAATCTTTAGCAAGCTCTCGCTCTCCTTGCAAAACATGGACATCAACATGCGTTTGATTATCCACAGCCGTAGTGAAGCCTTCGGCTACGCTGGTCGGGATGGTGGTATTGCGATGTATGAGACGTTCCATCACGCCGCCCATCGTTTCGATGCCTAGCGAGAGGGGAACCACGTCGAGCAGGAGCATATCGCCCTGCGTGCCCATTAGCACAGAAGCCTGAACGGCGGCTCCCAAAGCGACGACCTGGTCGGGATCAATCGAGCACAGGGGTTCCTTGTGGAACATCGCGGCAACACGCTGGCGGACCAGCGGCATCCTCGTCGAGCCACCGACCAGAACAACAGCGTCGATGTCGGCGGGCGTGAGCTGGGCGTCGGCAACGGCCAGTTCGCATCGCTTGAGGGCGCGCGCGAGGAAAGGCTCGGCCATCTTCTCGAGGGCGTCACGCGTCAAGTGCTTGCGAATCGAGTGGCCGAGGAGATCGACGGCGACGGGGGTCTCGGCAACATCGCTGAGGCGTTTCTTGGCGTTCTCGGCGGCCATGCGAGCGCTGTTCCAGACGTGGCGATCGAGCTTGAGAGCGTCGGGGAGTTCAGCGAGCAGCCAATCGACGATCACGCGGTCGATGTCGTCGCCACCGAGATGGGTATCGCCGTTGGTCGCGAGGACCTCGAAGATTCCCTCCTTGACGCTGAGAATCGAGATGTCGAAGGTGCCGCCGCCGAAATCGAACACGGCGACGTTGCCGGTCGCCCTCTTGTTCAAGCCGTAGGCGAGTGACGCGGCGGTCGGCTCGTTCACCAGGCGCACAACTTCGAGACCGGCGAGACGGCCGGCATCCTTGGTGGCCTGGCGCTGGCCGTCGTTGAAGTAGGCGGGAACGGTTATGACGACGCGCTCGACTTTTTCATCTTTGCCGGCCGCGCGGAGAGCGCGTTCGGCGCCGTCCTTGAGGGCGCGCAGAATCTCGGCGGAGATTTGCGAGGGAGTTAAGACGCGCTTGCCAATTTGAAAGCGCACCACCGAGCCGCTCAGATCGGCGAACGTGTAGCGCGCGCGATCTTCGGGCGCGATCTCGTCGCCGCCCAATCCCATGTAGCGCTTGACGGATCGAATGACGGCGCCGTATTGGCCGCCGGCAAAACCGATTGCGCTCACGCGGCCGTCGCGTTCGACGGTCAGATGCGGTTCCATCTCGATGGCGCGTTCGCCGACGGTGATGGCGCCGTCGGGCGCAATCGCGACCACGCTCGGCAGCAGAGCGCTGTGGTTCCCGCCCACCGCGATTACGCGCGGCGCGCCGTCTTCCATGGCGGCAATCAGGCTGTTGGTGGTGCCGAGGTCTATGCCAAAAATCCGTGCCATTTTTTTCAGTGTTAAGTCAGGGTCATGCAGCCTTTGAATTTTCTAGAGCGCGATCGACGTCGCGAATCAGGGTACGCAGGTAGGCGATGCTCGAAAGAATCGCCTTCAGTTCCAACGTAAGCATCTTTTCATCCGGGCGCTGATCCCATTTCACGAAATTTCGTTCGAGTTCTGCCCGGCTGGCATCCATCGTGGCTTGAAGCTGGCTACGGCGCGCAACGACCTGGGCTGCGAGTTCGCACGGCGCGTCCGAGTCGGCAGGGGCGTCGTGCATCCCGGCGAGTTGCTCTTGCACCTCAAAGACCAGCTCGGCGAGCTCGGGCGGAACGCGTTTGTTGTTCTCGGCGAGCTTTTCACCGTTTAGTTCGAGCCAGTAAAGACCGCGGGCGACGGGATCGCGCAGCGTGCGGTAGCTGCGGGTGAGAGTCGCGGTCGCGCGCAGACTCGCGTCGCGCACCCCGGCGGCGCTGGATGCAAACCGGTCGGGATGAATCATCCGGCTCAACTCGTGATAGCGGCGCTCGAGCGCGCCGAGATCGATCGTCAGCTTTCGGGGCATCCCCAGCGCGGCGAAACAATCGAGCGTCGCCGCCAGCGGCGATCCGCAATCAGCGCAAATCAGCAGCGGCTGTTGCCGCCGTCCACATGAAGGGCATTCGATCATCTTGAGACAGCAGTCCCCACGTCCACTCGTTCATACGACGAACGATTCTCCACATCCGCAACTGCGCTTGGCGTTTGGATTGACGACCTTGAAGCCCGACGACATCAGTTCTTCGCCGTAGTCGAGCTCGGAGCCGTTGAGGTAAAGAAAACTTTTCTTGTCCACGATCAGACGCGCGCCGTCGCGCTCGAAAACCTTGTCGCGCTCCTTGGCGGCGTCGATTTCCATCCGGTATTGCAAGCCCGAGCATCCGCCGCCAACGACCTTTACGCGCAGGCCGGCGCCTTCGCCCTTGTCGGCGACGAGTTGCTTGATCTTCTGGACGGCGCCCTCGGAAAGAGAGATCACCACGTAAGACTACGCCTCCTTTGCCNTGGGCGGCTGCTCGCCTGAGGCGAGGTTGTCGCCCCTGCGCTTGCGCCAATCGGCGATCGCGGCCTTGATGGCGTCCTCGGCAAGCACGGAGCANTGAATCTTGACGGGCGGCAGGTTGAGTTCCTTGACTATGACGGTGTTCTTAATCGTCATNGCCTCGTCGATATGCTTGCCCTTGACGAGTTCGGTGACGTAGCTCGAACTTGCGATCGCGCTGCCGCATCCGAAGGTCTTGAAGCGCGCATCCTCGATCACGCCATCGTCGCCGATCTTCAACTGCAGCTTCATCACGTCGCCACATTCCGGCGCGCCGACGACGCCGGTGCCGACGTTGGGCTCGTCCTTGGCGAAGCTGCCGACGTTGCGCGGATTGTTATAGTGCTCGATAACCTTTTCCGAATAAGCCATGATTTTTTCCCCGAAGCGCCGCGTCGATACGACGTTGTGTTATGACTTCCAATTGACCGACTTGAGATCGATCCCTTCTTTCGCCATCTCNTACAGCGGCGACATTTCGCGCAGCCGCTTCACTTCCTTGCTGACCCTGTCCGTCACGTAATCGACTTCTTCCAGCGTGTTGAAACGGCCCAGTCCGAAACGAATCGAGCTGTGCGCCAGTTCGTCGTCGATGCCGAGCGCGCGGATCACGTACGACGGCTCGAGCGTCGCCGACGTGCACGCGGAGCCCGAGCTGACCGCGATATCGTTGATGCCCATCAGGAGAGACTCGCCTTCGACGTAGGCGAAGCTCACGTTCAGATTGCCGGGGAGACGCTCGGTCGGATGACCGTTGACGTAAATTTCGTCGAGGCGCTCGAACAGCCCNGCCTGCAGCTGACTGCGCAACTGAATCAGGCGCTGCGCTTCCTCGGGCATTTCCATCCCCGCGATTTCACACGCCGCGCCCAGGCCGACGATTCCCGGCACGTTGAGCGTCCCAGAGCGCATCCCGCGCTCATGGCCGCCGCCGTCCATCTGGGGAGTCAGCCGCACGCGCGGTCCCTTCGAGCGAACGTAGATCGCNCCGATTCCCTTGGGCCCATAAATCTTGTGCGCGGTTATCGACGCGAGATCGACGCCCGCNTTTTCGAAATCGACCGGCACCTTGCCAATCGCCTGGACCGCATCGCAATGAAAGANGATGCCCTTTTCCTTGGCGATCTTGCCGATCTCCGCGATCGGATGAATCGTGCCGATCTCGTTGTTGGCCCACATGATCGTTATCAGCACGGTCTTGTCGGTGATCGCGCGGCGCACCGCGTCGGGATCGACCATCCCGTACTTGTCAACCGGCAGGTACGTGACCGTGGCCTTGCCCGACCTCTCCAGCGCGCGGCAACTGTCAAGCACGGCCTTGTGCTCGGTGACGCAACTGATGACGTGGTTGCCCTTGTCTTTGTAAAACTCGACGACGCCCTTGATCGCCAGGTTGTCGGATTCGGTGGCGCCGCTGGTAAAAATGATTTCCTTGGACTTGGCGCCGATCAGCGCCGCGATCTGGTTGCGCGCGCGATCGACGGCCTCTTCCGCCTCCCAGCCGAAGCTATGGTTGCGGCTGGCGGCGTTGCCGTACTTCTCGGTGAAATACGGAAGCATCGCATCGAGCACGCGAGAATCGACGCGCGTGGTCGCGTGATTGTCCATGTAAACGGGCTTCTTCAGCATCTTCTCTCTCGGTCTCTTTCGGCGTTCCCGTGAAAAACGCTCCAATCCTTAATAGTGGACCTGTTAGGTATAGTATAAGCCTTCCGCCGCCATAGTCAAATGAAATCCACCCCGAATCAGTTGCCTGATGGAATACTGGACCCAATCAGTCTAGTAAGGCGATTGCGTCCGTTTGTCAAGGACAATATGACCCTTACCGACCGGTCAAAAACTGGAGTTCGATCGAGCTATTTCGGGCGCGGTTTGAGGTCCATCCGCAGATCTTCACGCCAATCGCTGAAGCCCAGGCGACGCCATGCCGTCGCGCCAATCCAGTTGCGATGCAACACGCTCAACGTGACGACCGTGATACCGGCATCGCGGAACCATTCGTAGGCTTCTTCCAGCATCGGCTTCATTAGGCCCCTTCCTCGAAAGTTCTCTTCCATAAAAGCCTGGCTGATATAGCCGATCGATTGAGGAATGGCGCCGTCGCTGTTGCGCTTGAGCCGAATCCACAGATGACCGACGAGGCGCGCGTCGGAGCCTGCGACCCAAACCGCGTGATGCTCGCGATTGAGCACGAGCCTGAGCCAGTTGGGCGCATCGCGAATTCCGTCCCAATCGAACCGTGCGCGCGGATCGAGCGCTTCCTCCCACGCCGCCAGCGCCGCCACCAGCCGCGAAAGCTCCGGGATATCGGACTGGGTGGCGCGGCGAATCTGAACAGCCATCGCAGAGTTCCTCCGTGAGTCAGAAGGGGCCTGGATTTGTNGGGTCGAACGAAATCTCGAGCAAGTGGCGCTCGGTGCGGATCGACTTCAGCGCGGCCTCGCGCGTTTGCTCGAATTCGCGCTCGAGCCACGGCGCAATCCGCTCGATCAAGTATTCAGAAGAGTCCGAATCCGCATTTTCAGGAGAGTTCGATTCCGCAGTGGGTATCAACTCTGTCGCGATGCGGCATCTGAGCGCGACCTTCTCGATTCCGTCCGCGCGCTCGAGGCCAAGCGTCAGCACGACGGAACCGGNGGCGCGCTCGATCGGCGCGGTGCTCGCGATCGCGTAGATGCCGCGGCCGGTTTTCAACGTTGTTGGCAAGGTGAACGCAGTCCACCGTATCGGCGAATCGAAAGGCCCGGCTCTTTCAGGCCGCGCGCGAGGAGCCTGCTCCGGTGCGAGTGCGGGTGGAACCGCCCTCCCAGAACAGCACCACCGGGCCGGCGATATAGATCGAGGAATAGGTGCCGGTGATGAATCCGATCAGCAGCGTGAACGCCGACGGGCGCAGGATCGGCCCGCCGAACGCGAGCAGCGAGAGCAGCACGACGATCGCGGTGCCGGAAGTCAGGATGGTGCGCGAGAGAGTCTCGTTGATCGCGCGGTTCATGATCGACGCGATCGGCTCGCGGCGGCGCTTGGTCGAATCCTCGCGGATACGGTCCGAGACGATAATGGTGTCGTGGACCGAGTAACCGATAACGGTCAATATCGCGGCGAGCGTGGTCAGGTCGAACTGGTACTGCGCGATCACCAGCGCGCACATCACGACCAGCACGTCGTGGACGAGCGCAATCACAGCGCCGGCGCCGAAGCTCCAGCTCACATGGCGGAACTGGATCGCGATGTACACGCCCATGAAGATGGTCGCGAGGATAACCGCGGCAAAGCCTTTGCGGCGCAGATCGCTGCCGACTTTGGCGCCGACGCTCTCGACCCGCACCACCTTCGCGACGTTGGGCCCGTAGGCTTTGTCGAGCGCGGTCCCGAGCTTGGACCCGAGGCTGCCGATGTTCTTGACCGCCTGGAAGCGCGCGAGAAAAGACTGGCCGGCCTTGCCGAAGTCCTGGACGGTGACTTCGCCAAGATCGAGTGGCGCGAGTGCCTTGCGAATCGCGTCGCCATTGGTGCGGGCGGTGAACTCGATTTGCGCGACGCTGCCGCCGGCAAAATCGACGCCGTAGTTGAGCCCGCGGGTGAAGAGCAGCACGATCGCCGCGATATTAATCGCGGTCGAGAGCGCGATGAAGAAATAGCGCTTCCCGACGAAATCGAGATTGATGTCGGGACGAATGAGCTGTAATGACATCGGCCCTGTTTAGCTTTTCGTGGTCACGCGCACAAGTACGCTCAACTCGCGGCCGCGCGCTTGCGCGTCGATCGGGCTGGCCGGCGCGACGGTCCGCCGCTTTCCTTGACCGCGGCGGCGGCGGCGGCGCTGTTGGCCGCGGCCTGGGCCTTGGCACATGCGCCGCACAGATTGTTCTGATTGGCGGGATCTTCGCTGAGCCCGTCGTCGAGAGAGTGGCAGACTTTCAGGCACGAGGCGCAGATGAAGTAGATGCCCTCGATCGTCTTGTTGATTCGTTCGCGGTTGAGAATTCTACCGCGCAGCTTCTCGATGCGGATGCCGAGCAGCTCGCCGTACTGGCGCTTGATTTTTCGCCGGCCGGCTTCGTCCTTGGGAAGGTCGGCATCTTCGTCCGCTTCGTCCGCCATATCGCCGAACGAGGCGTACTTGTCGCGCTTGGAAGCCTTGCTCTTGCGCGCTCTGCCCATCGCGAAATCCCCCCTGCCGCTTAGCGCGTGCGTCCGACGAAGCCGCAGTTCTTCTCGCAGACCAGGTAGAAGCCCTTGCGGCCGAAGCCGGCGAACTTGGTCACCTTGCTCTCGGCTCCGCAACCGGGACAGATGTGTTTTTGCTGGAGGCCGGCGTTCTTCTCAGCGGTCTTTGCCTTCTTCTCTGCCATGACGTGGAATGCTCTCGAGTTGGATTAACGGCCCCGATTTGGACTTGGAAATCAGATCAACGTTTACGCAAAACGACCCGGCCATTGGACGATACCATCTGGCCGGGTGCATCCTCAAAGGTAAGGTCGCGAGGCCGTGTAGTCAATAGCCCGACGCGAGCGAAGAGTTGCCCGCGCGCGCGATGCGTGCAAGCGTTGATCACCTTGGACTCGCGCCTGAAAGAAAACGACGCCGTAATATTTATCGATCGCAAGGGCCGCCGCTACCTGAAGATGCTGCGGGCGGGCAAGAAGCTGCTCATCCGCGGCGAGCTGCGCGCCGACGATTTGTTCGGCGTCGAGGAAGGATCGCGCGTCAAGTTCTCCACCGGCGAGGCATTCCTGGTGTTGCGGCCGACCTACGCCGACCTGATCCCGCATCTGCCGCGCGCGTCGCAGGTGATTTATCCCAAGGACACCGGACCGCTGCTGATTTGGGGCGACGTGTTTCCGGGCGCGACTGTAATAGAAGGCGGCACGGGCGCGGGCGCGCTGACGATTGCGCTGCTCAGAGCGGTGGGGCCGGCGGGGCGCGTGATCTCCTACGAGCTGCGCGAGGATTTCGCCGACGCCGCGCGCAAGAACGTGGCCGCATTTTTCGGCGACGCGCCCAACTGGACGATCAAGGTGCGCGATCTCTACGCGGGCTTCGATGAAACCGGCGTCGATCGGATGTTCCTCGATCTGGCGGAGCCGGGGCGCGCGCTCGCGGTCGCGGCGTCCGCCCTTCGGCCCGGCGCCGTGCTGGTCTGCTACGTGCCGACCGCGATGCAGCTCAAGGACACGGTCGAGGCGATTCAGGCGCGGAGCGATTTCGGCGAGATCGAAAGCTTCGAGACGCTGCTTCGTCATTGGCAGGTAAAGGGGATGAGCGTGCGGCCGCACTTCAGGATGATCGCGCATTCGGCGTTTATCATCGTGTCGCGCAAGCTGGTCGCCGACGCGTCGAATCCGCAAAAGCCGTTGGTTGCTGCCGATTCAGCGGAGTCCGACGGGGTCTCGGCGCCGGCGCGGGATTCAGACGAGCCGCTCGAATGATCGCGCGCAGAAAATTCCTGATCGCGTCGGGCGCCGCGATCGCGCTCACGGGCATCCCGCTGGGGATGCGAATCGCGCGCGCGGCCGCACCGGCATCGAAATTCGGTGGGCCGGCGCCGAACTCGGATTTTTACGTGACGTCGTACGCAAGGACGCCGGCTGTGGACGTCAATTCGTGGCGCTTCAGCATCAAGGGCCTGGTGGAAAATCCGCTGCAATTTTCCTACGCGGATATTCGCAAGCTGCCGAAGATCGAGGAGATGCTGACGCTCGAATGCATCTCGAACCCGCCCGACGGCGCCGCTATCAGCAACGCCAACTGGACCGGCGTGCAACTGCGACCGCTCCTGGAGCGCGCGCGCGTCAAGCGGACGGCCAGGTTCGTCGCGATGCGCGGGGCTGACGGTTATCACACGGTGCTGCCCGTCGACGAACTGATGCGCGAGGAAAACTTTCTGCCCTACCTCATGAACGGCGAGCCGCTTCCCGCCGAGCACGGCTATCCGCTCAGGATTTTCATTCCGGGAAAGTACGGGATGAAACAGCCGAAGTGGATCACCGAACTCGAATTCGCCGACCACGAGATACCCGGCTACTGGGAGGTTCGCGGATGGAGCGATACCTGCTGGCGCAAGGTCAACTCGGGCTTTTTCTCGCCGCGCGTCGAAGGCGGCCTGCTGTCGATCTTCGATGGAAAGGCCAAAGTGACGGCGCCGGTGGATATTTATGGATGGGCGTTGGCGGGCCCGTCGGGGATCAAGCGCGTTGAGGTGTCGTCGGACGACGGCGTCACGTGGCACAACGCGCAACTCGTCGCAAACAGCTCGCCGTACGTGTGGACGCTATGGAAGTATCGCTTCGCGCCCCAGGCCGCGGGCGATTTCATGATTCGCGTGCGCGCGACCGACGGCGGCGGCGTCGCTCAACCCCCGACCGATCCGCAGACCGGCAGCGGCATGAGCGGGCAGGCGCGGCTCGCACTCGAAGTGACGAGTGTCTGAAAACAATCCGCGAAAACTAGCGGAGTAACGTTGCGGTGTGGAGTGCCCGCGCCGTGGACATCGCGCCGGTCGCGCTAAAGCTGCCGCCCGCCGCGGGATTGAACAGCTCCGCGCTGCTGAGCGCCGCGCCGTGAGCAGCCGGATCTGCGGCCCCTATCCCACCGGCGATCAGCACGCGATGCGGTAGCGGCCGGGTCGCGAGCAACGTTGCGGTATGCCCCGCGCGCGCAACGCTCATCGATTGATTGCATCGGGTCGTTTCGGTGTTAAATCCGCCGACGCAAGTGAAATCCCCGCTGTTCGGATCGAACGTCTCAGCCGAATTGCTGATCAATCCCGACGCTCCCGATAGCACACCGCCCGAAATCGCGACTGAACCGTTGAACCCTCCCGCGAGCAGCACGCTCCCATCGTCGAGCAGCGTGGCAGTGTGGAGCGAGCGCGGCTCGTTCATGAAGCTCGAGAGCAGAATGAATTGCTGCGCGGCGGGATCGTAGATCTCGGCGCTGCTATCCTTGAAATAAAAGCTCGAGCCGCCGACTCCCCCCGTTATCAGGACCTTGCCGGCCAGCGGGCCGCTGGTAAACAACGTCGCGGTATGCGCCGCGCGCTGATGGTCCATCGGGAAGGTCGCCGGGGTAAACGAGTTCGACGCGGGATCGTAAATGTCGGCGGAGCTGGTCGTGTCGCCGGATAGATTGGTCGCTCCCCCCACCACCAGCACTTTGCCGCTGAGCAGAATCGTCGCGGTGTGAAACATGCGCCGATCGCTCATCGTGTTGTTGGCCGCGATGAACTTGCGCACGGCGGGATCGTACAGCTCCGCGGTATCGAGCACGTCGCCCAGATTGTCCTGGCCTCCGACGACCAGGATTTTGCCATTGCTCAATGTCGTCGCGGTAGAGCCCATCCGCGCCACGGCCATCCTGCCGGCCGGCGAGAACGCGCCGGTCGCCTCGTCGAATATCTCTGCGCCGCTCAGCACGTAGCCTGTGAGAGTGAGCGAAAAATTCTTAATCGCGGCGGCCCCGCTGAAGCCGCCGTCGAGCATCACCTGGGTCGCCGATAGCGACGCCGCCGATGCGCCCGCGCGACTCGACGCCGCGCCGCCGGTCGCGACGAACTGCCCCGCCGACGGATCGAAGAACTCCGCAGTCGCGAGACTTCGATTCGACGCGTCCGCGCCGCCCGCGATCAACACGTCGCCCGCCGCAGGAATCGCGGCCTTGATGTGGTAAATTGCGCCCTGATGGCCGCGCGAGGCCGTGCTGCCGGCGGCAGAATCGTCTGCCACGAATCCGTCGTGGGACGGCGNTTCGATGCTCTCGCCGTTAATGCATCCGCTCGCCGCGACCAGGCCGATCAGTCCAACGAGGCTCAACGCTGCGAGCGCACTTCGCGCCCATCGGGGGCTGGTATGCAGATACTCTTGCAAACGCATTCGGCTCTTGGAACTAGTGATTCACCCACTCAAAGTTGCCGCATTCGCGGGCATCAGATGGGCATAGATGCACCTCAGTTAGACGAATCTCGGCCAAAAAAGTTTCAGATGAAAATTCATCCGATCGGGCGGCCGCGCGAATTAGTGAGTGAAAAGCCCGGAAAAAAACTTTCCGACCGCGCTAAAGACGTCGGATGATGAAGGTCTCCCCGACGCGGCCCGCGCGCGCCGCGTGAATCCCGGCGCCGATGGCATCATTCCCGACACTGGCGCAGATGGAGGCGCGCTCGCAAAAAGTCCGCCGTGGATCGAGCACATCTGCGTCGGCTCGGTGCCGATCAGGAACGGCAGCGGGACTTGCTTGGGGCACGCCGACGTAGCGAGACCGCCGGACTCGGGATCGATCGTGGCCATCGTAATGCCGGACGGCTCGGGGAAATCCTCGGGAGCCGCCGGCGCCGCATCCTGCATGAACTGAACCCACGCCGGCAGCGCCGCCTGCGCTCCCGTCAATCCCAGGCTTTCGGGTTCGTCGAAGCCGACCCAAACGCCGGATACGATCGCCGGCGTGTAACCGATGAAGTACGCGTCCTTGTAATCCTGCGTCGTGCCGGTCTTGCCCGCCGCCGGAAAATCCAGCCCCATCCGGCCCGCGCTCGCGCCGGTTCCATAGCGCAGCACGGCTTTGAGAGCGCCGGTGATCAGATACGCGACGGCGGGACGAATAACGCGATTCTCCTCGTCCGCGTGCTGGTAGATCAGATGGCCCTTGGCATCGACGACCGCCTCGACGGCGTACGGCGGCGACTGCAGGCCCTCGCTCGCAAAAACCTGGTACGCGGAGGTCAGCTCGAGCAACGTGGTCTCGTCGGCGCCGATCGAAATCGGCAGCACCGCGGGAAGATCCTCGTGGATGCCCATCTCGTGCGCCGTCTTAACGATCGTCGCGGCGCCGAGCCGACTGCCGACGTATGCAGTCGGCACGTTGAGCGATTCGAACAACGCCTGCGCTACCGTCACTTGCGGTTGATAATTGCGCTCGTAGTTCGCGGGCGTCCATCCGTTGAACGTCATCGGCTCGTCGGGGAGCGTGGACGCCAGCGTGAGCGGCGGCGAGAACGGCGCGCGGTCGGGATCGAGCGCGGCCAGATAGACAATTGGTTTGAATGCGGACCCGGGCTGGCGCTGCGCGTTGGCGGCGCGATTAAACTGGCTCTCAGAGTAGGCGCGCCCGCCGACCATCGCNCGGATGGCGCCGCTGTCGGCGTCCAGCGCGACCATCGAAGTCTGCANCCTGCCGTCAATCTTCGTGCGGCGCAGGCGGCGATGGTTCTTTTCGAGCTGAGCGATATTTTCCGTGACCGCGTCGACGGCGTCGCTTTGAAGTTCGGTGTCGAGCGTCGTGTAAACCTTGAGTCCCTCGAGATGACCGTTGAAGCCGGGAATCTTGCTCACGAACGCGGTCACATAGTCGGTGAAGTACGGAGCGCGGCGCAGTCCCGGCGGCTTGGTGATTTGAATCGGCGTCGCGACCGCGGCTGCGTAGATGGCGTCGTCGATCACGCCGGCCCGCTTCATCACTCCGAGCACGATGTCGCGCCGCTTGCGGCATGCGTCGGGATGACGGCGCGGATCGTACAGCGTCGGCGCCTGGATCATTCCGATCAGCGTCGCGGCCTGCGCGGGCGTCACCTCAGCCAGGTCCTTGGCGAAAAAATATCGCGCCGCCTGCGACATCCCGTCGATGGGCGTGCCCTCGTACTCGCCCATCGGTACGTCGTTGATGTAGCGATCGAGGATCTCATTCTTGCGCAGCCGGATTTCGAGCACCGCGGCGACGGCAAGTTCGCGAAACTTGCGGCTGAAGCTGCGCTCGTGGCGTTCCATAAACGTCCGCGCCAGTTGCTGCGTTAGCGTGCTGGCGCCCTGGGCCAGGCGACGCGCGCGCAAGTCGGAAATGGCGGCCTCGACGATACGGATCGGATCGATTCCCGGATGGTAGTAGAAAAAACGATCTTCGTTGGCCAGCAGTCCTTTGACCAGGTACGGCTTCAGCTGGTCCAGTTGGACCTCGACGCGTTCGGCGGGCGCGCCGGGCAGCAGCCGGCCGATCACCTCAGGCTCGAGCATCGCGTCGGACTTGGCCACGCCGAACGAGTCGGCAACGCCCGCGATACGCGTTCCCTCGATGCTCACGCGCACCATTTCGGAGCGATACTCCTTCGCGCCGGCGTGAAACGCTCGCAAGTAAATCGCGATCGCGTGCGGCGCACTTGTGTACTCCCCCGGAGTATGAGCCGCCGCCACCTGCGAGTAGCTCAACTGCGCCAGCCGATCCAGCAGACCGCTGCGTTCGAGGTCGTCGCCGGGGCGGATCGGAAAGGGCGCGGAGAAGATCGCGGAGGTGAGCGCGGCGCGACGATCCTCGATCATCGCGGAGATCTCGCCATACAGTTGCGCGACATAAAATCCCACCACGAAAAAGACCAACACGCATGCACCGGCGGCGAGATTCCGCACGCGCCATCCGCGGATTCGCCACTCACGGCGTTTCCCTTTCCCCGGATTCGCTTTCGCTTTCGTTGGCTCCGGCCGTCCGCCACCCATCGCTGTTACTCCCTCAGCTATAAGGTTAGCCGCGTCTCGCCGCCTGATCCATCGCGGCGCTTCCCCGCGCGCGGTTGAGCTTCAACCCGGATTCCCATTTCCTCTCCCGGCGCCGCTGGAAACACCGCAGACCAAAAGCGCCTAAAACCACGCAGAGTGAGGCCATTTGGTTTGCACGCTGGAGATGTTCGGGATCGGCGCGCTTGCGCTCGATCGCATCGCACGAAGCTGAAAAACAGGACCATCTCCCGGCGCGGGCATGGCCGCCGTCATTGGGACGAGGCGCGGCGAAAGGTTTGGCGAGCCGCTTGCGAAGGCAGTTCAAGAATCATAGAATCAGATAATCATGAAATCAGAGATTTCCGCCACGGAGGCGGCTCGGCGATTTTCAGAAGTCGTGAACCGC
>JGI20195J14853_1000302_pt1 | contig 15440 bp, 15 predicted proteins | sample NGESurdeep092012_3_FD_14853 | JGI IMG/M metagenome (IMG submission 14853)
CCGGTGGTGCTGTCCGAGTCATCCCGTCCGCCGAGCACCGGCGTGGTCAGCGGCGCCACCGGTAGCGGTGCGACGGACGACCGGCGGCGCCGTACCGTAGGTCGGGGTCGACGATTCCGCTGCGCACCAGCTGGGCGAGATAGCCTTGGGCGGTTTGGGGGCTCGCCGGCACTGGGCGCGGCATGTACCCGTCGCTGCACCTCAACCTGGGCGAGGCCTATCGCAGGCTGAGCGGCCACGCCCGCGCCCGAGCGCACCTGGACCAGGGCCGGGCCGTTGCAGCATTGGCGGACGACGGCTACGGCAGGATGATCATAGGCGGTCTGGAACGACTCGGCTGGCGAGGTCTCAGCCGGACTGGCGGGAACGGGTTGGTCGACATGATCGAGCACCATCCCGACGCCGCCTTCGGCCACCTTGGGACGCCCCGCCTGATCCTTCGTCGCTTCGTCCCGGACGACTTGGCGGCGTTCGTCGAGTACCGCTGCGACCCGGAGGTTGCTCGTTACCAGAGCTGGGATGCGCCCTTCTCGGTCGAGTCNGGCGAGCGGTTCCTGGCCGAGCTTGCNACCGCGCACCCCGGCACCCCCGGTGAGTGGTNCCAGTTCGCCGTCTGCCGGCGCGTGGACGGCGTACTGATNGGTGACTGCGCCGCCTGTTCGACTGCCCATGACCCGCGCCTGGTCGAGATCGGGTTCACCTTCGCCCGCGCGCACCAGCGTCGCGGCTACGCCACCGAGGCCGTCGGCCACCTGCTCCAGTACCTGTTCACTGCGCAGCACGAGCGGCCGCCGGCGCACCGGGTGTCCGCCTCCTGCGACGTCCGCAACGTCCGTTCGGCGGGGCTGCTGGAGCGCTTGGGCATGCGCCGNGAGGCCCATCACGTCGAGTCGGCCTGGTACGGCGGGGAGTGGACCAGCGAGTACACCTACGCNCAGCTCCGCCGCGAGTGGTTCACGCAGCGTTCGGCAGCCCCATGACCNGGGCGACCGGCGTCCCAGCCCGCTCAGGGGCGATGGGGTACGACGACGCGGCGCACCTGCAACCCGACGTCGGCCATGGCGAGCAGTTCGCGGTCGCCGGTGCTGTCGCCGTACGCATAGAGGGTGACCGGCTCACTGCCCAGGTGCTCGCGGAGCCGGCGTTCCTTCTCCGGCCCCCGGACGTTCGCCCCCAGCAGCCGGCCCGTGAGCCGGTCGGCCGCGTCCACCTCCAGCCCGGTGGCCAGCACGGTGGTCACTCCTAGGCGCCGAACGATCGGGGCCACGTACAGCTCCGGGGAGGCGGATACGACGACCACGTCGTGGCCGTTGCGGACGTGCCAACGCAGCCGGGTCACTGTGTCCGGTCGGAGCCGGCGCGCGGTCACGTCGGCGGCGTAGGAGTCGACGACGGCTTGCACAGCGGCTATCGGCCGACCGGCAAGCACGCGGGCGAGCAACCGCGCCTTGCCGGCGTCCCGGTCGCCCCGTCCGAGCGCAACGCTGGCGAGCACCGGCGCTTCGCGGGCCAGCGCCCAGGCCACCCGACTGGGGCCGCACAACTGGACCAGGAACGGCAGCAGGGTGTCGCGTCGGGTGAGCGTGCCGTCGAAGTCGAACGCGGCGACGGTACGCCGCGGCGAACCCGCCGCCGGTGACTTTACCGTTGGCGCCTCCGCCGCCGGTGACTCCGCCGGCACCTCAGGCCTTGAGCCGACGAAACACCGGCCGCGGCAGGTGGCGCATGGCGGCCATCACCGGCCGCAGCTTGCCCGGCACCCACACCGTGGGCGCGTTGCCGCCGATCCCGGCCACGATCGCGGCGGCCACCGCGTCGGCCGTGGTGGCCATCGGCCGCGGCTGCAGGTGCGCGGTCATCGACGTCGTGACAAAGCCGGGCCGCACGACCAGCACCCGCACGCCGGTCCCGACGAGGGAGTCCGCCAGGCCCTGGCAGAACCCGTCGAGGCCGGCTTTCGACGACCCGTAGACGAGGTTGTCCGCCCGGACCCGCTCGCCGGCGACCGAGGACAGCACGACCACGGTGCCGTGGCCTTGCGCCCGCATCCGGTTGACCGTCGCCAGGATCGCCGCCGCGGCCGCCACGAAGTTGGTGTGCAGCACCTTGACGGCCTCGGCCGGCACCCGCTGGGTCACCGACTCGTCGCCGAGCACCCCGGCCGTGACCAACACGAGGTCGATGTCGCCGTAGGTGTCGAAGACTGCGTCGATGACCTGGACCGAGGTGTCGGTGTCGTCGGCGTCCCAGTCGACCAGCTCGACGGTGGTGGCCCCGGCCGGCCGCAGCTCCGCCGCGACCCCGGCCAGCCGCTGCGGGCTTCGGGCGGCCAGCACGACGGTCCGCGTCCGGTCGGCGACCAGCCGCCGTACCGTCGCCAGCCCGATGTCGCTGCCGCCGCCGAGGACGAGGACGGACTGCCCGGCGCCGAGCGCGTTCTGCACCGTCAACCTCCGGTTACCGCATCGGCGGGGTCGAGCAGGCCGAGGCGGCGGGCGAGGTCCGAGCGCAGCACGCGCTCGGGGTCCAGGCGGTCACGCACCGCCCGCCACTGCGCCAGCTTCGGGTACATCGCCGGCAGCAGTTCCGGCCGCAGCCGGGAGTCCTTGGCCAGGTAGACCCGGCCGCCGGCCGCCACCACCAGCTCGTCCAGGTCGTCGAGCAGCTTCGCCAGCCCGGGCGTCGGGGTCGGTACGTCGAGCGCCAGCGTCCAGCCTGGCAGCGGGAAGGACAGGTAGCCGCGCTGGGCGCCGAACCGTTTCAGGACGGCGAGGAAAGCCGGGCTGCGCGCCGCCGACAGCCGCCGTACGCTCTCCCGCACCGCCTCTTCCTGGCCGGTCGGCACGACGTACTGGTATTGCAGGAAGCCTGGCCGGCCGTAGATCCGGTTCCAGTCCCGAACGCCGTCGAGCGGGTGGAAGAAACTGGCCACGGTGTGGATGGCGCCGCGCTGGTTCTGGGGCGCCTTGCGAAACCACAGCTCGTTGAACGCCGCCACGCTCTGGCGGCGCAACAGGCCGGCGGGCACCCGCGGCGGGGCGGCCAGCCGCGGGTTCGGGGCGAAGGCCAGCGGTGCACGCGCCCGGCGCTTCGGCAGCTCGTCGCGGCGGGCATGGTCGCCGCGGGTCAGCACCGAGCGCCCCATCGCGCCGCCGCGGGCCAGCAGGTCGATCCAGGCCACGGAGTAGCGGTAGGCGTCGTCCCCGGTGGCCATCCGGGCCATCACGTCGTCGAGGTCGCTGGCCCGCTCGGTGTCCACCCGCAGGTAGCTGGTCTGCACCGGGATCAGCCGCAGGGTGGCCTCGATGATCACCCCGGTCAGCCCCAGGCCGCCAGCGGTCGCCCAGAAGACCTCAGGCGTCCCGTCCGGGCTGAGCACCAGGTCGTCACCGGCCGGGGTCAGCAGCCGCATGGCCAGCACGTGCTCGGCGAAGCCCCCGTCGACGTGGTGGTTCTTGCCGTGGATGTCGTTGGCGATCGCGCCGCCGACGGTGACGTAGCGGGTCCCCGGTGTCACCGGCACGAACCAGCCCAGCGGCAGCAGCACCCGCATCAGTCGGTCGAGGCTGACCCCGGCTTGGACGGTCACGGTCCCGGCGTCGACGTCGATCGCCTTGATCCCGTCGTACGCCGTCATGTCCAGCACCGTGCCGCCGGCGTTCTGCGCGGAGTCGCCGTAGCTGCGGCCCAGACCGCGGGCCAGCAGACCGCGGGGGCCGGCCGCCTTCATCGCGGCGGCGATCTGGGCGGGGGAGGCGACCTCGACCACTGTCGCGGCGGTCGGTGCGGTGAGCCCCCACCCGGTCAGCAGCGCCCGCCGCCCGGGAGGATCAGCAGCCAGTTCAGCGGCCAAGATCAGCAGCCAAGATCAGCAGCCAGTTCAGCGGCCAAGGTAGACACCACCGGCGAATACGGCCATCCACAGCACGCCGAGCACCTGCATCGTGCGGTCGTGCAGCACGAGGTCCTCCGGGGCACTGCCCTCGCCGCTGTCCAGCAGCAGCGCGTAGCGCAGCAGGGCAAGGGTGAACGGAACGATCGACAGTTGGTACCAGACCGACGCCGAGTGGGTGTTGGACCGCTCGAACGCCCACAGGCAGTACGCCGTGATGGTGACCCCGGAGGCAATCATCCAGACGTACCGCAGGTAGGTGTCGGAGTAGACGCTCAGTGTCGAGCGCACGTCACCGCGGGCCGCGCCGATGTGCAGGTGCTCGCCGTGCCGCTTGCCGGCCACCATGAACAGCGAGCCGAACGACGCCACGATGACGAACCACTCCGACAGTGGTACGCCGGTGGCCACCCCGCCCGCGACCGCCCGGACCACGAAGCCGGCAGCCACCACCGCCATGTCGACGACGGCGACGTGCTTAAGCCACAGCGTGTACGCCGTGGTGATGACGACGTAAGCCACCAGCACCAGTACGAACCGGGCGCCGACGAGGGTCGCCACGCCACCGCCGGCCGCGAGCAGCCCCAGGCCGACCGCGATGCCGAGCCGCAGCGGCACGACACCGGCCGCCATCGGTCGGTGTCGCTTCTTCGGGTGCAGCCGGTCGGACTCGATGTCGCGCGCGTCGTTGAGGTAGTACACGCCGCTGGCCGTGAGGCAGAAGGCCACGAAGGCCAGCGCGGTCAGGCCCAGCTCGCTGCGGTGGGTGAGCACGCCGGCCGCCCCCGGGGCGGCGACGACCAGTACGTTCTTCGCCCACTGCTTGGGTCGTGCCTGCCGGAGCAGTCCCTGCCACAACGGGACAGCCGGCGGGCCGCGGCGGACCGACCGGGCTGTCCCGGCGCCGGGTGCCGTCGGACGGGCCCTCACCGGGAGGGGCTGCCCGCGCAGGTCGTCGGCCGTCTGCAGCTCCGGTGCCATGTCCGACTCCCCGGTCGATCTGTCGGAACGAGGTGTTTCACTGGCGGTTGAGGCTACACGGCAGCCGACTTCAGACTCGTTGCGGCGCGCGGGGGCCGTCACCGGGTGGCCGCCAGGTGGTCGAGCAGCACGGCGGCCAGGCGGTTGGGTGCCTCCTCCGGTACCCAGTGGCCCACCCCGTCGAAGGTCTCGAATCGGTACGGCGCGGCGACGTGGGCCGCGGTGGCCTCGGCCGCAACCCGGCCCAGCGCAGGGTCGCCGGTGCTCCACACGTAGAGCGTTGGCGTGGTCACCCGTCCCATGCCGCGCAGGTCGTCCCTGCTCATGGCCCGGTACCAGGACAGAGCCGCGGTCAGCGCTCCCGGTTGCTGCATATGTGCGACGTAGCCGTCGATGGCGGCGCCCGACAGCGGGCCGAACAACGTGCGCAGCCGTCGGGCGCCGTCGGCGAGCAGCAGCTGCTCGGCCTTGGCCGGCTGCCGGAACAGCGTCATGTACGCCGAGCGCTGCTGCTGGTCCGGATCGGTCCGCAAGGCGTCGGCGAAGGCGAACGGATGCGGGACCGAAACCGTCGTCAGCGACCGCATCCGCTCCGGGTGGCGCCCGGCCAGCTGCCAGGCGACCGCGGCGCCCCAGTCGTGCCCCACCACGTCCACTGTGTCGGCACCGAGGGCGTCCGCCACCCCGATCACGTCGGCGACCAGCGGTGGGATGGCGTAGTGCTCGGTGCCGACCGGCCGGGCGGCTGGGGAGTAGCCCCGCTGGTTCGGCGCTACCATCCGGTAGCCGGCGGACGCCAGTATCGGCAGCACGCCCAGCCAACACGCGGACGTCTGCGGAAAGCCGTGCAACAAGATGACCGGACGCCCGTCGGCCGGGCCGGTGGCAACCGCGTCGAAGGTGTACGGACCGACCGGCAGTCGCAGGAGCTCCACGTGGCGTCAGCCTACGGGTGTTCCGGCGACGCGCCCGAGTCTCGAATGACGGGGCCGGTGTAGCGATCGGTCGGGCTGCGTATCCCAGGTGTCGGCATTGGCCCCCTGGCCACACCGAGTGGAGCGCGGCACGGCCTCAATGCCACCCGGTCAGTCAGCCACCCCCGTCCGGTGCTGCCGCAACGACCCCGTCGTATCCGAATTGGAGTGAGCTCCAACTCGCGTCCGGGACGGTAGCATCCGCGAACGCCGTTGTCTCTACCTGGGATCGACTTCTTTGACAGTTGCCGCACCGGACCCCGCTGCACCCTCCTCAGCAGCGACGGCAGTTCCGGCCGGGAGTGCCGACAGCGCGGCGGCGGCGCGGCGGCGGTCGGGGGAGACCAAGCGGCGCCGCAGCCGCAACCTGATCCTGGACGCGGCTGAGCAGGCCTTCCGCACGGGGGACTTCCGCACGACCACTGTGGAGGACGTGGCCGCCCGGGCCGGCGTCAGTCCCGCTACCGTCTACAACAACTTCTCATCCAAAGCGGCGATGATCGCGTCCCTGTTCCGGGAGCGAGGGGGTCATCTGCTCAGCGACCCCGCGGCCGATCTCCGGGCCGGGCTGTCCGTCGCCGAGGCGATCGAGCGGCACCTGCTGCGGGTCAGCCAGTTCTTCGTCGCCAATCGCGGCCTGAGCGTTGCCCTCATTCTCGCGGTGCAGGAGCAGTCGATCCTGGGCACGCCGCCCGACGCTCCCAACGACCCCCGCTCGATCCTGCCGCTGCCGGAGCCGTTGATAGAGCTCATCAGAGTCGGTCAGCGCCGCGGGGAGCTGTCGGTGGAGCCCTCGGCGGCGGACGCCGGGGCGTTCATCACGAACGCCCACCTGGTGCGGCTGCTGTCGCGACCGCAGGAGGGCGCCGCGGCCACCGCCAAGCTGACGGCGGCGTTCCTGCTGGGGGCCATGCGCCGTCGTTGAGGTCGGGCTCCCGTGGGCACAGGCGGTCGGCGCTCGGGTAGCGGGCGGACGGCCCCAGCGACGTAGGGACGTAGGGACATAGGGACATAGGGGACATATGGTCAGGCGGTGACTGACGGGATGGCCGGCACGGGTGCGGCCGGGGTGCCGGCCCTGTCCCGGTCCGTGGTCGACCGGGCGGCCGGACACCGGCCGGACGAGGACTTCCTGTCGACGCGCTGGGCCGACCCAACGAGCCGGGTGCTGGTGCTCGAGGACGGCGCGGCGGCCGTCACCGACGGCGCCGAAGGTGCGGAGTTGGTGCTGCTGTCGCCGGCCGCGGCGCCGCCCGGGCTACGGCTCTTCCTTGGAGTCGAGGGCGACACGGCGTATTGGGCGGTTGCTGGTTCGCTGCCGCTGCCGCGGGCGCTGGGCGTCCGACGCGCCGGGCTCCGCGACGTTGGCGCGCTGCTCGACGCCCGGCACGCCGGGCTGTTCGTGCACGCCGTCGCGCTGGCGAACTGGCACGACACCCACCCGCACTGCCCACGCTGCGGCGCTCCCACCGAGTCCGGTCACGGCGGGCATCTGCGCATCTGCACCCGCGACGGCAGCACACACTTCCCGCGCACCGATCCCGCCGTGATCATGCTGGTGTACGACGGCGGGGACAACTGTGTGCTCGGCCGCCAGGCCAGCTGGCCGCCGCGGCGCTACTCCACCCTGGCCGGCTTCGTCGAGCCGGGCGAGTCGGCGGAGCAGGCCGTCGCGCGCGAGGTCGCGGAGGAGGCGGGCCTGGCGGTCACCGACGTGCGCTACCGGTCCAGCCAGCCCTGGCCGTTCCCGGCCAGCCTGATGCTCGGGTTCACCGCGCGGGCGCTGGGGCGCGCCATCACCGTCGAGACTTCGGAGCTGGAGGATGCTCGCTGGTTCCGCCGCAGCGAGCTGGCCGAGGCGGTGGCGGACCATCGCGTGCTGCTGCCACCGCCGGTGTCGATTGCCTACCGGCTGATCACCGAGTGGCTGGGGAGCACAGCGACCAGCTGAGCGTCGTTGGCGAACGTCGCCGCTTGTCCCAAGGGAGCCGCGATTTCCGCACTTGCGGTCCGTACGTCGGTAAGGCGCCGCACCTGCGGACTAAGGTGGGCTCGTGCCTGTGTTCCGGATGGGTGAGGCCGCCACCCTGCTCGGAGTGAGCGACGACACCGTCCGCCGGTGGGCGGACACCGGACGGCTGGCCACCGCGCGCGGCGCCGGCGGCCGGCTGCTGGTGGATGGCGCCGAACTCGCCCGCTTCGCCGTCGAGGCGGCAGCCGGCTCGCCCAGCCCGGTCGCCCCGGAGCTGATCGCAGCCGAGTCCGCTCGCAACCGCTTCCGCGGCATCGTCACCCGGGTTGTCCGCGACACCGTGATGGCCCAGGTAGAGATTCAGGCCGGACCGCACCGGGTGGTGTCCCTGATGAGCCGGGAGGCCGCCGACGACCTTGGGCTCAGCCCGGGCGTGCTCGCCGTGGCGGCGGTGAAGTCGACCAACGTCGTGGTCGAGATCCCGCAGCCGGGGTGATGAGACGATGGCCCTCCGACCCGCACTGGCCCTCCGACCCGCACTGGCACTGGTGATCGCGGCCACTGTGCTGGCGACCGGTTGTGGCGGCTCCGCTCGGTCAACCGCGGACCCGGCGGGTCAGCCGACCGGCACCCTGACCGTGCTGGCCGCGGCGTCGCTGACCGAGTCGCTGGGCCGGATCGGCCAGGACTTCCGCACGGTCCACCCGCGGGTCTCCGTCCAGCTGTCTTTTGCCGGCAGCTCGACGCTGGTCGCCCAGGTAACCGCCGGCGCGCCGGCCGATGTGATCGCCACCGCCAGCTCGGACACCATGGCGCCGCTGGCCACCGCCGGCAAGCTGGCCGGTCCGCCTGTCGTCTTCGCCACCAACGTGCTGGAAATAGCGGTTTCGCCCGGCAACCCGGCGCACGTGGCCGGGTTGGCCGACCTGTCCCGGCCCGGGGTCACGGTGGCGGTCTGTGCTGCCCAAGTGCCGTGCGGGGCGGCGGCCGGCGACGCCTTCGCCCGCGCGGGCGTGGCGGTGCGGCCGGTGACGTACGAGTCCGACGTCAGGGCGGTGCTGGCTAAGGTCCGCCTCGGCGAGGTCGACGCCGGGGTGGTCTACCGCACCGATGTGATCGCCGCCGGTTCGGCGGTGGCAGGCGTGGTGATTCCGTCGGAGCAGAACGCGACCACGGAATACCCGGCGGCCGTGCTGCGCGACGCCCCCAACCCCGGCGCAGCCCGCGCCTTCGTCGCCGCGCTCACCGAACCGGCCGCACAGGCGCTGTTGCGCACCGCCGGCTTTGGCCCGCCGTGACCCGGCACCGAGGCGGCGCACCGATCCCGTGGCCGATCGCGGTGCCGGCCGGAATCGGGCTGGGCTTCCTGACCCTGCCGCTGGCGGCTTTGCTGGTCCGAGCGCCCTGGACCGGCCTCGGGACGGCGCTCGGTACGCCGGAGGCGCGCGCCGCTCTGCGGCTGTCGCTGCTGACGGCCACCACCGCCACCGCGGTCTGCGCGCTGCTCGGCGTACCGCTGGCCTGGGTGCTGGCGCGGGGAGAATACCGCGGTATGCGGCTGGTGCGCGCCCTGGTCACGCTGCCACTCGTGTTGCCCCCGGTCGTCGGTGGCGTCGCCCTGCTGCTCGCCTTCGGCCGGCGCGGCGTGGTCGGGCACTGGCTGGACGCCGGTGTCGGGGTCCGGCTGCCGTTCACCCCGGCCGGAGTCGTGGTGGCGGAGGCGTTCGTCGCCATGCCGTTCCTGGTGCTGGCGGTGGAGGGGGCGCTGCGCGGAACGGATCCGCGGCTGGAGGAGGCGGCGGCCACGCTCGGTGCCAGCCGGTGGGTGACCTTCCGCCGAGTCACGTTGCCATTGGTGCTGCCGGGCCTGGTCGCCGGAATGGTGCTCTGCTGGGCCCGGGCGCTGGGGGAGTTCGGGGCGACGATCACGTTCGCCGGCAGCTTCCCGGGCCGGACCCGGACCATGCCGCTGGAGGTCTACCTGGCGCTGGAGCGGGATCCGGCGGCGGCGGTGGCGTTGAGCGTGCTGCTGCTGGCGGTGTGCCTGGCCGTGCTGGTGGGTCTGCGCCAGCGATGGCTCGGCGGGCGGTGACGCTGCAGGCGCACGTGCAGGTGGAGCGCGGGTCCTGGACGCTCGACGTCGACCTGGTCGCCACGCCGGGAGAAACCCTAGGTGTCTTGGGTCCAAGCGCCGCCGGCAAGTCCACCCTGCTGCTGGCGCTGGCCGGGCTGGTGCCGCTGCGCGCCGGGCAGGTCAGCCTCGACGGTCAGGTGCTCGAGGACGCCGAGCGCGGCCACCGGGTGGCCGCCGAGCACCGGCGGGTCGGCGTCCTGTTCCAGGACTACCGGCTCTTCCCGCACCTGTCCGCCCTGGACAACGTGGCCTTCGGGCTGCGTTGCCGAGGCGCGTCGAAGGCCCAGGCGCGCCGGGTCGCCCGGCACTGGCTGGACACAGTCGGTTTGGGCACCAGCGCGCCGGTGCGCCCCGGGGCGCTCTCCGGCGGGCAGGCGCAGCGGGTGGCACTGGCCCGCGCGCTGGCGCCCGCCCCCCGGCTGCTGCTGCTGGACGAACCGCTGGCCGCGCTGGACGCCGGCACCCGGGCGGCGCTGCGTAGCGAACTGCGTGCCCGGCTGACCGACTTCGCCGGCGTGGGCTTGTTGGTGACGCACGAGCCGGTGGAGGCCATGGTGCTGGCCGACCGGCTATTGATCATCGAAGCCGGCCGGGTGGTCCAGCAGGGCCCACCGGCCGAGGTCGCCCGCCATCCCCGCAGCGACTACGTCGCCCGCCTGGTCGGCCTCAACGTGGTGCGGGGCACCGCCGCCCGCACTGCGACCGGCCATCGGGTCCGGTTGCCCGATGGCGGCGAGGTGGTGGCGGCCGAGGGACCGGAGGGCGACGTGTTTGCGGCCGTTGCTCCGGCCGCGGTCGCGCTGCACCGCCATCGCCCAGAGGGCAGCCCGCGCAACACCTGGCCGGGCACCGTGACCGGACTGGAGCCGCACGGTGACCGGGCCCGGGTGCAGGTTGCTGCGGCGGTTCCGTTGCTGGCCGACGTCACCCCCGCCGCCGTCGCCGAGCTGCGGTTGGCCCCCGGAGTGCCGGTCTGGGCATCGGTGAAGGCGACCGAGGTGACCCTCTATCCCGCGTGACCCGCTGGGTCGACCCGGCCGCCCGATGCGGCCGGAGCCGAGGCTCGTGGCTACCACGGTCGCATCGGGGCGCGCCCCAGGCCAGGACCGGCGCGCCCTCTGCGGGCAGGTTCTGGCGGCGCACCCGGATCACCACCAGAGAAATGATCACCGCGAGCAGCGCGATCACGGCAGCCACCCGGAAGGCAGCGCCGTAGCCGGCGGGTCACCGCCTGGTTGAGCACGGCGCGGGGGACACCACCCGCTGCCCCCGGCGTACCGCTCGCGGCGGTCGCGCTGCCGGAGCCGAGCAGATGCGCCAGCTTGGTGCTGGTTGCGCTCGTGGAGACGGTCACCAGGATGGCCAGTCCGAGCGACTCGCCGATCTGCTGGCCGGTGATGAGCAGTGGGGAGGCCAGTCCGGCCTCGTCCCGGCGTACGCCGGAGACGGCGGTCAACGTCAGCGGCACGAAGGACGTGCCCATGCCCATGGCGATGAACAGCGTAGGCAGCGGCACCTTCCAGTAATCGGTGTCCGCCTCGATGAACGACAGCCAGAACAGGTCGACAGCCGCGAGCGACGGCGACGCCGAGTGCGGTCAGCGTGACCTGGTCGGTCCAGCCCTTGGTCGCGGCGTGCGTGAGGCCGTAGACCAGCAGGGTCATGCCGCCGGTGACAGAGTAAGGCGCCGGGCAGGTCGAGCCGGCCGGCCCGGGTCTCCGACTCACCCAGTACACGGGGCGCGACAACGGCGACCAGCAGGCCGATCGGGACGTTGACGAACAGCACCCAGCGCCAGGAGGCCAAGTCGGTGAGGATGTCGCCGAGCAGCAGCCCGAGCGCGCCGCCCGCGCCGGACATCGCGGCGTACACGCCCATCGCCTTGTTGCGGCGGGGTCCTTCTGGGAACGTGCTGGTGATCAGCGACAGTGCTGTTGGCGAGGCGATGGCGCCACCCACGCCCTGGGCGACGCGAGCCGCGACCAGCTGCGCCTGACTGGTGGCGAAGCCGCCCGCCAGCGAGGCGATGGTGAACAGCATCACGCCGGCCACAAACATCCGCCGCCGGCCGAACAAATCACCGCCCTGCCACCGAGCAGCAGCAGGCCGCCGAAGGCCAGCGCATAGGCGTTGATCACCCACTCCAGTCCGGTGACCGAGAAGTGCAGGTCGCGCCGAATGGAGGGCAGCGCGATGTTCACGATCGTCGCGTCCAGCACGACCATGAGCTGGCCGTGGAGATGATTGCTAGGGCCAGACCAAGATGACTCTGCTCGGGCGCGGCCGAGTCGGCCGGACGGGTCGGTCGGACATCGGTGAGGCAGTGGACACAGCTTCCCTTCAAACTGGCAGTGCAGGCTCCGCATCGCTGCTCGGGCAGGGGCGCGGTGGCGAGCGGGAGGAGCTCCTCGTCGACGACGCGCTCGAGGTAGTCATGGCAGCAGCGGTCGAGTCGTGAGCAGCAATCGGTGATAGTTGACCGGTACGACGGCAGTCAGCAGATCGAGGTCGCGTCCAGCCAGGCACCTCGCCGCGGGCCACCGCCCGATCCAGAATGACCCGCAATGCCCGATGGTGCTCGGTGACGAACCGATTCTCGGAGGCGCGAGCGAGGTCCGGATGACGGTGCGACGCCGAGACCAGTCCGGCGATGGCCTTCACCACCAGCTCCGCCTTCGCAGGTCAGCGGCGGTCGAGCACCGATCGACCGGCCGCGACCTGCGGATAGAGATCAGAACGGCGGGTCACCACTGCAGGCCTCCGGCTTCGGCGGCTCGGGGGCCTTCGCGACGGGGACCTCCGGTGTCGGGACGTCGGGAACGCAGACGTCGGACTCCGAGACGTCGGACTCCGGGACCTCCGGGACCTCCGGCATCAGGTACCGGATCGGCTCCCGGTGCCAGCGCACCCCGTTCGGGTCGATCCACTCGATCGCCCCGTCCGCCCCGCGCCGCCAGGACCAGGTAGTGAAGGTCTTGAGCCGGTGGTGCCGGCGGCAGAGCAGCCCGCAGTTGTCCGCGTCGGTGCAGCCACCGGAGTCATAGGGCCGGTTGTGGTCGGCGTCGCAGAACCAGACCGCGGCCCCGCAGCTGGGGAAGCCGCACCGCCGGTCGGCCACATGCAGCTGGCGGTTGAGATCGGCCGAGGGGGTGTAGCTCGCCCTCGGCACCGCGGTGACCGCACCGGCGGCGTCGGTGACCACCGCCCGCCAGCGGGCGGCGGTGAAGTGCTCCCGGGCCGCCCCGGCCGGGATCACGCCGTAGCCGTCGAGCTCGACCGGGTGCTCGGNCAGCCCGGCCCAGGTGGGCAGGTCGGCGTAGAGGTAGACGGTGGGGCGGACCCCGGCCCGCCCGGCCGGGGCGTCCGGGCGCCCCAGCGCCGCGGCGCAGATCGTCACCAGGGCGTCGAACCGGCGCTGGTCTAAGCCGAAGTTACGACTCCGCTGAGGAACGATCTGTGCTTGGACCTGCACGGATACCGGCCTGAGCGTTTCCGAGTGTAGCCAGCGAAGTCGGCGTGTCGCCGGGGTCCTAGTGATGGTGGGCCGTTATCCTGCTGGGTGTGGCTCAAGCCTCCGGTGCGATGCACGTAGCCAGGGTGGTGGGTCGGTACACGGCCAAGTCCGGGGAGCACCGGGAGTACGTCTCGCACCTGCTGCGGCGCACGTTTCGCGCCGACGGCAAGGTCCGGCACGAGACGCTGGCGAACCTCTCGCCGTTGCCCGCGGCAGCGATCGAGGCGGTCCGGGCGAGCCTGGCCGGCAAGACGCTGCTGGTCGCCGGGGAGGACCTGGAGGTAACGCGCTCGCTGCCGCACGGCCACGTCGCCGCGGTGCTCGCCCAAGCCCAGCGACTCGGCCTGCCGAATCTGCTGGGTCCGGTCGGCCGGCAGCGCGACGTGGCGGTGGCGTTGATCGTCGCGCGAGTCTGCCGGCCCGGTTCGAAGCTGGCCACCACCCGCTGGTGGACCGACACCACCCTGGCCGCTGACCTCGGCCTGACCGAGGTCAGCACCGACGAGGCGTATGCGGCGATGGATTGGCTTCTCGAGCGCCAGGACGCCATCGAGGCCGCGTTGGCCGATCGGCACCTGAGCGCGCCGGTCAACCCCGACCGGCTCGCGCTGTTCGATCTGTCCAGCTCCTGGATGACCGGCTCGCACTGCCCGCTGGCGGCCCGCGGCTACTCCCGGGACGGCAAGAAGGGGCTGCCGCAGATCGAGTACGGGCTGCTCACCGACCCGGTCGGGCGGCCGGTTGCGGTGCGGGTGGTGGCCGGCAACACCGCCGACCCGACCGCATTCGCCCACCTGGCCACCGACGTCCGGGACCGCTTCGGGTTGACCGACCTGGTGCTGGTCGGCGACCGCGGGATGATCACCAAGGCTCGGATCGAGCAGCTACGGGACCTCGGCGGCCTCGGCTGGGTCACCGCCCTGCGCGCCCCCGACGTCGCGGCACTGGCCCGCGATGACGGGCCGCTACAGATGAGCCTGTTCGACCAGGCGAACCTGGCCGAGATCACCCACCCCGACTTCCCGGACGAACGCCTGATCGCCTGCCGCAACCCGGCGCTGGCGGCCGACCGCGCCCGCAACCGCAGCGCGCTGCTGGCGGCGACCGAGGCCGACCTGGCCACCATCGCCGCCGCGGTGCAGGCCGGCCGGCTCGTCGGCGCCGGCAAGATCGGCATCCGGGTCGGCAAGGTCATCGGCCGGTACCGGATGGCCAAGCACTACACGACCGCCATCACCGACGGCGCGTTCGCCTTCGCCCGCGACCAGGCCGCGATCGACGCCGAGGCCGCCCTGGACGGCATCTACGTCGTCCGCACCAGCGTGCCGGCCGAGAAGATCGGTGCCGGCGACATCGTGCGGACCTACAAGAGCCTGGCCGCGGTCGAGCGGGACTTCCGCTCGCTCAAGAGCATCGATCTAGACCTCCGGCCGGTCTACCACTACAGCGAGACCCGGGTGCGCGCGCACGTGTTCCTGTGCATGCTGGCCGCCTACGTGGTCTGGCACCTGCGCCAGGCCTGGCGGCCGCTGACCTTCACCGACCAAGACCGACCGGACCAGCCCGACCCGGTCGCCCCGGCCCGCCGCTCGGCCGCCGCCGACCGCAAGGCCGCCACCAAGACCACCACCACCGACCTGCCGGTGCGCAGCTTCTCCGGCCTGCTGGACCACCTGGCGACCCTGACCCGCAACACCCTGCGCGTTCGCACCGACACCGCTGGCGAGTTCGACCTCGTTGCCGTCCCCACTCCGACCCAGCGACAGGCCTTCGATCTGCTCGGGGCGACCATCCCACTGCGGCTCCAGTAGCCAGCAAGCCACACCCGATAGGAACGAGAATGCCTGGTCAGCGATGGTCAAGCCCGACCATGATCACGTAACTTCGGCCTAGAATGTGCCTACGACTTGCTGGCCAATGGCGAGTTCCATGGCTACGAGGTCGTAATGCGGGCGCTGCCGCCGTTGGTACCG
>JGI20195J14853_1000309_pt1 | contig 15364 bp, 15 predicted proteins | sample NGESurdeep092012_3_FD_14853 | JGI IMG/M metagenome (IMG submission 14853)
ATAATGACTCCCTAACTTCGTATTGGTGGAGAGGCAGGTTGCCCACTAACGACCGTAACCACCAAAATTTAATATCCGCTGTGAGAACACTTCGAGAATCATTGGAGAGTCACGCTATATCTTTAGAAAATGGTGTGAGAGTAAAAACTCTTCCCGCGCAGACAACATTGGATCGCGTGCGACGCCGCGTGTCTACTGCAACAATGAGTGTGCGGCCAAGACGCAACTGCGTTCTACGCCTATCTAAAGTCCGCGCGGCCTGTTAGGCCATCAAGTGCGGCTGGAGGTGTCCAGGTTCACGACCTTGTTCACATATGAGTCGCGACATTGTTCATAGTGCCGTCGTTGACGATGGGGCATGTCAAAAGCACGTGTCATTGTCCTCTCCGTTGTTCACCAAGGCCTGAGCCAGGCTGAAGCCGCCCGTCGCTACGGCGTGTCGTGGCGTTGGGTCCATACCCTCGTCGCTCGTTACCGCCAGGGTGGCATGGTGGCCGTTGAGCCGCGCAGCTCACGTCCCCACACCAGTCCTCAGCAGACGAGCGACGAGGTGCGCGCGCTGATTCTTGACCTTCGCCGCGAACTCACCAGTGCCAGCCTGGANGCCGGTCCCGAGACGATTGCGTGGCACCTGGGTGAGCGCGGTCACGTCGCTCCCTCGACCTCGACGATTCGTCGCGTGCTGGTGCACGCGGGACTGGTCATTGCCCAGCCGAAGAAGCGACCGCACTCCTCACTGCGTCGCTTTGTCGCCGACCAACCCAACGAGACCTGGCAGGGTGACTTCACTCACTGGCAACTCCGTGGCGGCAGTGAAGTCGAGATCATCAACTGGCTCGACGACCACTCGCGCTTCTTGTTGTCGATGACCGCGCACCCGCGCGCCACCGGACCGCTCGTCGTTGAATCGTTCGTCGCCTGCACGAACGACTACGGTGCGCCCGCCTCGACACTCACTGACAATGGTGTCGTTTACACGGCTCGCTTCGTGGGCGGGCGCAACGCCTTCGAATACGTACTCGCCGCTCTCGGCATCCGCCAGAAGAACGGACACCCCGCCCATCCTCAGACCCAGGGCAAGATCGAACGCTTTCACCAGACGCTGAAGAAGTGGTTGCGCGGCCAAGCTCCCGCCGACACGTTGGACGAACTACAAAACCAACTCGATTTCTTCCGCCATCTCTACAACGAAGAGCGTCCCCATAGTTCGCTGCGCCGACAAACGCCCGCCAGCGTCTACCGCGCCACACCCAAGGCGTTGCCGACCAACAGCGTCGCGGCGCACTACCGCGTGCGTCTGGACGTCGTTTCGAAGGGCGGCAAGGTCACCCTGCGTCGCGCTGGTCGGCTGCACCACCTCGGGGTGGGCATCGTGCACCGACAGGTTCGCGTCGTCATGTTGATCGACGAGCACCAGGTCACCGTGACCGCACTCGAGACCGGTGAAGTGCTCGCGCTCAACCAGATCGATGACGCCTGCGGTTACTGGAGAAACCAACTACGTCCCGAAGGACGTTGGCCAAGAATATGACCGATGTCGCGACTCATCTATGAACAATGTCCCGACTCATCACAAAGTGCGGCTGGAGGGATTCGAACCCCCGACCCTCGGTTCCGTAGGCACATTCCACAATCAACAACTAGGGGATTCACTGGGGAATATAGCCTAAAACACTCAGAAACTGTTCACCCATGTTCAGGGGTGTGCAACACGATAAGTACATCGATAAGTACATTGGGCTGCACTTCCAGCAGAAACTGCGTTGCTTAGCTCAGCAATGGGTTCTTACTTCGGGACCAAGAAAAGTGACGGTTTTAACCAGGGGTGAATTGGCTTCAGGTCAATTGTTATTGCCTTGAAGCCGTTTCCCGATGGATACCAGCTTGTCAACTTCGCCCATTTCCCAACCGGTTCTTGGACTTTCTGGGCCGAGTTGCGCTTGAAAGTCGGCGGAGGACGAGTAAGGATTTTCGGTAGGACTCGATGATTGCCACAGCATTATTTGGGCAACTCGTAGCCCCGGAAAAAGCCGAATTGGCACGGATCCAAGGTTCTGCAACTCCAAAGTGAGGCAGCCTCCAAAACCGGGCTGGACTGTTACGGCTGTGGCGACCATCAACCCAAGCCGACCCCAAGAACTCCGGCCCAGCACTTGCCCTCCAAGATTTGTAGGAAGACGTATGAACTCGAAGGTGGCGCCCAACAAAAATTGTCCAGGATGAATGTACAACGACTCTCCAAGAGGGACTTCATAGCGATCTTCAGTTATTAAGTTTGAGATTGGCTTAGCATCAGATGGATCAATGACATGCGCATCTCGCCGACGCGCCTCAATGAATCCAGAACCAAGGCGCAAGTCAACTGACGCAGGACCAATCTGACTCTTATCCAGCAGCGGCGTGATTACGAGGCGATCCAGGAGTGCTACTTCACTCATCCTCCGAAGAATATCTTCACGAACTAACAGCATCGGCGGCCTTCCACAATTCAACCACTCTGATTAGCTCGACAGATTTCAATCCAAGGCGATTCAATTCGCGATCTTCGACACTTGCCACCAAGCCAGCTGAGTCATCTCCATAAGACTTGATTCCGTGAAACCAAATTGCAACCACAACTTGCCACGGCGTGAGGGCAGTTCCGTCTATCTCTGAAGGAGGAATATTCTCACGCACCATCTCGCTCAACGTTGCCTCAATTTCCTTGTACGAATCCCAATCTGTTCGAGTCACGACGTACTGTCTCGCGACTTCCTCTATTGCAGGCATTGAAAGATCCACCATGTCCCGAAGGAACTTCTCCCTTGCGCTAGTTGGCGCAACAGAAAGTGTCGCAATTTGTTGGAGATAACCAAGAATGTTCGGGCACTCAGATTCAAGCTTCGGCATCCATCCGAGAGCGCCCAACTGCGAGAGCGTCAGCTTTATTCTTTGAGAGGGATCTGGATGATACGGACCAGCAATACCTGCTGATGAAGCTGGTAAAAACACCGCCGCAGCAAATAGGAGACTGGGACCGGTGAGCTCGGTTGCAATCGCGTCGCACAGTAGTTCCTCCGCCCAAGACGCGAATTGCACTAAGGCATCGTCAACAGCTGGATCCGTTGATGCCAGTACTGCCTTCAATGACTCAACCGATGGTACGTCGAGACGAGAGCTCACTTCGGCTACTAGATCAGCACGCTGGATAACGGAATGCCCTACTTCGTGGGCCAGAATCGGCGAGAAAAGTGCATTCCCAAAATCGAGTCCCGGAAGATTGAAGATTATGGGTTCGACTGGCTCGGACCACGCAACGCCCAGTTCCCTATTCAAGAGCTCCCAGCGATCGATCAGTCGCTGTGTCGAATACATGTAAGCGCCATGCAAATGGATAACTGGGTCCGCGCTCGCCTTGAGAATATCCACAATCAAGTAATCAACGAGGTAGAGCAACCCCGAAGGAACGTCACTGCGACCAACATCGTTTCGATACTCAAACACTTCCAAGTAAAGAAAATCTAGTTGGTACTTAATCCGCGAAAGTTTTCTCCCGTAGACAACCCTTTCGAGATCACTCGTAGACGATAAATAATCCGCTGACGTACCGTCTTTGAGACGAATAAGCGCCTCAATGTGAAGTTCCACGAACGTGACATATGTAGCACCGCGTTGCTCTCTGGGAATTTCGCCCAATACAGATTGGAGGCGTTGAACCTGGCGATCTACGATGCAACGAAGGAGTCTGAAACTTTCGGCATCCAATCGCGCGCACCTCTTTCAGTCGCGAAACTCTGCGTCAACATCAACGTAATTTTAGCCAGGCGCTCAGTAAATTCACGGAGTATCGCAAGATCATCCGCCGAGGCGCTTTTGTCAGTAACTTTCTCTAGTCGAAATCGAAGACTTGCCAAAACCGCTCGCACTTCGTCTGAAGTCGCAGACTTGGTATTGGCTTCCGCTGCTTCCTGAAGAATCGCCAACGGGTCGCCCATCGACTTCGCACATCGAATTGAAGTTGTCGATGCGTCAATTAACGGTTCGAGTGACATTACTAGTTCAACTACTGCTTGGGACTCAACGGAATTGAGCTCCGGGTAGTGCATAACGGCCAGCGAAACGTCATCCGCCACCAAACCGAGAAATGTAAGGTTCTGAAATTTCTCGGTTCGAAGTTCCGCTGAAGTCAGTCCTCGCATAATCTTCTCTTCCCGTAGAGGTAATCGACACTAATTGCAACAGTTTAGCGAACACATGTTCGTTCCTTAAACCGTGGACCACGGTCCTAGAACCAAGATACTTGCTCGCCGATACTATTTCGGGTATCCAATCATGAAAGTCGCTTTCCTTGATCAACGACGATATCCGCCAACTCTCCCATCATTTGTTCGGTCATAGTGACCGTCTCGTCGCTGCGGCTGCGATCGGCCGGATGGAGGGAAAGCCCATTTCTGTTCAGTCTTTGTCACGTGAAAGCGGACTTGATTCACGACGCGCGCAAGAGCAAGTTGCGCATTTTCATCGAATTCATCTCTTGGTGCCGGACTTCAGTTCAGAATCGAGAAGAAAGGACTACCGCGCCATCGACTTGAGTTACTGGATCGCTTGCGCTCGACTCCTAGAAGAATTACAGGAACGCGAAGGTCCGTTCTGAACGCAATCAAGTTAATACAGAGAAAACAGGACCGTCGCAAGGTGATACAAAGAAGTTCTTGCGTCACTTACGAGGTCTAGGACCGCTTGCGAGCGCGACTTTGAGATCGGCGCTCATATGGGTCCTGCATCCGCTTTGTTGAGGATTGACTAACGCGCGGGTCTGGCGCGGGTACGGCCACCAACTTCTTGGTCGTGCTGGCGGCCGTTGAAGAGTTTCTATTGGTCGTGCTCATGTGGCCTCCTCGGGTTGAGTTCTGATGGATAGTAATGTTTCCTTTGAACCCACTTAAATCCTTCGTGTTTCGATATCGCAGCGACATCCACAGGTCCACCCACAAGATCCGCTCCTGGAGAGAAGCGTACATAACCCTCAGTTGTCTCCACACAGAACTTTGCAAAAGCAACGGCGTCGGCAAAAGGCATAGCTGCCCAGACGGCGGCGCGCCCCTCTCCATCAAACAGTGCCTGTACCGCGACATGTTCAGATTGGTCAACTATCCCCAGTACAGAGGGCAAAAGGGATGGCGAATGACCATTGAAAAGTCGAGCCACTGCGTCAGGTTGAGCCATGACTCGCCAACCGGAGTCAGATGGACCCCATTCCTTGGTTGCAATCGGAGTCTTGGTCACATCCTCAAGGTGAATCTCCCAGAGCTCTGGATGTGTCGCCTTAGCGGAATAGCCCGCAACAACAAATCCGATGAACTGTGCATCTGCGGCTGGAATTCTTGAATACAGTTCTCCGTGCATTAATTCAATAACCCTGTTAGCCACTTCTTGCATCGTGTAACTGCCTCCGTCCAATTCCCAACTGGTGAAGGCGGTGTCCTTCCCCATTAGACGGCGTCTCAGATCCTTTGCCAATGTTGCAATGCTCGCCGAATCGATTTGGCCACTTCCCCAAGTAGCCATCCCAATAGGAAGGTCACGATGCAAGTGAAAGACCTTGTCTCCGTTGTTCCAGACCTGATAGCCGGTAAATGTGGGAGGAGTCGTTGACTGATCGAAAAGTGGGAGTGCAGTTGCTGAATCGGCGGCAAGCACAATTCCGTCGTAGACCTTAACAGCGATAACAACCGTCACAATTTAACAGTACTTCCGCAGGTTCTTAAGAATTAGGAATCGATCACCTAAGTCAACTCATTTGATCTCGTAGACCTGCAGAACTTCATCGCCGTAATGGTTAATGACCTTGAGAGCGATCTTCTCAGTCTCGGGGACTGGAAACGGACGGCTGGTAGTTGAGTAGAGCGACGCCCATCCCTCTGCGCTGATTTCGGCTCGAAGGGTCTTGGCAAGACTCTCGTAGGGCTTCTGACCTCCGGTGAAATAAGCGTGGCGGACGAAGAAGGACGTACCGTCGTAGTTGGTGTCAATGAACCAGCAAGCGATATCAGCCGTGGAGGCGGACCTCACTTGCCCGGTTGTCGGATCGTAGACATCGAGGCCCTTCAATTCGACCACAATCTCATCGCCAGTCCTTGAGATTTCGATGTCTGGCTCACCGAAAACCATGAACAAATTACCAGCACCCGTCTTCTTTAGTAACTCGTTGCCCATGGCCAAGTCAGGATTGGCGCGTACAAGTAGCACCCGTAATTTACCTAGATTCTTCTCGGCGACTTCTGGATTGATCTCTTTCGCTTTTTCCCAGGCATTCGGATCGAAGGCGAATCCCGTTACGAGAAGAACGTCGAACGGAACACCGCGCGTCGCCTCCTGAGCGGCCAGGGCGACTTGTTCGGCACCGACAGTGCCAAATTCGGGCCCGATCGATATCGCCACCCGACGGACAGATCCGCCGTCTTCGTCAAACTCACCCTCTGCCTGGATCCATTCACCGCCTTGTCGTGCTTCGAGCCGCGAGAAGACAATCTTCTCGCCTTTAAACGTGTTCTGAACACCGGCTTTACGCAGATTGTCCAAGATCATCGTCTCGAACTGCACTGACTCACCGATTCCGGATGTCTCATCATCCGGCGCTTCGAGCGTTCTATGTGGTGAAAGACTTTCGACTGTGAATCTTCCAGTCACACGTACTCGCTTCTTGTCAACGATCGGCTGATCGACGAGGACTTCGATGTCGGCGTAACGAGCGATCACGGACTTGATCTCGTCATCGGTCATTCCAAGTTTGATCTCTTCATTATGGGCGATCGCTCCGAGTGTGACACGCGGGGCCACTTGGCAAACGAAGCCCTTTCTGATGTCATTATTGACAGAAGCCATAGACGGTGCCCTACCACGAATTCGTACTGTCGCTTTGATGCCTTCCTCTGAGTCGGCCAACACGTAGTAGGGGAAGCGCATCGACATCAGACGAGTTCTCGCTAAAGCAAGTGCAACGCGACTCGTATCGATCGTTATCCAGCGTCGGCCCCACTGCTCTGCGGCTACAGCGGAAGTTCCAGATCCGCATGTCGGATCAATGACTAAGTCACCGGTATCAGTTGTCATGAGAAGACAGCGCTCTACCAGGCTTGTCGATGTCTGCACTACGTAGACCTTCGGGTCACTGCGACTCTGGACTGCGCCACTGATGTCGTTCCAAAGGTTCCCTAGTGTTGCCAAGCTAAAGTCGTCGGCGAATCTTCGGTAGCGAATACTGGCGCCTCCGCCTGTGACCTGGATTCTTTTCGCGACTTCAAGGCGCTTCATGCCTTCCTCGTTCGTCTTGAAATGGCCAGCTCCTGGAGTGAAATTTTTCCCCTCGAATGCAAATACGTTGAGCCCATTCACTCCAGGCGGACCAGGACTTGTGAGGTCGCCCAGTTGAAAGAGGCGTGCGCCCGTCGGAAGTGGCATAGTTCCATCTCTCTCGTTGGCGGTTACCGGTCGCACCAAGCCATCGTGCTCCAGGACCTGGTCGTAGCGACGTTCGGCGTCATCACTCCGCTTCGTGAAGACTTGTCGATACTTCGTTTGCGATTTGTCCTTCCCATACCAGAGCACGTAGTCCACAGTCGCTCCAAGCAAAGTTGAACTGTCACCTGTCGTCTTGCGAACCACAATCTGGCTATTGAAGTTGGCTGTACCGAAGACTTCGTCCAAGACAGAGCGAAGAAGATGCACATTCTCGTCTCCAATCTGAACGAAAAGAGATCCAGTTTCGGTTAAAAGGTCCCTCGCGACTGCGAAGCGGTCGCGAAGATACGAAAGGTAGGAGTTGATGCCAAGCTCCCACGTGTCCCGGAATGCCTTGACTACTTCTGGTTCGCGCGACGCGGCTTCAACCCTCCCATCTTGGACGTTCTTGTTACGAGTGGAAACCTGCCAGTTTGAGCCAAACTGAATGCCGTAAGGAGGATCAACGTAGATCATTTGAACGCGACCCCGAAGATTCTCTTTCTCAGCAAGTGACGCCATCACGATCAACGAATCACCCAGGATTAAGCGATTTTGCCAGTTGCCCTCGTGCTGATAAAAGTCGATCTTCTCGATGGCGTCCAAGTCGTTCATGCCATCGAAGTCATTGAAGAGAGTCAGTTCGGGCTCCGGTTGACCTGAGATGGCTGTCTTGCGCAGGTTTTCGACAATTGCTCTGGGGTCAATCTTCTCCTGAATATAAATTGGCACGCCAGGAATGCTCAAGTCCTCGCCGTCCAACTTGTCCTTGCCTTTCCAGACGAGTTGCGGGTCTAGGGATGTATCGCGAGGGTAGAGAAGTTGATTTGGATGCGCTTCCTCAATATCGACAAGATGCGCTTGCTGGCCTGTAGGGATATTGATGCGCTTGTCTTTGTGTTCGACCGCTTCAATAGGGATTGGGTTAATGCTCTTCTTCCGCGGTGGCATATTCAGCTCTCTTCAGTGGTTGGCACTTGATGCTTGCTCAGGAAGGCTCCACGGACTGTTGCGTGAGCGTCCCACGGGTCGGTTACTTCAACAAACGCCCAGCGACCGAAGGCTCTGTAATTGTTGATTGCCGGAATCCATAGTTCGCGGGTCGTAGAAACCTTCGCGACTTTCTCCTTCTTCTTCTCTCCGGTCACTTCAACAATGAGGTGGAGCAAATCGTCCGAACCATTCCCATCGTCGATGTCGGCGAGAAAGTCAGGAAAGTATTCGTGCTGCTTCTGATCAATCGTGTAGGGGATCGAAAAGCCGAGGCTTTGATTCTTCACGTAACGGACTACCTCTGGCATCTCTTCGAGCGCTTGCGCCATTCGTTGTTCCCAAGAACCAGTGTCTGCAGCTACATGAGAGACATGACACTTGTCCTGTGTCGTTAGCCAAACCGGCCGCGCAGTGTCAAAGTCTACGAATCTCGTCGTGCCCACTGGATCCCAGGCACGCAGCACCGGACGCAATCGGTTGCTGCCTCCTTCGGCCCTTACGATCCCGAGGTAGATGCGATCAACTGCGTCATTTGCGTTCTCTGCAAAAGCGAGCTGCTGGGGAAACGCGTTGTCCTTCAGGACCAGCATTTTTGGATCATTCATCCACATCTCCACGATATTGAACAACTTTGGGAATAGCCAGGGACGTTCGCTTGGTCTGCTGGTCGGATCGTCGGGATCTGGGGCGTCTCTGAACTTGGCGTCCAGAAGGCGTCTTGCAATGCTGAAAGCGATTGCTTGCGGTCGTATAGCTAGTAAGTCATCGAGGCCATGGAATGCAATATCGCCAACCGCGCCAGCAACTTCGGTCATAGTTGGAACCTGCTCAGGAGAGAGAGCTAGGCGAGAATCTTCACTGAAGTCCGCGACCAATTCATCGTCGGGTGTCTCCCATCGATACCCGGTCACTATTGGAAAACTCATTTCGCACTTGATACGATCTTCAAGAGCACGAACCCTCGTAGTTGGTGAAGGCGGCTTCGGATCAGGACTTGAACCGGATGCGGGAATAAACGAGAACGGAATCCCATAAACCTCGGCGTACTCGGGTAAGAAGTGCCCAGTCTCCTCATCAACCGCATAGGACATACGGCGCAAGCCTCGACCGACAACTTGCTCGCAAAGAAGTTGAGTGCCGAAGGCTCGAACTCCGAGAATGTGAGTCACAGTATTGGCATCCCACCCCTCAGTGAGCATGGAAACAGATACAACGCATCGAACATGCTCCCCTAGCTTTCCGGGCTTACCTACTGTGTTCATGACCTCTCGGAGGAGGTCTTCGTCTGAAAGCTTCTCAGCGTCCCGTCCGGGAAATCTGGCCATGTATTCGGCCTTGAACTCCTCTATCTCTTCAGAAGCGATCCGCTTAAAGTCCGGCGTCATTGTCTCGCCAGATTCGAGTTGTGAAGAATCCACGAGGATTGTTCTAGATCGGCTCACCCTCCGCTCATTTTCGATATTTGAGAAATACGTCAGGTTGCCTGGGATAAGGATCTCGTCTCCATCAGGTGCCAACTTTGGCCACCCAGAGATCCAGTCGTAGATCATTTTAGAGACCGTCGTGTTATTGGCGACGACAATGAAGACCGGAGGTGTTGAGCCAGGAAGGGCCACATTTTTCCAGTTCTCGAAACTCTTGGCATAGTTGCTATACAAAGAGTGAAGAGCGCCTTCGAGCGCAGCTGGGAGTTTTGGTTCGACGTCCGCTCCTGACCCCTTCCTGCCGCGCTTTGGTAGGGCCTTACTAATCTCCGGCCAAAGGTTGCGGTAGGTCGGGAGCTGATTAGGCCGGTTAGCGTCGTCGTCTATTGGCACTCTCGGGATCTTGACGAGTCCTGCTTCGATTGCGTCGATCAAGGAGAAGTCAGAGACAACCCAAGGGAATAGTGTCCCCTCTGGGTAACCTGACCCCTTCAAGAAAAATGGTGTAGCGGAAAGGTCGTAGATCGCCCTGATCCCAACTTTCTGGGCAGCCGCTTCAATGCCACTGATCCAAACACGGGCTTCCTCTTCGCGCTGTGTAACCTCCCTCCGTTCATCTCCTTGAAGGTCACCGATGTCTTCGATATCGGTAGCTGGTCGGCGTCGGTAGCAATGATGGGCCTCGTCGTTTATCACGACGATGTTCTTCTTCGAGCCAAATTCGCGAAGCACCCTTCGTACCATCTGTTCAGGGGTCTCGGTGAAGATATCGGCATTCTCGTTCCCACCTGCGAGAATCTGCTTTGCCAGTTTTGAGGCTTTCTCGGTTTCTCGGCGAAGAAAGGTGTGGAAGTTTGCTATGACAACTTTCGCCCTGCCGAGGTCTTCTCGGAGTTCAGGGGGGATCAGGTCACGTTCTCGGTAGTAATTATTCGGATCCGAAGGTAGTACCACCCGAAGACGATCTCGAATGGTTATGCCGGGGCAAACGATCAGAAAAGCGTCGGAGAAGCGCCCATCGTGAGGATTGGCGGCCTTATTTAGAGTCTGCCAAGCAATGAGCATCGCCATCACAACGGTTTTTCCGGTTCCAGTGGCCATCTTGAGAGCAATTCGCATCAGTCCGGGATTCGCGTCCTCGTTGAATCGGTGTAGTTCGTTGAGAAAATAGGTCCCACTTTGCTCTCGCCCAGCCGCTTCAGAAAGAAAGATGGCGGTTTCCAGCGCCTCGATTTGGCAGAAGAATAAAGGACGTTCTCTTGACGCGTCAGTCCAATAGTCAAGAAGCCGCTTTGACACCCCTGTGGCGTGCGGCCTGCCTCTTGCCTTCCAGACGCCGACCGCCTGGCGGACTTCATTTATGAACTTGTTTTCCTCTATGCGATCCCTCGTCCATTCATCGAAGACAAACTCACCCTGAGCACTGGCACTTTTTTTCTTGGCAGCGGGGATTGGCATGAAGTACTCGGAACGGCGACGGCCGTCGATGATGTCATCCGTAATGCCATCTTCGTCGAATTTGAAATGACGATCCGGCTCTCGAAACGGCGAATTAATGATGGGATTCTCAATGACCGACTTGCTTGTCATTTGAACTCGCTATTTCCCTTCACTTCGATGAAGACAACGACCGCTCAGTGACGCTGTTTAAGAATCAAGCACTGGGAACTAGGACGTTTTCTTATGACCGTTTACGGTCCGACAGTACCTTTCAGACGAGCTTGCCCGCGTCATGAGTCCATTCACGTCTCGCAGGACTCATCGGTATAACAGTGCTTCGCGGGCCACCTTTGCGACGGAATGCAGTTCTTTGACATTGTCGAAAAGGATGAACGACCTTCGTTGATACTAATGTGTCTGCCCGCGATTAATTAACTCCGAGGAAGCGCCAGAGCCTCTACCCGCCCTCATCAATATTAATCTGGTCTAAACGACCAACCAAATAAGCGAGGGCCTGCCCCTCTAGACTTCGCGGCTCAACCTCAACCAACGCACCGTCCAGGATGCGACGTGTCTCTTTGCGTGTTGCGCTACTACTGGTCCTGTACTTATCCAGCGTTTCTTCTGAATTCGCTGTCATTGCCCGCCAGAGTTGGCCCGTAGGGTCGAGCCTTGGTGCGTTCACGAAGCTCGACTCAATACTTTGGAGACTGTCGCCGGGTACCACTTGACGCCGCCCTGGCCGGTAGCAACGTCCTCTGAGTTGAGGCCGTTGGCGATGGCTGCCAATGTGCGACCGGAGGCACGCTCGGCTGCAATGCGCTTGACAAGCTCGTCGGGGAGACTGGTCCGTCGTCCAAGTTGCGTACCCTTCGCCTTGGCCCGTGCCAGCGCCTTCTTCGTTCGGTCACTCGTCATTGCACGTTCGTATTCGGCTGCAACTCCGAGCATCTGAAAGACCATGCGCCCAGCAGGAGTGCTCGTGTCTAAGCCGGTGTCTAGGGCTACAACTGAATAGCCGCGCTTGTCAGCCTCAGAAATAAGCCCTACCAGGTCGCCTATCGACCGGGAAAGTCGGGAGACGTTGGACGCGATAAGTACGTCAGCGTCACCTTTGCGCAGAACGTCAAGGACTGCTGCCAACACCGGGCGCCTACGGGTCGATTTACCCGACTGAACCTCCGTCGTGACTTCGACGATCTTGAGACGATTACGGGCGCAGTAGTCGTTGCATAGAGCCGCCTGTGCGTCGAGTCCCAGACCGCTTTCGCCCTGCTCGCTGGTGCTGACCCTGGTGTAAATGATTGCCTTTGTCATAACAGTAATTATACCAAATGACCGAATGGTATATAAGCGGTCATTCATTGGAGTTTGGGGGAAGGCGTTTGGTGGCGTTTTAGGGGTTTTCCCTGACGAGGAGATAGAAACGAGGCTAGACCCGCCAGAACGGCGTTCAGGGCGCCTCTGGAGGCTAATTGTGGTCCTCTTGGGCGTCTTCATACGCCTTGGCGTCGACCAGCATCTTCCATACGTCCATGCCAGTTGGGTCAATCTCCACTGGCCCACCCTCAGCGCCGGTGATCTCAGTCCTTACTTGGGTTGAATACTCACTTGGTGCCTGGTGCGAGAGCTTCCACTTTGCGGTTTCGGTTGCGAGACGTCGCTCCTCGATTGATGCGTTTCGCCACGCCTGCGAATTTTGGCCGGGTGTCATAGAAAGGTTCAGCACGGTTTCGCAACGCACAATCCACTCGTTGTCCACCCTCTCGAGCGACCTCACAAATTCAACGTATTTCTGCTGTTCAGTGGTTCGTTTGTTTGCAGGGACTGATGATGCTTGCTCGCCCTTGATTCGCCAATTTCGTACTGCTGTTTTCGAAACGCCCGCCCACTCAGCGCAACGCGGAAACGATAAGCCCATGCGTCGTGCTTCGAAAAACTCACCCTGAACTTCGGGCGTCAGCAGAGTCTTGCGACCGGCGCGAGAGGGTTGCGAAGGGAATTTGTTACGTGGCACGACGGTGTCCCGGTGCTATTGAGCTCACCTTCCCTGGCGGGTTAACCGAAATGGGTTCGATCTTCCCTCGGTCTGGAAACATGATTTCGCTCATACGACTCGTGGCGCGTGTCTCGATGCGCGCAGTCTTTGCGTAGGTGTCCATTGTTATGCCTATCGTGGAATGTCCAAGGGCCTTAGAAACCGAAGCGAGCTGACCGCTGTCATCTTCGATAATGATCGTCGCAAACGTGTGACGAATGTCGTGAATCCTGATGTACCGAATTCCGTTCAACTGAAGGAATTTACGATATCGCTTGCGGAGCTTCGACTCGTCGAGTGGTCCTCCTAAGTTATTGGTGAAGACGTATCCAGAATCCACCCAGCCAATCCCTGCGCTCTCTCTGGCGACGTCTTGCTCTAGTTGATGGCGACGAAGCACATCAAGTATCGGCCCTGATAGTTGATTGACTCGGCGGCTACTCGCAGTCTTGGGCGGAGACTCCACGATGCCTCGTAATTTTGACCCATCAAGTTGCGTAATCGATTCGCGGTGAACCGTTCGCTCAATTGACTCCGTCTGTGCTTCGAAGTCGATATCGCTCCATCGAAGCCCTAGCACCTCTCCTAATCTCATTCCCGTTCCAAGTTTGAGCGTCAGAAAAGTCTCCAGCGAAGTATTTCGTGCTGCCTTCAACACCTGTCGAACCTCGTCTTGTGACCACGGAAGACAGACCTGGGTCTTCTCGAATTCGCCGCGACGCGCCTTTTGTGTTCGCGATACAGGATTTGAAAGTACGAGATCGTGTCGGAGTGCCACCGAATAGACCTTGCTTAACGCCACTCGGACGTTATTCACGGTGCTCGCGGAACGCTCCCTTCTAAGTCCACTGAAAAATCGATCAAGTTCCTGCGGTCTGATTTCCGACAGAACGCGCATACCGAAGATTGGAAATACGTGCTTATTGAGGTTCCGGAAGTATCCGTCTCTCGTTCGATCGGCGATGCGATCGTTTGGATTCAGCAGTACCTCCGTTGCATACTGGCGAAGCGTTTGACGAGGTCCAGCTACCAACATCTGGTTTTCGCGCTGAGTGAGTAATTGTCTGTGACAACGGATTGCTTCACTCTTTGCAACACAAGTCCTTGATCTATATCTCGTCGCTCCGTTGGTTTTTCGTCCGACAGGGATCTTGACAAGCCATTTCCCATTCGGAAGTTGCGTGACAGATCCATTTCCCTTTGTCCCTCGCTTCATACGACCATTCGCCTTTGGGCACGGGTCAAGGTACGAGACTCATTCTCTATTCGCTCGATGTAACTATCGAGCGCGCGCGCAGTGATCCGCGCGCTTGACGTGGGATAGACGGGAACAAACTCGCCTGATTTAATCAGCGAATAAACAGTCGCTCGTGAACATGAGAGAAGATATGCAACTTCCGAAACTGAATAGAGCAGCTTCGGCGGCCTTTTACTATTGAACGATTCTTTTGCCACCTGGGACGAGACGCCTTTCCGACGAATAACCGGATTTAAACCGTCCCTCCATCCCAGAGGTCTACTGAAAGAAATTCCGCTCCGTCCCGGAGGTGCAGAGAATCTTACCCGTACCTGAATCCAATGACTGTCAACAGGCGACCAGATGTGTCGACTGAAGTTCGAGAACGTTCGAATACTTCTCCCAAATACGAAGCGGAGTATTTTCGTGAAACTGAGCCGACGAGTTGGATAAGTACATCGATAAGTACATTGACGTGCATCGTGGCAAGTCCGTGCAGTCACTAGGAGCCTCCATTTTCTAGGCCCTAGTTGAAGATGTGGTCAGTGCGGCTGGAGGGATTCGAACCCCCGACCCTCGGTTCCGTAGACCGATGCTCTAATCCGCTGAGCTACAGCCGCGTTGATACTGGCTCACCATCCTAGCCGACCGCCCTTCATTAAAGCCGAGTCGAACTCACTACCATGCCACTATGACTCGAACGTTTAGCGACAATTTGCCAGATCTCCTCGACCACGTCAACGACCCAATGGT
>JGI20195J14853_1000310_pt1 | contig 15359 bp, 17 predicted proteins | sample NGESurdeep092012_3_FD_14853 | JGI IMG/M metagenome (IMG submission 14853)
GAGATCGGCGAGCAGGAGCGCCGTGGCCTTGGCTCGCATGGGACCGCCACGGTCGGCATGCAGGGTCAACTGGCCGGGCGGCGCGGGATTCTTTGCGGCGGTATCATTGAAAAGCGCCGTGAACAGGGTGGCGCTTTCGCGGTCGGCGACGCACCAGCCGACGACTCTGCGGCTGAAGATGTCGATGATGACGTAGAGNTAGAAGTACGTCCATTTGGCCGGCCCCATCAGCTTCGTGATGTCCCACGACCAGACCTCGTTGGGTGCTTGCGCCAGCAGCTCCGNCTTTTTGTAAATTGGATGGCGCAGGTGATCGCGGCGATCACGGACTTCAAACGTCCTGCGGACTCGAGACCTCGGCCGATGAGTGCGCCTTGATCTCGCGCACCGGCGTTCGCCCGCGAATGTCGCGGCCGGTCGGCAGCCAGGCGCAGACCTGGGCCTCGTCGACCCAGATGGTCTTGAATTCGGCGGGCGCGAAGAATTCCGCGAACACCAGCTCCTCGTCGCTGGCGGCTTCGAGATAGTGCCGCTCGCGATCGGGGTAATAGATGACGTCGCCCTTGCGCACAGGATAAGGCTTTTCATTGGCGTAGACGGTGCCGCGTCCGCGCAGCACATACATGAAATGCTCGGCGCCTTCGTGATGATGATTGGCGGCCNCGGTGCCGGGCGGATAGATGATCATCTCGCCTTTCACCGCCTTGGTGCCGAACAGTTTCGGCGTCACCAGATAAATGCGCTTGCGCGCGTCATGCTCGGAATCGAGCACCGGCTCGCGCGTCCAATCCGCCAGCCGGAACGCCGGCGGGTTTTGCTCGAAACTCGGATCGAAGCGCGCGGCGTTGGGAATTTCCCCGTACAGCAGCGCGGCGCCGCGGCCTGAGCTCACGCTCGCCGAAAAACCGGGCGGCAGAAATGCGACATGGGCATCCGAGATCATCTCGCGGCTGTCGCCGTGCGCCAGCAGTGCTTCGCCGTCGAGCCCCTGCAGCCAGGCCACGCTCGTCGCCGGCACCGTCAGCGGCGCCTCGCCGCCGGGGCCGAGCGTCAGGCGGTCGCGCAGGATGCTGGTACCGGGCACCCGCGCCTCGGTCAGCAGGTGCTGGCGGGTGGCGCCTTTGCCGGCCGGCTCGCCGGCGACCGTGCTTTCGTTGAATATAGCCGCCATGCGTTCCCTCCTCAGACCTCAGCTATCAGCCAATCTATTGAAATTACGACATAATAGTACAAATCTGGAACTTTGCCTCGCACCTAAGATAGCGCCCGACCACAAGAATAATGCTGTCATTTTTCCCCGCCTATAACGTAGTAAGATATCTAACGAAGGCGTGAAAACACGTCAGTCCCTTTTCGTTTTGCAGAGTAATTCCATGGCCAGACCAGCTGTTGTTCTCGTCGGCGCCGACAAAGGTGGCGTTGGCAAGACCACCATCGCCCGCACCCTGCTCGATTATTTCGGCGCCCATCAAACGCCGACGCGCGCCTTCGACACCGAATCGCCGCGCGGCACGCTCAAGCGCTTCCATCCCTACGTGACCGAAGTCGTGGATGTGACCTCGGTCCCCGACCAGATGAAGATCTTCGACACGCTCGGCAACGCCGAAGCCAGGGTGACGGTGATCGACGTGCGCGCCGGTCTGCTGTCGTCCACGCTGCAGGCGCTGAGCGATATCGGCTTCCTCGAATCGGCCAAGAAGGGCCAGATCACCTTCGCGGTGTTCCATATTCTCGGCCCTTCGATCGCTTCGCTCGAGGAAATAGCCGCGACCGCTCGCTTCGTCGGCGACGCTAACTACTACCTGGTGAAAAACCACATCAACGACACGTCGTTCTTCGAGTGGGATCCCGCGACCTACAATTCGTACTTCAAGCAGATCAAGGGCGCTGAGGAGATCACCATTCCAAAGCTCAACGAGATGGCCTGCGAGCAGGTGGAAGTGGCCAGCGTTCCCTATGTTTCGTTCGTTGCCAACAAGAATGCCAAGGGCGAAGCGGCCAACTATTCATTCGTTCTGCGCGGCTACGTTCGCCATTGGCTCGGCAATGTCTGGGGCGAGTTCGACCGGGTCAAACTCGTCGACCTGGTCGCGCCGAAGATGGAAAGCAATATCCGCCAGGCGGCCGGCTAGCGCTTGATCCAGAAAAGCAGGAACCGGTTTTCGGAATAGTTCATACGCAAGCAAAAAATTATAAAGCTGTCCGATGCGCGGGCGGCGTCCCGGTAAACCGATGTCGTTCCGCAACTCTGTCACTATCGTTGCCTCGCCGCGTCCGCGCGTGGGCAAGACCCTATTGGCACGGCTGCTCACGGATTTTCATCTGCACGAGGGCCGCTCGGTGGCGGCCTTCGATCTGAATTCCGGCGAGGGCACGCTGGCGCAGTTCCTGCCCGAGCACGCGACCGCGTCCGAGATCGTCGATATCCAGGGCCAAATGGCGCTGTTCGACCGCCTGGTCGCCGATGACGGCACCACCAAGATCGTCGACCTCGGTAGCGAGTCGTTCGAATCCTTTTTCGCGCTGGCCAGTCAGATCGGCTTTGCCGAGGAAGCCCGCCGCCGCGGAATCGCGCCCGCCATCCTGTTCGTAATCACGCCGGACCACACCTCGGTCGAGGCCTATCGCGGGCTGCGCCGCCGCTTGTCGCCGGCGACGCTGGCGCCGGTGCTCAACGAGATGCTCGGGCCGGCGCAGCACCGCGACAAATATCCGACTTCTGGCAGCGGCGCGTCGCTGGCGCGGTTCCCCGTGCTGGCGCCGGGCTTGCGACGATACATCGAGAAGCCGCCGTTCTCGTTCGCGGATTCGCGGCTCGCCAATGCGAAGGACATCCCGCTCGACGTCCATATCGAGCTGCAACGCTGGCTGCGGAAGATTTATCTGGAGTTCCGGGAACTCGACCTGCGTATTCTGCTCGTCGACCTGCAATCCTCGATCAGGCTTCAATCCTAGTTCCCATTGTAATTGCTTATAATTTTAGCGTCCGCACGCCGACATCAATCACCAGAACGCCACATCCGGTCCGGGGAACCCAGGAACCAGATCCCTTCTTGCACGTTGTCCCCGCCAGACTTCCCGCGCCGGATAGCGCACGCAAACAAGCGGAGCCTACGCCATGTGGATCTCGATGTTTGCCGTCGTTCTCGGTATCGCCCTCGGTTTCGGCCTGGGCGCGGTGCTTGTGGAATCCTACGAGGAAGCCCCCCGCCCCTATGGGCGCAAGCCCGTCCGTAATTTGTAATTTGCGTCATCGGCAACGACCCCCTTAGGCGGCCAGGAGGCCGCCCAATTTTTTTATGGCGCGGCGCCGAAAACGTCGGAACTCTGCAATAATCAGGGCGCATGCCGCCGCCCCTGATGCTCTCGAGACGCTTCGCGCCGCTGTTCTGGTGCCAGTTCTTCGCGGCATTCAACGACAATTTCCTCAAGACCTCGCTGGTTTTCCTTATCTTGTTCGGCTCCGGCGCGGCCGACGCCGAAGCGCTGATCACGGTTGCCAGCGCGATTTTCATCGCGCCGTTTTTCTTTCTGTCCGCGCTCGGCGGGGAACTGGCCGACCGCCACGACAAGGCGCGCGTGGCGCAGTGGCTGAAATTCGCCGAGATTTTTGTCGCTGGGCTGGCGGTCCTCGGCTTTGCGCGCCAGTCGGTGCCGCTGCTGTTCGGTGCGCTGGCCGGCTTCGGCGTGATCGCCGCGCTGTTCGGGCCGATCAAATACGGCATCCTGCCGGACCACTTGCGGCGCGAGCAATTGCCCGCCGGCAATGCGCTGGTGGAAGGCGCGACCTTCGTCGCCATCCTCACCGGCACCATCGTCGGCGGCTTGGCGGCGCGCGGCGGCGGCGAGGTTGCGGCATTCGCGGTGCTGGTGCTGGGATTTGCGCTCGCCTGCTGGAGCGCGAGCCTGCTGATCCCGCCGACCGGCGAAGGCGCGCCGCATCTCAAGGTCGCGATCAATATCGCCGCTTCGACCGTGGCGATGATCCGCCATCTGCGCGCCGACGCGCGGCTGTGGTGGGGCGCGATGGTGACGAGTTGGTTCTGGCTCGTCGGCATCGTGGTGCTGTCGCTGTTGCCGCCGCTGATCAAGACGCTGATCGGCGGCAACGAGGACACGGTCACCATCTATCTCGCATTGTTCTCGATCGCAGTCGGCGCCGGCTCGGCGTTGGCGGCGGTGATCGCGCGCGGACGCATCGTGCTCAACACCACGCTGGCCGGCGCAGGTTTGCTCGGCGTGTTCGCGCTCGATCTTGGGTTGGCTACGTTTGGCGAGCCGGCTGCGCTTTCGCCGCAAGCGCCGGGCATTGTGTTTTCGTCGGTGCTCGGGATTCGCGTCGCGATCGATCTTGCCGGGCTTGCGATCGCCGGCGGGCTGTTCATCGTGCCGGCCTTCGCCGCGGTGCAGGCCTGGTCCGGTGCCGATTACCGCGCGCGCACCGTTGCGGCCGTCAACGTGCTCAACGCGGCGTTCATGACCGGCGCCACGGTGCTGGTGGCGATGTTGCAGAAGGCCGGCGTCGGCGTGCCGGCGCTGTTCATGATGATCGGCGCGGCGACGCTTGCAGTTGCCGTCGCAATCTGGCGCACGATGCCGAAAGGCGACTAGGCCTATTTCTTCCGCATCGCCAATACGCGATCGACCATCTCGCCGGCGACGCCCAGGTAATTCGCCGGGTCCACCATTTTCTCGAGCTGCTTGCGGTCGGCGTGCTTACTGATCTCCTTGTCCTCGGCCAGCAGATCGATCAGCGGGCGGCCGGTTTTGATCACGTCACGGCAGATGTCGTAGACCAGATCGTGCGCGCGGTTGCGGCCAAGTGCGGCGCCCAGCCCCATCATCACCGCTTCCGACATGATCAGACCTTTGGTGATGTCGAGATTCGCGCGCATCTTCTTTTCGTTCACCTGCAGACCGCTCACCAGGAAGCGAGTCTGCGCCAGCGCGCCGGCCGACAGCATGAAGATTTCCGGCAGTGCGATCCATTCGATCTCCCACGGACCGGTGGAGCGCTCGTGGTCTTCGACCATCGCTTCCAGCAGGGCGGCGACCAGTTGCTTCACCATGGCGGTCTGCGCGGTGATGTAGACGGAAGAAATCGGGTTGCGCTTCTGCGGCATGGTGCTGGACGAGCCGCGGCCCTGGTGGAACGGCTCGTAGACTTCTTCCACTTCGGTCTGCATCAGCAGCTTCACGTCGAAGGCGATCTTGCCGCAGCTTCCGGTGACCAGGCCGAGGAAGCAGCCGACCTCGGCGATGCAGTCGCGCACGGTGTGCCAGGAAATCGCCGGCTGGCCGAGCTTGAGCTCTTTGCACAGTGCTTCCTGCACCTTCAGCCCGTCCTTGCCGAGCGAGGACAGCGTGCCGGCGGCGCCGCCGAATTCGCCGACCAGCACGCGCGGCCGTAGCTCCTTGAGGCGCTGCTTGTGGCGCTCAAAACCGGCGAGCATGGTCGCCATCTTGTAGCCGAAGGTGATCGGCACCGCCTGCTGCAGGTTGCTGCGCCCGGCCATGGGCGTGTCGCGGTATTTCTTGGCGAGCTCAGCGAGCGCGTCGGAAATGGCGTCGATGTCCTGCTCCAGGATGTCGAGCGCCTCGCGGATCTGCATGATGGTGGCGGTGTCAGTGATGTCCTGGGTGGTGGCGCCCCAGTGGCTCCATTCGCCGAGGCCGTCCTTGCACAGCTTGACCAGCTGCTGGACGACCGGCAGCACCGGATAGCCGATCCGCTCGGTGGCCTCCTTGAGCTTGGCCATGTCGATCTTGTCGGCCGAGCAGTGACGGACGATCTCCTCGGCCGCTTCCTTCGGGATGATCCCGAGCCGGCCTTGCGCGCGGGCCAGCGCGGCCTCGAAGTCGAGATATTTCTGCACGCGGTTCTCGTCCGAGAACACCTTCCGCATTTTTTCAGTAGTGAAAATGTCGCGGAACACCGCGGAATCGAGGATCGTGCTGGGCATAATGGGCTCCTGAGAAATGCTGGCGGCACCCTAGCGTTTCTTGGCCAGCGATCAACTCGGGGGCAGTTGCGTGAAGCCGCGTTTCCGGCCCAAATTGCCGGGAACCGCCATTCCAGGAGACCCCAATGACCGCGATGACCAAGCCGCAGCGCAGCTTCAAGCTCGAGCCCGTGCACCCGAAGCCGGAGCAGGCGCACACCATGCCCTATGCCCCGGCGGTGCATATCGTCGGCGCCTGCGACCTGATGTTCCTGTCGGGCGCGACGCCGTCGCCGCTCTACCACAAGCATCCGCATGTGGATTCCGAGCATGTGCATCCGCACAGCATCGAGGAGCAGACCATCCGCGCGATGGAGGCGATCAAGTCGATCCTCGACAAGACCGGCGCCAGCTGGCGCGACGTGGTGAAGGTGACGAAATATCTCACCGACTTCCGCGACGCCGACGCCATGCACGCCACCATGGCCAAATATTTTGGCGACTGGCGGCCGGCGAGCACCACCGTGTGCATCAACCAGTTGTCGTCGCCGGGCGCGCGCATCGAGCTCGACATGATCGTGGCGTTGCCGAAGCAGGCCTCGTGACGCTGCCTCAGCATCTCGCCGGCATTGTCGACGCGCACTACCCGCGCTTTTCCGAGCCTGAGATGGCGCGCCGGCGCGCGGCGGTGGAGCAGTTGCTGGCGCGGGCGGAGTGCGAGCATCTGCTGTTCTGCGGCGCCAACCGCTTCGGCTCGGTGGTGCAATGGCTGACGCAATGGCCGGTCACCGCCGAGGCGGTCGGTGTGCTGACGCCGGCGAGGCGCGACGCGCTGTTCGTACAATACGTCAATCACGCGTCGCAGGCGCGGCTGCTCGCCGATAAGGCCGATGTGTCTTGGGGTGGGGAATCCTCGATCGCCGCCGCCATCGAGCTGCTGGCGAAACGGGGAGCGCGCGAGAATCGCGTGGCGACCATCGGCCCGCTGAGCGCCGAGCAGCATGCGGCGTTGTCGGCGCGGTTCGGCAAGTTGACGAGCCTCAATCGCGATTACATCCGCCTGCGGCAGGTGAAGTCGGTCGAGGAATTGGACTGGCTGCGCATCGGTGCGCATTTCAGCGACCTCGGCATGGCGGCGCTGCGCGATGGGCTGAAAATCGGATTGACCGAGCGCGAGCTCGGCGACCTGATCGAACGCGCCTATGTTGCGCAGGGCGCCAGCAACGTCATTCACTACATCGGCACCACCGCGATGAGCGCGCCCGACCTCGCGGTGCCGCGGCAGTTTGCGTCGATGCGGCGCGTGCAGGCGGGCGATGCGGTGGTGGCCGAGATCAGCGCGGCGTTCTGGGAACATCCGGGGCAAGTGTTACGAAGTTTTGCGTTGGGCGAGCCGAGCAAGCTCTATCGCGACCTGCATGCGGCGGCCGATGCCGCTTTCGACGCCATTGGCGCGGTGCTGAAAGCCGGCGCCACGCCGGCGCAGGTGATCGAAGCCGCGGGCGTTATCGAGGAGGCGGGCTTCACCATCATCGACGATCTGCTGCACGGCTATGGCGGCGGCTATCTGCCGCCGATCCTCGGAGCCAAGAGCCGCCCGGCCGGCCCGGTGCCCGAGGCGCCGTTCCGCGCCGGACAGACGGTGGTGATCCAGCCCAATGTCGTGACGCGCGACGGCAAGGCCGGCGTGCAGACCGGCGAGCTGGTGCTGATCACCGACAGCGGCATCGAGCGGCTGCACGCGATGCCGCGCGGCTTCCACACTATTTAAGCTGCTCCGCCATCCAATCCGCGCTCTGCGAACGCCAGCGGTAGGCGCGGTTGGTGGCGATGTGGTTGCCGTCCTCGATCATCATCAGCTCGACCGGTCCCTTCACCTCGCGCGCCAGGCGTTCGGCGTCCTTGGCCGGCACGATGCGATCGAGCCGCCCGTTCACGATGAAAATGGGACAGGTTATGTTTCCCGCGATGCCTTCCAGCGACAGCGTGCCGGCGTTCTTGCGCGCCTCCTCTTGCGTCTTGCAATGGCTGCGCACGCGGAACGCTTCGCGCGTCAGTTCCGGCAATCCGTCCCAGGCCGCGCCCCAGTTGAACGGGCCGCCGAGCGCGATGCAGGCCTTAATGCGCTTGTCGAAGGCGGCGGCGCGCGGCGCGTAATAGCCGCCCAGGCTCACGCCCCACATGCCGATGCGCGCGGCATCGAGATCGCGGCGGCTAGCCACGTAATCGAGCACGGCCTTGACCGGCACTTCGTAGTCGCCGCGGATGGCGAAGTCGTACTGCGCCTCGCCCTGGCCGGGCCCGTCGAAAATCAGTGTGGCCATTCCGCGCGCCAGGAACGGCGCTTCATAGGCGTCGCCCTCTTCCTTGGTGGAATCGAGTCCGACCGCCATCGCCACCACCGGCGGCTTTTCGATGCCGGCCGGCTTGCGCAGTATGCCGGCAAGAGTCTTGCCCTGATAGGGAATCTCGACCCGTTCGCCGGGCGGCCTCAGGTGAGGAAGCGCCGCTTGCCGGCACTCGACCGCTTTCATGTGCGCGACTTTCATCTGCGGCACGTCGTTGACGAACAGGAACGCCGCAAAATGATAGTAGACGGTGGCGCGCTGCAGACATTCGCCGGCGGTGAGAAAATGCTTTTTCGCCAGCGCCTCGCGGCCGAGCTGCTCGTGATGCGCGGCGCGCTCCGACCAGGCGCGGCACCAGTCGTTATAAGACGAGATCGAGCCGGTGACCTCCTCGAAATCGGTGAGCACGACGCCGTTGGCGACGAAACGCGGGCCCCAATGCGAAATCGCGGCCTTGAGCAAGGGGTCGGATGACATGAGAATTCCTTATAAGTGCGAAGCGTCCATTTGTTTGCGCATGATCTTATCCGAAAACCGGTTCCCACTTTTCGGGATCATGCGCCCCGGCGATACCAGGGCATGAAGCACCGGGTGCTCCAGTTCACCAGCAGTTCGAAGCCGACGCCGAAGGCGGCGAGCAGCAGCACGCCGACGAAGGCTTCGTTGTGGTGATAGGAGCGCGAATTATAGAGAATGTAGTAGCCGAGCCCGCCGACCGAAATGAAGAATTCCGCCACCACTGCGCCGATCAGGGCGCGGCCGGCGGCGAGCCGGAAGCCGGCCAACAGATACGGCAGCGAGGCCGGCAGCACGATCTCGATCAGCATGCGCACGCGGCCGGAGCGGAACGAGCGCGCGACCTCGAGGTATTCGCGCGGAACCGAGCGCGCGCCGTCGGCGACATTGATGATGATGGAGAAGGTCGCCGCGAAGATGATGGTTGCGATGCGCGTCGCGCTGGAATAGCCGAACCACAAGGAGAACAGCGGCAGCACGACGATCATCGGCACCGCGTAGAAGCCGTTGACGTAATGCCGGATGGCGCGCTCGAACATCGCGCTGCGCCCCATCAAGAGCCCGATGATGGTGCCGAACACCAGGGCGATGGCGAGGCCCTCGGCCACCGCGGCCAAGGTGGCGCCGGTGGCTGTCAGGAAGGCCGGATCGACGATGACGCGCGGGATCGCCATTACCACCGTGGTCGGCTTGGCGACATAGGCCGGCGCGAAGGAGCGCACCACGAATTCCCACACCAGCAGGATGGTAAGCCCGGTGAGCAGGCGCGGCACGAAGGTGCCGAGCAGCCGATCGGCCAGCGCCGAGGGCTTGTGCGCGGCCGCAATGGGAGCGGAGACACGAAGCGCGGATTCGGTCACGGTCTAGTTTCTCCAGCGCGCGAAATGGTTCTCGATCTTGAGTCCCAGCCGCATCAGCCCGACGCCGATGAGACCAATGATCAGGATCGAGGCGAACACGCCGCCGGTGTCGAAATTCTGCGAGGCGCTCATGATGAGCTGGCCCAGGCCGGTCGAGGACAGGAAAAACTCCGCCGCCACCATGCCGACCAGCGCGCGGCCGATCGCCTGGCGCACGCCGGTCATGGTGTAGGGCAGGGTGTAGGGCAGCATGACTTCGCGCCACAGCGACCATTCGCTCGAGCGGAACGATTTCGCCACTTCGATCAGTTCCGGCTTGATGCTGCGCGCGCCTTCCACCGTGTTGTAGAGCACCGGGAACACCGCGAACAGGAATACCACCAGCACCTTGGGCGCGAAGCCGAAGCCCATCATCGACAGGATGAACGGGATCAGCGCCACCATCGGCGTGGCGTAGAGAATCATGATGTAGGGCTCGATGCCGATGCGCAGCACGCGCAAACGCGCCAGCAGCATGCCGAGTGGCATGCCGACGATGAGCGCAAGCACGAAGCCGGTCAGGAACAGCTGCGCCGAATCGAGGAACTGGCGGACAAATTCGCCGGTCGTCACCAATTGCCAAAGCCGCACCAGCGTTTCCGAAAACGGCACCATGAAGGCGGCGCTGGTGCTGCGCCCCGCGATCTCCCAGAGGGCGATGCCGGCGGCAATGCTGATCCAGAACGGCGCGACGCGGCGAATGCTTTTGGATTCCACGAACTTTAATCCACTCGGCTGTCATCATCCGCGAAAGCGGATGATCCAGTACCCACTGCGCTGCGGTTTCTTCGCGAACACTGTGAGTACTGGATGCCCCGCCTTCGCGGGGCATGACAGTTCTTTGTTATACCGACGAAATCTCGTCAGCCTGGGAACTCATTTCACCATCGCGTTGGCGTCTTTCCAGACGCTGCTGTCGACGAGTTTTTCGTAAGTCACCGGTTCCTTGCCGGGATTGATGGAGCCGATCTTTTTCATCAGCGCGGCGGTAGCCTCGATCTTATTGCGCGGTAACCCGTCGTCCTTCGCCGCCCAGAAGTCGATGGCGAGAAATTCCTTGAGCGCGGCCTTGTTGACCTCCTTGTTATGACCGGTTCCCGCCGCCGCCTCGGCGACCGCGTCGGCATTCTTCGGGTCTTGCATGAAACGTGCGGCCTCGACCATACCGGCAACCGTGCGCACGATGGCGTCACGGTTGGCCGCAAGATTGTCCTTGCGCGCGACCATGATCAGATAATGGCTGGTCGGGTTGGTGTTCTTCATCGCCAGCATGACGTTCAGCTTCTTGCCCTGAGCTGAAATCTCGACGAGATCGTCAAGATGCAGCACGGAGAAATGAAGCTGGCCGGCCAGCAGCGCCGGGCCCGGACTGGAGCCGAGCGCGACCTGCTTCACGTCCTCAATCTTCACGCCGGGGCAGCCGGCGGTGAGCATCGAGCGCAGCGCCACCGAGCGCGCGCCATTGATCGAATCGACGCCGATGTCCTGCCCGACCAGGTCCTTGCAGGTCTTGCCGGTTTCGGTGGTGCCGATGACCCAATCCGGGTTCGGCATGCCGTAGAGCGCAACCAGCGGAACGTCGGCATTGGAAATCTGGTTGATCACCGGCGGCGTCGGCGACCAGGCGAGATCGATGTCGCCGGCGACCACCGCGCGCGCTGCCGCGGTGCCGTTGTCGAACGGGCGGATTTCCACATTGGCGCCGTGCTTCTTGAAGAAGCCCTGCTTCTCCGCGACATAGGCGATGGTTACCGAAAATATTGCCGGAATGCCGGGAAGTGCAAGCACGACCTTCTTGCCCTGAGCCGCGGCCGGCGCGGTGGCGCCGAAGGCGAGTGCGCACAGCAAGCCGAGGCTCGCAATGCATTTCGCGAATTTGCCGTTCATGGAATCCTCCCTTTTTTCGTTTAGGCTTTTTCTAGCGTTCGAGTTGGAATTCGGCTTCGCGGGCTTCCCGCATCAGCGTGCCCCACACCTGTTCGCGCAGTTCGGCGAAGCGCGGCTCGCGCAGTGTCTCTCTTGTGCGCGGATGCGGCAGGTCGATGGTGATGGTCTCGTGGATGCTTGAGGGCCGGCCCTTGAGCACAATCACTCGGTGACCGAGCAGCACCGCTTCCTCGATCGAATGGGTAACGAAGACCATCGCGGTCGGCCGCTCGTTCCAGATGCGCAACAGCTCGAATTGCAGAATCTCGCGCGTCTGGGCGTCCACCGCGGCGAACGGCTCGTCCATCAGCAGCACATTCGGTTCAATGGCGAGCGCGCGGGCGAGCCCGCAACGCTGCTGCATGCCGCCGGACATCTGATACGGGAAGGCCTTTTCGAAGCCGGCCAGTCCCACCAGCTTGATGAACTCCGGCACCTTGCGCTCGATCTCCGCCTTCGGCGCACCGGCCATGCGCAAGCCATAGGCGACGTTCTCGTACACGGTCTTCCACGGAAACAGACCGAAATGCTGGAACACCATGGCGACGCCGGCAATCGGGTTTTCGACGCGCTCGCGGCCGACCCAGATTTCGCCGGTGTCGATCGGTAGCAGCCCGTCGATGCAGCGCAGCAGTGTGGTCTTGCCGCAGCCGGACGGGCCGACGATGGCGACGATCTCACGCTCGCCGACATCGAAGTCGATGTTGCGGAACACTTCGAGCGTGCCGTAATGCTTGCCCAGTCCCCTGACACGAATACGGGGCTCGACGCCGGCTGCGCGCGCAGCGGTGGCCGGGTACGTGGCGGATGACGTCGTCTGCTGGCTGCTCACTCGGCGGCCTCGATCGACGGCTTGGCATTGATCTTGGCCCAATAGTCGGCGGCCTCCTTCGAGCGCCGCAATGCCTCCTCGGTCTCGAAGCCCGGCGCCATCGAGCCGTCGGTGCCGGCGAGAATCTGGTGATGCTCGATGTTGAGCGTGCGCAGCCAGCGCTGCTGTCCCATGGTGATGGCGATGAAATAGCCGATCTCGACCAGTTCGGGCTCGCTGAAGTTCTTGTGCAGCCGCGCCCAGAACGCGTCGTCGCACGGCAGATCCCAGGTGATCGCCTCGGCATAGGACAATGCCGCCTTCTGCCGCTCGTCGTAGCGCGTCGAGCTTTCGAAGTTGATCAGGTCGGAATAGTCGTCCTCCTTGAGGCCGGACTTGGCCGCCTTGATCGAGCGCTGATTGCCGCAGAATTCGCACAGCACCGAGCGCGAGACATAGATGCGGCACAGCTCCTTGATGTTGTGATCGGCGACCCCGTTCTTGAAGACATCGCGCCAGGTATTGGCGAACGACCAGAACGTCGCCGGCACATGGGCGCGCACGGCCTGGCTTTCCGGCCGCGGCGTCCCCTCCCGCGCGCAACGTTCGAACTCGGCGATCATGGCGGGGTCTTTGACCGTCGACGGATCGACATAGCTAATGCGCGGCTTAGACATCGACGATTTCTCCTAGGACCTTGTTGAGCATCGGTTGCGGATGCGACGATTATGGCAGGCTTGGCCGCATGTTGCAGCAACCGCGCGGGACGGGCAACGCCGGTCTCGCCCGACCATCATATTCGGGCCCACTCCGGGTGGGCCGAAATAAGCTGAAAATTCAACGGCGAACGGGATGAGGTTTTTGTTAACCAACGTCGCCTAGCTTGCCGGCGTCCCGTTCCCGGGCGTTTCGGTCAGGCGTTGTGATGCATATTGGAATAGCCCGAGGGCTGATTGTTGCGGTGGCCGGCCTATGGCTGGCGGGCTGCACCACCACGAACAACTCTTCCAATCTGTTCGCTGCGAAGATGCCGGCGCCGGATGCTTCGGCTGCCGCGCCGCCTAATGCCGACAGCGACACCACCGGATCGGTGTCGGCGCCGCGCGGCGGGCCGGCTTCCACTGAGCCGGGCCTGCTCGGCAGCGATCCGAACGACGACCTGAGCCTCGGCAAGAAGCAATATCGCGCCAATAATTTCGGCCTGGCGGAAAAGTATTTCCGCCGCGCGGTCGAGCAGCATCCACGCGACGCGCAAGCCTGGCTCGGGCTGGCCGCGGCCTATGACCGCTTGCACCGTTTCGATCTCGCCGACCGCGCCTATAGCCAGGCCATCGGCATCGTCGGGCCGACGGCCGAGATCCTCAACAACCAGGGTTATTCCTACATGCTGCGCGGCGACACCGAGCGCGCGCACGCGAAGCTGGTCGCCGCCCGGCGCAAGGACCCGCGCAACAAATACGTAGCGAACAACCTCCAGTTGCTGCAGGAGAGTTATCGCAAGGGCAAGGTGCTCGAGTAGGGCGCCCTTTTCTCATTCCAATATTCTCTCCGCTGCCATGCCCCGCGAAAGCGGGGCATCCAGTATCCGCAGGCGTATCCGTAATCCGAGACGTTGGTGATTACTGGATCGCCCGCTTTCGCGGGCGATGACAGCAGAGAGTGTCCCGCCGCCCTCTCTCCGCCTCATCCTGAGGAGCCCGCCGAAGCCTTAGCGAAGGCGGGCGTCTCGAAGGATAGGCGGCCCCATGCTTCGAGACGCGCATATCCGAGCCATTCTCTTACGGCGCTTGGTTCAAACCGCTAGGTCAGGTCTCGTTTGGTCTTGTGCATAGCTACTCGTTGGAAGTATGATTTGTATAGTCTCTCTATGCGAGAGATCCGAGGTAGTTTTTCCGCAGTGCCATAGGATAATCCGAGGAGCCTCTCATGAACCTCAAGCTCATTGTCGCCATCTCTGTACTCGTCACGACGCCCGCATTTGCACAAGGTCAAAAGGGAAGTGCCTCTCCGAAGGGACCGAAGCCGACCACGGCGGACGTTCAAAAGGTCGTCCAAATTATCAGCGGTGACCAAGTAAAAACTAAATTGTATTGCGACTTGGCGAAACTTAATGACCAAGCTGCGGCAGCTGATGAAAAGAAGGATACTATGAAAGTCGCAGAGCTAAGCAAACAGATTGATGCAACAGAGCAAAAACTTGGCGCCGAATATTCGAAATTGATGGAGGGGCTTGAGCAGATCGATGCTTCCAGCAATGAAGGCAAGAATCTATTTGCAGCGCTTCAGCCTCTCGATAAGCTGTGTTCCAAGAATTAGTGCAGGAAGGGTGACATCCGACGCGCGCCGCCCTCTTTCGAGACCTCGGTAACGGCTCGTACCAGTGGCGATTGCCCGCGTCTTCGATAGCCCGTGTCCGAGCCATTCTCTCACGACGCTTGGTTAAAAACTCCAAATCATTTCTTAGCCGCATTAACTACTTCGCTAAGCTCCCCCGATTGATCTGCGGGCGCAGTGATATTCTGATTAATAGCCTTGGACATTAGTGATGCCGCCCGTCCAGGTGAGAGGCGGTCGGACAGCCAAAGCTCCGACCGCCTCGCTTCCCGGCGAGGCGAAGAATTTTCTTCTTGTGCACGTCAATGAAATCAATCTTCTCGTACGCAAGCTCACCTAGTTTTGCTTGGTGTACAGGGCGCAGAAAATAAATTTTGTTGCCGGTAGATATTTAATTTGAGTTCTTGACTTTAATCCCACAGGATAATATACCTACCTTCACCTACCCCAGGCGAGGAGCGTTCTGCAGGACGCTAGCAAGACGCGGGGTGGGGGTGGCGCCTGCGGGCGGGGCTCGTAACCCCGCACTCGGGAGGCCTCGGGAACCCGATCGGGCGGCACTACGGCCGCTCCGCGAGGAGCT
>JGI20195J14853_1000312_pt1 | contig 15252 bp, 14 predicted proteins | sample NGESurdeep092012_3_FD_14853 | JGI IMG/M metagenome (IMG submission 14853)
ATATCGATTGCATGAGTGCGATCCTTCGCTGCCAGGCCAAGAATCACATTTATGAATCAACTCAACGCCTTATCCAACCGCGTCGAGTACTATGAGTTCGACGTTTATCTGTACTACCTGATTACATTCGCGCTGCCTGTTGCGGCCGCTCGGCTGCGACACGGGGCGGTTGCTTAACCGCAACAGTTCAACGCCGGTCTAATTCGATCGCCGGAACTTGCGCATCGTCGCCAGCACGATGTCGGCCGCGCGCACGCTCGGCGGCTGGTTGCCGGTCGACATGATCGCGTCGATCTTTGCGAAAGCCTTGACCTGAAGCTGGCGCGCGGGAGAGTCCTCAAGGATTTCGCGCAACGGTGGCAGCAGCTTTTCCGGCATGCAGTCTTGCTGGATGAATTCCGGCACGACATTTTCGCCGATGACCAGATTTGCCAAAATGACCGAGTTCAACCGGATCATGCGTCGCATGATCCACGCCTCAATGGCGCCCGCCTTGTAGGCGGCGACCATCGGCACCCCTGCGAGCGCAAGCTCGAGCGTCGCGGTGCCCGATTTGGCGAGAGCCGCATGCGCAATGCGGAATGCCGCTTTCTTTTCCTTTTCACCGACGACGATGCGCGGCTGGACCGGCCAGCTCTTCACACCCTCCGCGACCGCATCCTGCAGGTGCGGCATGGTGGGAAGGATCAGTTCGAACGGCACATCCTGGGCACGCAGCAGGCCCAGCGTCTCGCCGAATACCGCCATGTGATGGTTGATCTCGCTGCGGCGGCTTCCCGGCAGCACCAGCAGAACCGGCGGCTGCGCATCGCGGCGCGTTTGCTCGTCGGCGCCGGGCCGCAAGCTCCCGATCTGCTCGATCAGGGGATGGCCGACATAGCTGCATGGCGGGCCGCGAAGCCTGCGATACTCCTCAGGTTCGAAAGGCAGCAAGGCGAGGACATGATCAACATAGCTTAGCATCGCGCGTGCCCGGCCGGGCCGCCACGCCCAAACCGAGGGCGATACGTAGTCTATAATTGGAATCGAGGGATCGCGGGCCCTGACGCGTCTGGCCACCCGATGGGTGAAATCGGGACTGTCGATGATCACGAGAATGTCGGGCGATGCCTGCGTCACCGCGCCGGCGGTTTCCCGGATACGCCGCAAGATCATCGGCAATTGCTTTACAACCGCCGCCAATCCCATAATCGACAGATCTTCGATCGGAAACAGCGACGCCAGTCCTTCGCGCGCCATCGACTGTCCGCCGACGCCTTCGAACTGGACGGCGCCGCCGAGGCGCTGGCGCAGCACCTTCATCAGGCTGGAGCCAAGCCGATCCCCCGATTCCTCTGTCGCGATCAGGAATATTTTTCGCGTGACGTTGGCGTTTGCTCGCGCCTGCATCACGCGGGCAAACCGGTGACAAAAAGACCTGCAGCGTCGGCAGCCTCGATCATGGTCTGCGGTTCGACGACAATCGTGTTGCCGGCGACGATCGCAATCCCGGCAAGCTGCGCCGCGGCCGCGCCCTCGATGGTTCGCGGTCCCATGGTCGGGAGATCGAAGCGCAAATCCTGTCCGCTCTTGGGTGCCTTCACCAGCACGCCGCGTGTCGCCCTGGCTCGGATCCGACCTTCCGCGCGCAGCCGCGCCACACGCGCCAGCAAGCCGTCGGTGCCCTCGATGTCTTCCACCCCGACCACGTGCCCGTCGATCACGACGGCGGCCTGACCGATGTCGAAGGGGCTGAGCGCGCGCAGCACGTCACGACCCCTGGCGATGTCGGCAGCGGCATTTTCGTCAGGCGACTTCAGGGTGATGCATCCCTCGGGCATCAGCAGATCCGGGGCGACATCCTTGATTCCCACCATCCGGAAGCCGTCCTGTTCGAGAATGCGGCCGATTCCAGACAACAGATGATCGTCTCCGCCCCGGAAAGCCGCCACCACGCGGCTGACGACGCGAAGCGTACCCCAATCCAGCCGAATCTCCGAAAGCGCCGGCCGCACCAGCGTGCCGATGAAAACCAGATCGCGGCAGTTTTCCGCGCGAAACAGCTTCTCGGCCCTGCCGAATTGGCCGACCGAAATCCAGTGATGGCGAAAGCGCTCCACGGCCACGGGATCGCAGGCGCCTCTCAGCGCGAACAGAACGGAATTGATGCCGCGTGCGGTCAGAGAGTCCGCGACCGCGAACGGCATGACACCGCCTGCAGCAATCAAGCCGACCGGCGATGAAATCTCCAAAGCATGGTTCGTCATGGTTCGCCCCGACGACTGGTCGTCAAGATCTGCTGCATCAAGACCTTTTGCCGTCTTTCACCGGCTGGCACAGCTCGCGATGCTTTGCGGCATCGATGAAGGTCAGGATTTCTGCAATCGCAGGATCCGCACCCGCCAGATGCCTTACTTCCTCGAGACGCTCGGCAAAAACACCGGGCCCGTGGAACAGCTTTTGATAGAACGATCTTACCACCGAGAGGCGCTCGTGGGTGAACTTGCGGCGTTTCATGCCGACGATGTTGAGGCCCGTTAGTACGGCGAAATCGCCGCTCGCAAGCGCAAACGGGATCACATCGCTGCGCACCCCGGTGAGGGCACCGACCATCACCTGCGCCCCCACCCGCGTGAACTGGTGCACGGCCGACAGGCCGCCGATGAAAACAAAATCGCCGATCTCGGCGTGGCCGCCGAGCGTCGCCGAGGTCGCAAAAATCACGTCATTGCCGACGATGCAGTCATGACCGACATGGCTGCAATTCATGAAATAACCGCGGTCCCCGACGCGGGTAATGCCGCCGCCGGCCACGGTCCCGGCATTCATGGTGACCTGCTCCCTGATCGTGCAACCCTGCCCGATCTGAAGCTTTGTGAGTTCGCCGCGATGGCTCAGGGATTGCGGCGGCGTGCCCAATGAGACGAACGGGTAGATCGTGCAGCCGTCACCGATCGTGGTCTGCGCCGTGAGGTGCACATGCGCGACCAGCTTGCAGTTCGCGCCGATCACGACATGGGAGCCGACGACGCAATAGGGACCGATCGACGTGCCCTCGCCGATCACGGCGCCGTCCTCAATCCACGCGGTGGGATCGATCGTGCTCATCGGTCCCTCATCAGTCGGTCAGCATCGCGCCAACGTCGGCCTCGGCGACGGTCGTGCCGTTCACGATGGCGTCGCCGTGAAACCACCACATGGTCTTGCGCCTGCCGATGCTGCGCATGTGGTATTCGACGGTATCGCCGGGCATCACCGGCTTGCGGAACTTGCACTTGTCGATGGTGAGAAAATAAACCGCGCGCGGCTTCTGGGTGCCTTCGACCGACATGATGCCGATCACACCCGCGGTCTGCGCCATCCCCTCGATCATCAGCACACCGGGATAGACCGGCCGCTCGGGAAAATGGCCGAGAAACGCCGGCTCGTTGATGGTGACGTTCTTGACGCCGATGCCACGATAGTCGCTGCGGATGTTGATGACCCGATCGATCAGCAGCATGGGATAGCGATGCGGAAGCGTCTTGAGAATCGTGGCGATGTCCACGAGCTCAATTTTGATCGGTGCCTCCATCAATCGCGCCCCTCGCCCTTCGGATCGGCCGTGCCATCGCGCACCAGACGCTCCACCGCCAGTATCTCCCGGAACCATTGCCTGGTCGGTTTTGCAAAGTAGCCGCCCCAGCGCCCGTTGGCCGGAATGTCATCCTTGACGCCGCTCATCGCCGTGACCTGGGCACCGTCGCCGATGCGAAGATGGTTGTTGATACCCACCTTGGCACCCAACGCCACATTGTCGCCAATCGTCAGGCTGCCTGCGAGTCCTATCTGAGCCGCCAGCAGACAATGCCTGCCGATCGTCACATTGTGACCGATCTGCACCTGATTGTCGATTTTCGTGCCTTCGCCGATCACGGTGTCGCGCAGACTGCCGCGATCGATGGTCGTTCCGGCGCCGATCTCGACGTCGTTCTGGATCAGGACGCGGCCGGTTTGCGGTACTTTCAGATGGCCATCCGGTCCGAAGAAGACAAAGCCATAGCCGTCCTGTCCGATGCTGCAGCCGGGATGGATCAGGACGTTGTTGCCTATCAGCGCAAACTGAATGGCGGACCGCGCGCCAACGTTGCAGTCCCTGCCAATCCTGACATTGGCACCGATCACAGCACCTGAACCGATCACCGTCCCGGCGCCGATTTCGACCTTTGGGCCGATCACGGCAAGCGGCTCGACGATCACGTCGTCCTCCAGATGCGCGCTGGGATCGATGACGGCGGACGGCGCGATGCCGGCATTGCCGAACCAGGATTGCGGGCGAAGGGCGTCGCTATGCAGCGTGCGCGCAATCTTCACAAATTCGCGGAAAGGGTGGACCGCGCGCAAAACGGCTACGTGGGCGGGGACACTGGCCTCGAATCGTTCATTGACCAGACACGCCCCCGCCTTCGTCGAAGCGAGCTGGCCGGCGTATTTCAGGTTGTCGAAGAACGTCAGATGCATCGGGCCGGCTTCGTCGAGCGAAGCCAGCCCCCTGACCTGCTGGGCGCCGCGCGATGCATCAACCAAACGCGCCTGCGTCAACGCGGCGAGTTCGGCCAGCGTCGACGAAGGCGGTTGCTCTAAGAATGTCGGCTGCGCCATTCCACCCGTCGCGGTCCGGCCGGTGATCGAACTCAGAACGTTGTCCCGCCGCCAAACTTGAATTGCTGCACCCGGTCAAACGGACCCTTGGTCACCGGGATCGCATAGTCGAAGCGCAGCGGACCGAACGGCGAGGCCCAGATCAGGCCGACACCCACGGAAGTGCGGACGGTATTGCTGCTGTCGTACTGCAATCCCAAACAGTTTCCAGGCGATGGCGAAGGATACGGCGTTGGACGAATACAACCGGCCGTATTGACTTCGCCGGTGGCGGCCCAGGAAGTCGGCCCCTGGTAATCATACAGGCCGCCCGCGTCGGCATAAACCGCGCCCTTCAATCCGACTTCCTTCGGCAGGAACCAGAACGGCATCTGCAGCTCATACGACGCACCCCAATACTTGGTGCCGCCGAGCGCGTCCATCGTACCGTAGGGGTTGATGTCGCGCGGACCGATGCCGTTCGGGGCAAAGCCGCGGACAAGGTTCGGGCCCATCTGGAACTGATCGAGCATGCGAAGGCCGTTGTTGCCGAGCTCGTTAAGAATGCCGCCCTGGACGTGGATCAGCCCGACGAGATCGGCAACCAGCGGCGTGTAGTATTTCGCGTCGACCGCGGTCTTCAAATAGGTCACGTCTCCGCCGACGCCGGCGAAATCCTGCTTGAAGTCGACGAGCAGGCCGTCGGTCGGGTTCTTGTTGTTGTCCAGCATGTTGTAGTTCAGCGAATAACCGACCGACGACGTCAGCGTGCTGCCGCTCGCGAGTTCCTTGCGGACCGGCAACGAGGCCTCACCATCGCTGTAGCACCAAAGACCGATTCCTGAAGCATCCGTCGCTGCAGCTGGAAGATTACCAGCTCCCCCAACTGAGTTTACAAACGCCGGGGACGGATTGAAGGCGAGCAAGCCGTTTGACGGATTGTTGTTACAATTGGCCAGATAGCCAGGCAGCGAGATACTCTGCTGATAGATCGAATATCTGAGCTGCAAGGAGAGATCTTCGCGCAGGGCGAATCCGAGGCGAGGACTGAAACCCACCGTCGTGGTTCCGTACGAAATATAACTGTTGGCGAGCTGCTGGCGATAGAACGCGTCAAGACCAAGTGCGACACGGTAATCCAGCAAATAAGGATCGACATATGAGAGCGAAAGACCGCGGGCGTACTGGCCGTAGGTCACCGAGGCCTTGGCGTACAGGCCGCGTCCGAGGAAGTTGCGCTCGGAAATACTGACCTCCGCGAGCGCGCCGTCGGTGGTCGAATAGCCGCCCGATACCGAGAAGTCGCCGGTGGATTTCTCTTCGAGATCGACAACGAGGATCACACGATCGCTCGAGGAGCCGGGCTCGGTCGTGATTTTCACGGTTTTGAAGAAATCAAGGTTCTTCAGGCGGCGCTCGGCGCGATCGACCAGCGCGCGGTTGTACGCGTCGCCCTCGGAAATATCGAATTCGCGGCGAATCACGTAGTCCCGGGTGCGGGTATTGCCGCGCACATTGATACGCTCGATGTAGGTCCGCGGGCCTTCGTCGATGGCATAAACGATTGAAACGGTATGCGCCTCGAAGTTGCGATCGCCGCGCGGGCGCACGATCGCAAAGGCGTAACCCCGCCGCGAGGCCTCGATCTGCATTTCCTCGACGGACTTCTCCAGCGCTTCGGCGTTATAGAGCGACCCGACATTGACGCGCGAGAAGCTGCGGAGCGAATTTCCGTCGAGCGTGCTGATGCTGGACGCGAAATTGACCGTCGCAACCCGATACTGCTGACCCTCTTCGATCTTGAAGGTCACCAGGAAGCCCTTCTTCTCCGGATCGTATTCCGTGAGCGCGGCCACCACCTGCACGTCCGCGAAACCGTGCTTCAAATAAAAGCGGCGAATCAGGTCGCGATCGGCTTCGACCCGGTCCGGATCGTAGACGTCACCGCCGCCGAGGAAGCTCAGCAGGTTTGATTCATGGGTCTTGATGATGTCCTTGAGGCGATACGCCGAATAAGCATTGTTGCCGATGAATTCGACCGACCTGACGCCGGTTTTCGAGCCCTCGGTAACCGTGAAAACGAGATCGACGCGGTTGTTCGGCTGTTCGATGATTTCGGGATTGACGCGTACATCATAGCGGCCGGAGCGGCGATAGATTTCGGCGATGCGCTGGGCGTCGGACTGGACCATGGGGCGCGACAGCGTGCCGCGCGGCTTCGATTGTATTTCCGCCGAAAGCTGCTCGTCCTTGACCTTCTTGTTGCCCTCGAAGGCAATGCGCGCGATCACCGGATTTTCGATCACGGTCACCACCAGGTGACCGCCCGCCTGGTTGATTTTCACGTCCTGGAACAGGCCGGTCTCGATCAGCGCCTTCAATCCGTCATCGATATTGCCCTGATCGAGTCGCCCACCGGGGCCCGGTTTGAAATACGAGCGGATGGTCTCCACCTCGACGCGCCGGTTGCCTTCGACCTGAATCGAAGAAACGGTCTGGGCGACGGCCGGCGACGACATAAGCAGGCCGGCCAGCGTGGCGGCGACCGGCACGGCGAACATGATCAGGGCGGCCAACATGCCTCCCCGCACTCGCATTCCAACATTCATGCGCAACGCGCCCTTATCATTCCAATGCCGGACCGTACCCCTACGAACCAGCAGATTCCCATTCGTGCTCTGCTTGTAGCCAATTTTGTCGGGGCGGCAAACGTCCTATTGCAGTGCAATTTCATTTTCATTCCAAGACGTTGCCTATTGGCCACGCCATCCAAATAAGGCATCACGATGCGGCCAGATGCAGGATGTCGTTGTAGGTCGCAAACACCATCAGCATAAGGACGAGCCCTAATCCGATTCGGAACCCCATCTCCATCGCCCGATCCGACAAGGGGCGCCCGCGGATGGCTTCGATGGCGTAGAACAAAAGATGACCGCCATCGAGCAACGGAACCGGAAACAGGTTCAACAACCCGATCGATATCGAGAGGACCGCGGCGAGATGCACCAGCGCGGCAAGGCCGATGGTGGCGACCTGACCTGAAATCTGGGCGATCCGGAGCGGGCCGCCGACCTGGTCGGCCGCTTCACGCCCCGTAAAGACGCCGCCGATATATGCCAGCGTACGGTCAACCACGAACCACGTTTCCTTGACGCCAAGCCAGAGCGCGGTCGCGGGGTTCACATGTTCGGTCGTGACATCGCCGGCAACAGTCTTGCGGGTAATTCCCAGCACGCCTAGCCGATGAACATTTCCGAACGGGTCTTTCACCTCCCTGAGTTCCGGCGTCCCGCGCAATTGCAGCGTGGAATCGCCGCGCTTGATCGTGAACGTCAGCTGTTCGCCGGCTCGAATGCCGACGATCCGCTGCATATCGGAGAAACTTCCGATCGTGCTGCCATCGATCGCCGTTACGACATCGCCCACCTGAAAGCCGGCTGCCGACGCCGCACTGCCCGCCTCCACCTGATCGACGCGCGCCGTCGTGCTCGGTTTACCGAAGAAAGTGAACAGGCAGGTAAAGATTACGATAGCCAGAAGAAAATTGGCGACCGGACCGGCGGCAACGATCGCCGCACGCGGTCCAACTTTCTTGTGGTGGAAACTGCCCGCGCGCTCTTGCTCGGTCATGCTGGCGAGCGTTTCGGACGATGGCGTTGAGGCCTCGCTGTCGTCGCCGAAGAACTTGACGTAGCCGCCGAGCGGGACGGCTGAAATCTTCCATCGCGTGCCATGGCGGTCATTGAAACCGGCGAGTTCCGGCCCGAAACCGAGCGAGAATGTTAACACCTTCACGCCCGCCCAGCGGGCAATCAGGAAGTGACCGAGTTCATGGAAGAAAACGACAATGGTAAGCACGAACAGGAAGGGGATGATGTAACCGATGAGGCCATGGCTCAACGTATTGAAACTATGCAGAAAAAACTCGGACATCCGATTCCCCTTAACCAGAGCTGGAGGCCCTGTCCCCAACCCTCTAGGATGCCTTTAAGGCAATTTGAGGCAAGAGGGTGGCAGCTTTATTTCGCGCGCTATGGTCAACGGCGATGGCGTCGTCCGCGGAGGTCAACGGCGCCTGATTGCCGGAGCGTATCCAGGCGTCCATCGTCGCTTCGACGAGGCGCGCAATCGCGCCAAATTTGATCTTGCCGCCGATGAACGCCGCCACCGCCACCTCGTTGGCGGCGTTGTACACCGTGGTCGCGCCGCGGCCGGTCCGCAGCGCATCGTAAGCGAGCCGAAGCCCTGGGAACCGGCCGAAATCCGGCGCCTCGAAGGTCAGCTGTCCGATCTTGGCCAGATCGAGCTTCGCTGCCGGCCCGACGATGCGATCGGGCCATCCGAGGCAATGCGCGATCGGCGTGCGCATGTCGGGTGCCCCCAATTGCGCGACCACGGAGCGATCCGAAAATTCAACCATGCCGTGGATGATCGACTGCGGATGCACCAGAACGTCGATCTCGTCTGGCGTCAGCGCGAACAGATATGAGGCTTCGATGACTTCGAGCCCCTTGTTCATCATCGACGCGGAATCGATGGTGATCTTCTGTCCCATGCTCCAGTTCGGATGTTTCAAGGCCTGCGCCAGCGTCGCCTGCTCGATATCGGCGCTGGCCCATGTCCGGAACGGTCCGCCTGAAGCGGTGATGATAACGCGGACCAGTTCTTCCCGATTGCCGGAACCCAGCGCCTGAAACAGCGCATTGTGTTCGGAGTCCGCCGGCAGGATGCAGGCCCCGGCCTTCGCCGCGCGCTGCATGAAGAAGTCGCCCGCGCACACCAGGCATTCCTTGTTCGCAAGCGCCACGGTTGCGCCGCGATCCACGGCCGCGAGCGCTGGTTTCAATCCGGCCGCGCCGCTGACAGCCGCCATGACCCAATCCGCCGGACGCGCCGCTGCCTCAATGATCGCGCTTTCGCCTGCGCCGCATTCGGTGCGTGTGCCGGCCAGGGCATCTTTCAGTTCAGCGAGGCGCTTGGGATCGGCGACAGCCGCAAATCGGGCGCCGAATTCCTTCGCCAGCTTCGCCAGCCCCTGCACATTGGTATTCGCGGTCAGAGCCTCGACCCGGTAGCGGTCACGCGCGGCCCTCAGCAAATCCATTGTGCTGTCGCCGATCGAGCCGGTGGCACCGAGGATGGTCACGGCGCGTACGGCGGATGCCGCGGCCTTGCTGTTACGCAACGGAACTGCGCTCATGTTTTTCACCAAACCATAAGACCGCGGCCGACGCTATCCACGCCACCCCGCAAAAACCCGAAAATCGCCGCCACTACGACCGCGGCGACGAAGCCGTCGAGACGATCCATTAGCCCGCCATGCCCGGGAATGAGCTGGCTGGAGTCCTTGACGCCGAAACGCCGCTTCACCGCGGACTCAAAGAGATCGCCAAGCTGGGAAGCAATCGAGAGCGCCGCGCCCAGCAGCAAGAGCGGGCCGGTTTTGCCGAGACCAGACGCCACAAACCCTGCGGCGATGACAAGGCTCGCTACAAAGCCGCCGATGGCGCCAGCCCAGGTCTTCTTGGGACTGACCCGTGGCCAGAGCTTCGGTCCGCCAATGCCGCGGCCCACGAAATAACCGCCGATGTCGGTTACCCAGACGATCAGCAGGACGAACATCAGCGCGGTGAATCCCCAGACCTGGTCGAGCCGCACCGCGACCGAGGCGATGAGCGCCGCGAACGCATAGCAACCGCCAAGTGCGGCCCAGCCGCGACGATGAGGTGACAGCATCGCAGCGACAATGACGCCAAGCGCGACAATAACATAAGTCGCTCCGATCCGCCCGATGCCGAGCCACACTGCGGCGCCGAAAAGCGTCACGATGCCGGCGGCCATCACGCGCGGCGTGCGCGCGCCCACGATCATCAGCCATTCCACATAGAGACCGATCGCGGCGAGCGTGACGAGGCCGAGCCAGAGCCACCCGCCGGCATAAGCGATCGCAATCGCGAGCGGTGCGAGCACCAACGCAGCCACGACGCGCACCAGGAGATTGCGCGAACTCTGCTCGGCAACAGCCGCCGGCGCGGCTTCGCCCTCGGTCACGATCCGGTTTTCGCGGCCAGACCGCCGAAACGGCGCTCCCGTCTGGCATATTCGGCGATTGCGTCCGCGAGCGCGGCCTTGTCGAAATCCGGCCAGTGGATCGGCACGAACACGAGTTCGCTGTAGGCCGCCTGCCACATCAGGAAATTCGACAGCCGCTGCTCTCCGCTGGTGCGAATGATCAGATCGGGATCGGGAATATCGGGCTCATCGAGGTATTGGCCGAGCGTGTCGGCGTCGATCGACGCGGGATCACGCTTGCCCTCCGCGACTTCGCGCGCGAGCCGCTGCGCCGCGCTGGCGATTTCCTGCCGCGATCCGTAGTTGAACGCCACCACGAGATTAAGCTTGGTGTTTTCCTTCGTCAGTTCTTCCGCTTCGTTCAAAAGCGCGCAGATGTCCGGCTCCAATCCGTCGCGCTGGCCGATGACGCGCACCCGCACGCCGTCGCGATGCAGCGTCGCAAGATCGTTACGGATGAATCGCCGGAGCAGGCCGAACAGGTCGCCGATTTCGGTCGCTGGACGCGACCAATTCTCCGAGCTGAAGGAGAAAATCGTCAGGTAGAGAATGCCGAGTTCGCTGGCGGCGCGAACGACGCGGCGCAGCGCCTCGACGCCCCGGCGATGGCCTTCCGCGCGCGGCAAACCGCGGGCCGCCGCCCAGCGCCCGTTCCCATCCATGATGATAGCCACATGCAAGGGACCGTCGGTTCGATCCGGTCCTTCGGTTGCGGGGGCGGCGGCGTTCGGCATCGGTCAGTCCCTAAACGGTGAGGATTTCTTTTTCCTTGGCCGCAAGCAACTGATCGATCTCCGAAATCGTCCCGTCGGTCGCCTTCTGCACATCATTGGCCAGACGTTCCTGATCGTCCTCGGAAATCTCGTGGTTCTTCTCAAGTTTCTTGACCGTATCGAGGCCATCGCGGCGGACATGGCGGACTGCTATACGCGCGGCTTCCGCATATTTGTGGGCGACTTTCACAAGCTCCTTGCGGCGGTCCTCGTTGAGTTCGGGAATTCGCAGCCGAAGCACCTGCCCTTCCGTGGCGGGACTTAAGCCGAGATTGGAATCGACGATCGCCTTCTCCACGGCCTTGACCATCGACTTGTCCCATACCTGCACGGAGAGCAGGCGTGGCTCAGGCACGCTGATGGTCGCGAGTTGGTTCAGCGGCATGTGCGTGCCGTAGGCGTCGACCTGCACCGGCTCCAGCATCGAGGCCGCGGCGCGGCCGGTGCGCAAACCGCCCAGTTCATGCTTGAGAGACTGGGTGGCGCCTTGCATGCGGCGCTTCAATTCGTTGATGTCGAAACTACCCGTGGGCATAACGCTCTCCCCTCCTGAAACTCTTCGTCGAGGCCGTCAATCTGCGCGCGCCCGATGCTTCACGAGCCCGTCAGCCGGCGACGATTGTGCCGTGGCCCGTGCCGCGCAGGATCGCGCCGATCGAACCCGGCTCGGCAATCGAGAATACGATGATAGGCAGCGACGTCTCGCGGGCAAGCGCGAATGCGGTCGCGTCCATGACCTTGTAGCCGCCTTCGATCGCCTGTGAATGGGTCAGGCGGTCAAACCGCTTGGCGGACGGGTCTTTTTTGGGATCGGCGCTGTAGACGCCATCGACATTGGTGGCCTTCAGCACGGCCTGCGCGCCGATTTCGGCTGCCCGCAACACCGCGGTGGTATCGGTGGTGAAGAACGGATTGCCGGTTCCGCCTCCAAGCAGCACGATCCGGCCCTCGGCGAGATATTTGTGCGTTGCACTTCGGGTGAACAGCTCACAGATCTGCGGCATGACGAACGCCGAGAGCGTCCGCGCGGGCGTCCCCCGCCGCTCGATCGCGGCCTCGAGCGCAAGGCAGTTCATTACGGTGGCGAGCATGCCCATGGTATCGCCGGTGGGGCGGGAGACGCCGCGCGACGATACTTCCACGCCACGGACGATGTTTCCGCCGCCGACCACGACGGCAATCTCGGCGCCCATTTGGCGGGCGGCGATCAGATCGCCGGCGATCCGGTCGACGGTGGGCTGATCGATGCCGAAGGATTGCGCGCCGGCGAGGTATTCGCCGGATAGCTTGATCACCACACGACGATAAACCGGCTCAGCCATGATGCGATCGCTTTCCTTCCGGGCGCGGCAGCTCCCGGCCTATGCTACCGCTTCGGGTTTTTCCGGCGGTTTCTTCTGCCCGCTGGCCGCCGCGACCTCGGCGGCGAAATCGGATTCCTGCTTGTCGATTCCCTCGCCCAGAGCATAGCGCACAAATCCGGTGATCCTGATCGGTGCGCCGACCTTACCCTCAGCTTCTTTCACCGCCTGGGCGATCGACTTGCCGCTGTGTTCGGCATGGACCGAGGCCTGTTCAAGCAAGCAGACTTCCTTGTAGTAGGTCTTCAAACCGGACTCGACGATCTTTTCGATCACGTTCTCCGGCTTGCCCTGCTGGCGGTATTTGTCGGCAAGCACGTCCTTCTCACGCTTCACGGCGGCGGGATCGAGTCCCGCCGGATCCAGCGCCTGCGGATTGGTCGCAGCAACATGCATGGCGAGCTGGCGGCCGAGAGCTGCGAGTTCGTCGGTCTTGCCGGTGGATTCGAGCGCCACGATCACGCCCATCTTGCCGGCGCCTTCGACCACGGCGTTATGCACGTAGCTCGACACCACGCCCTTGCCGACTTCGAGTGAAGCCGAGCGGCGCAGCGTCATGTTTTCGCCGATAGTCGCAATCGCATCCGCGACGGCGGTCTCGACGGTCACCTGACCGACCTTCGCGGCCTTGATCTTCTCCACGTCGGCGCCGGCTTCGAGCGCGACCTGCGCGATCATCTTGACCAGTCCCTGGAACTGTTCGTTGCGCGCGACGAAGTCGGTCTCGGAATTGACTTCGACCACGACGCCCTTGGTGTCCGCCGTCAGCGCGCCGATCAGGCCCTCCGCCGCAACGCGGCCGGATTTTTTCGCGGCTTTCGACAGGCCCTTCTTGCGCAGCCAATCGATCGCCGCCTGCATGTCGCCGTCGTTCTCGGCGAGCGCCTGCTTGCAGTCCATCATGCCGACGCCGGTCGTTTCGCGCAGGTCCTTGACCATCGCCGCTGTGATTGTTGCCATTGTTGCAAGTCCTTCTGCCTGTCAGGGCGACCGCGGGGCGGCTCTTGCCGCCTCGCCGCTATCCACCATCAGGAATTACGTAAATTGGGAGCTGGCGGCCGGAATGTTCCGGCCAGCGCGTTGCGTTATTCCGCTTCCGCGGTCATCGCCTTGGCCTGGGCCACCCAGCCATCGGCTCTGCTCGGAAGTCCGACCTCTTCGCCAATCTTGTAGGCGGTGTCGTGATCGAGTTCGGCCAGCTGCCAATAGTGGAAGATGCCGAGATCGTTGAACTTCTTCTCGATCGCGCCGGACACGCCGGTAAGCTTCTTGAGATCGTCGGCTGCACCGCGCGGCCCGGCAAGACCCTGGAAGCCCACGGGCTGCGGCGCCACCGGAATCTCCTCGCGGACGGGATGGGCGGACGCGCCGACATCGATGCCCGAATCGCCCTGCGCGCGCGAGATGCCATCGATGACGGCACGGGCGACCAGATCGCAGTACAGCGTGATGGCGCGGCCGGCGTCGTCATTGCCGGGCACGACATAGGTGATGCCCTTGGGGTCCGAATTGGTATCGACGATTGCGGCGACAGGAATGTTCAGCCGCTGGGCTTCCTGAATGGCGATGTCTTCCTTGTTGGTGTCGATCACGAAGATCATGTCGGGCAGCCCGCCCATGTCCTTGATGCCGCCCAGCGAACGGTCGAGCTTGTCGCGCTCGCGCTGCAGCGTCAGCCGCTCTTTCTTGGTGTAGGCGGTGGCGTCGCCGGAATTGAGCACTTCATCGAGGTGGCGCAGACGCTTGATCGAACCGGAAATCGTCTTCCAGTTGGTCAGCGTGCCGCCGAGCCAGCGCGAATTGACGAAATACTGCGCCGAGCGCTTGGCGGCTTCGGCGACGCCGTCCTGCGCCTGCCGCTTGGTGCCGACGAACAGGATACGGCCGCCCTTGGCGACGGTATCGCTGACCGCCTGCAGCGCGCGATGCAACAGCGGCACGGTCTGGGCGAGATCGATGATGTGGATGTTGTTGCGGGCACCGAAAATGTAATCCGCCATTTTCGGATTCCAGCGGTGCGATTGGTGACCAAAGTGAACGCCAGCTTCAAGCAGCTGACGCATAGAAAAATCGGGAAGCGCCATAGTCTAATTCTCCGGTTGGTTCCTCCGGAAGCGTGTGAGCAGACGAGCCTTATGGCCCGGCTGCCACCGGACGGCCTTTTGAGCCATGCTTCCGTGTGAGATGGCGCGGTATATAGCGGGATTTCCGGCAGAAGCAAGGAAATCCGGCCAGTTCGTTGGCCCGCCGGCGAATAGGCCCTCGCCCGGCCGCGCAAACAATTTAACCCGAAGCGGTGTCCGGTCAGACCCGGGACGGGGCCTGACCGGTTTCGTCTTCAGCATCTCGGAACATTCGGCGGGCATTTCTTGGCTGCAGCCGGCGCAGCCGGCCGCGGCGGAGGCGGAGCTGGTCGTGGCGGCGGTGGCGGAGGCGGCGCCGGACGG
>JGI20195J14853_1000315_pt1 | contig 15238 bp, 15 predicted proteins | sample NGESurdeep092012_3_FD_14853 | JGI IMG/M metagenome (IMG submission 14853)
GGCGCTGGCAAACGCGCGGCGCGTCCCGGACCCACCGGCGGGGGCGCCGGTGGGGCGCCGGGCCGAGCCGGCGCCACCGAACCCACTGCCGGCGCCGGTCGTGGGACAGGCCCCGTTGACCTTTGCCATGATGCGAGCCGAGGTCGCGGTCAGGGCCTTGGCCGAGCCGGCCGCCGGGGTCCCGGTCACCATGACGCAGTCTCCGGCCGCGATGTGGCCGGAGGTAACGGCGGTGAACGTGGTGGCGCTGGTGTAGGCCACGGTGTTCTGGGCTGTGGTGGACTGGACCTGCAGGGTGCCCGGTGAGGCGGCGGCGATCAGCCCCGACGCGCCAGGGATGGCGGGCGCCCCGCCGGACCCGCCCGAGTTCGAGCCCTGAACGGACCCCTGTGTCGCGGCGGGCGCTGCGCTGCTGCTGCCGCATGCGGCCAGCACAGCGACCAGGGGGATGGCAGCCAGGGCGCCGACCTGGACGCGTCGGCGGTGGGTGAGGCGTGGCCGGGTGGGGACGTTGGCGGTCATGGCTGTCGCTCCAGGGTTGTCGGGTGTGGGAGTTGGGTTGGTGGATGCTGGGTTGGACATGGTGGGCCTCATTCGCTGCGGAGGGCGTCGATGGGTGCCAGCTGGGCGGCCCGGCTGGCGGGGTAGACGCCGAACACCAGGCCGATGGCCAGGGCGACGGTGATCGATCCGAAGATGGCGGGCATGGACAGTGCCACCGGGTTGGAGATCAGCCCTGGTAGGACCTTGGCGCCAAGGATTCCGACGGCTGCGCCGATCAGACCACCGGTCAGTCCCAGCAGTGAGGCCTCGATGAGGAACTGTCGGCGGATCAGGGCGGGGCGGGCGCCGAGTGCTTTACGCAGCCCGATCTCGCGGATCCTTTCGGTGACCGAGACCAGCATGATGTTCATGACTCCGATCCCTCCTACGAGTAGCGAGATGGCCGCGACCCCTGCCAGCAGGACGGTCAGCGTCTTGGACACCGACGCCGCGGTGGTCACCAGCGAGGCCTGGTTGGTGATCGTGAAGTCAGCATTAGCGGCGCTAGTGATGCCGTGCAGGGCCAGCAGCTCACTGTTGGCCTCCTGGTAGGCCGCCGGCAACGCCGTCTGGGACGTCGCTTGCACGTAGATCGTCTGGACTGTGGTGCGGCTGGACCCGCCGGAGACCCGCTGCTGGGCGGTGCTCAGCGGGATGACGGCGGTGTCGTCGTTGTTGGTGCTGCCGGTGGAGCCGCTGGGGGCCAGCACTCCCTGGACGGTGAAGGGTGTCCCGGCGATGGTCATGGTTTGGCCGACGACGTCGGTGGAGCCGAAGAGCTCTTGGGCGGTGGTGGCACCCAGGACAACGACCGAGGCGGCCGCGGCCTGGTTGGCGGCGGTCAGGAACGTCCCGGCTGACATGGTTCTCGCCCGGACCGACATCCAGGACGGGGTGGTGCCCACCACGGAGGTCGTCCAGTTGCTGGACCCGGCCACCAGGGACTGCGAGCTGGATGTGCTGGGAGCCACTGCGGCGATGTCCGGGGCTACCACCGGGGAGGCCAGGGCCGCCGCGTCGGCCTGGGTCAGTGTCGAGGCGGACCCGAACCCGCCCCGCAGACCCGTGGTGCTCGTGGTGCTCCCGGGGGAGATGATCAACAAGTTGGTCCCCAGAGCCTCGACCTGGGCAGTGACCTGCTGCTGGGCGCCGATGCCCAGTCCGACGGTCAAGATCACCGCGGCGATACCGATGAGGATCCCCAGCACGGTCAGCGCCGAACGCATACGGTGGGTGCGCATCGCCTCCAGGGCGGTCCGCAGTGTGTCGAACCAGGTCATGACCTCACCGCCGATCCGGTCATCACATGTGCGGAGTCGTCGGTGACCAGGCCGTCACGCAGCCGCACGATGCGGCCGGCGCGGTCGGCGACGTCCTGCTCATGGGTGATGAGCACGACCGTGCGTCCGGCGTCACGCAGCTCATCGAACAGGTCCAGGACGTCCGCGGTCGAGGTGGAGTCCAGGTTCCCGGTCGGCTCGTCGGCCAGGATCAGCGCGGGTTCGGTGACCAGAGCACGTGCCACCGCGACCCGCTGCTGCTGGCCGCCGGACAGCTCGCCCGGCCGGTGACCGACCCGGTCAGCCAGGCCCACCCGTGCCAGGGACGCCTCGGCCCGTTGGCGTCGTTGTGCCCGGCTGACCCCGGCGTAGGCCAGGGGAAGCGCGACGTTCGAGGCGGCGGTCATGGATGCGAGCAGGTTGAACTGCTGGAACACGAACCCGATGCTGAGGTTGCGGACATCGGCCAGGTCGTTCTCGCTCATGGAGCTGACGTCCTCACCGGCCAGGTGGTAGCTCCCGGCGGTAGGCACGTCCAGGCAGCCGATGATATGCATCAGGGTCGACTTACCCGACCCTGATGGGCCCATCACCGCGACGTACTCACCCGGTTGCACATCCAGGCTGACCCCGCGCAGGGCTGCCACCTCCAGCGAGCCGTTGCGGTAGACCTTCGTCACCTCGCTCAAAGACAGGACAGGCTCGGTTCCGTGGAACTGGGAGGGCCCAGTCAGGTAGCTGGCCATCAGCCGTTCGCCCCCGCTGCCCCGCCCGTACCGGCCGAGCCGCCAGCGCCGCCGAACCCGCCGCCGCCGGTCCTACCGGTGCCACCAGAACCGCCGCCGAACCCGCCGCCGCCACCGAACCCGCCGAATCCACCGGTGCCGCCGGTGCGGGCCACCGGGACCGGTGCCACGACGGTGTCGCCGCTGGCCAGGCCCGAGACGATCTGGGTCGATCCGCCCGAGCTGAGCCCGACGGTGATCTGGTGCTGTGACTTGACGCCGTTCTTGTCGAGGGTGACGTAGGCGTTCCCGTTGGTGCGGGTCACCGCCAGGCTTGGCACGACCAGCACGTTGCTCAGCTGCTTGTAGATGATCGACACAGTCGCCGAGCTCCCCGCGTACAGGCCAGCCGGGCTGCCGGTCACGTTGACCACAACCGGGAACGCGCTCGTCCCCGAAGTTGACGACGCCACGATCCCGATGGAGGAGACCAGGCCAAATACCGGAGTCGTTGAGCCGCTGGTGGTGATCGTCACCTGGTCGCCGTTGGCGATATTCGCCAGGTCACTGGTACCAACGGAGGCGTCCACGACGTAGGAGCCGGTGCTGATCACCTGGATCTGCCCGGTCGAGCTCGTCGAACTACTCGAGCTCGACGACCCGCTGGAGGCGGACGCGCTGCCCGAGTTGGACTGCCCCGACCCCCCGCCCGATGACGCTCCTGATGATCCACCGGAGCCGGAGCCGGAGCCGGAGCCGGAGCCGGAGCCGGAACCAGAACTGGTACCCGACCCCGAGTTAGCGCCAGCACCAGAACTAGAGCCCGAGCTGGAACCCGTGCTGGAGCCGGAGGCGCTGAGCTGCTGGCCCACCGTGAGGTTGACGGCGGTGACGGTGCCCGTGATCGGCGAGGTAAGGGTGGCCCCCGCCAGGGCGGCCTGGGCGTTCGTCAGCTGCGCCTGGGCAACCGTGATGCTCGCCTGGTCGGCGGTGATCTGTGCCGCTGAAGCGACCGCCGTCTGATCCGTGGAGAGCTTGGCCTCATCGGAGGCTATGGTCGCCTGGGCCTGCGCCACCTGACTGGTCAAAGACGCCGACGAGATCGTCGCGAGCTGCTGGCCCGCCGTGACCTTCTGGCCCTGGGCCACGTCCACCGCCGTGACCTGACCGGCCGAGCCAAAGGCCAGGTTCGACGTCGTGGTCGGGGCAACCGTGCCGGACGCCGACACCGCCTGCGAGATGGTGCCCGTGCCCACCGTCACCAACCGGGTCGACGCAACAGTGGACGCAGCGGCCGAAGAACCTCTCTTCGCCCAGGCAGTGGTGGCGCCGCCCGCGACCAACAAGGCCACAACCGCGACGACCACAGTCCCACGGCGGCCAAGCCGCCCGCCGCGCCAACGAAGTGGCAAAGACCGGTCCTTGCTCACCCGGCCACTTTGACGCGCGAACCGGCGGGGCTTGGTCGACTCAACGCGCTCTGCCCCGGGCCCTGTCACCGCAGAGTCCGCCAAGTGCGGCGCCCGCGTCTTCATCGGTTCGTACCATTGCGTCGCAGGAGGCTGCGTGCCCTCGGGCGGCTGTGGAACCTGCGGCGAAGCCTGCTGCGTCATGGGAGTCCCCTTTTCGGTTAGGAACACCTAATCCCTTGAACGTCCACTGGCGCTGGGAACTGGCTGGGAGTCTCCTGTGAAGGATTCCCTCCACCAGGCAGGTCACCCGAAGGGGTCCACCGACGGGGTCCGACACGTTCGACGAGTCAGCTCCGGACCACGTGCCGGGTACCCGTGACATTGCTGACGGGAACCGCGACCGCCAAGCCGATCAGCCAGGCGGTGAGGTGCCCCAGTCCCGTGAAGTTCCGCAAGATGAGGAACTGGCCGACGATGACGACCAGGCTGGCGATCACATACCTGCGCCGCCAGGCGCCGGGGACCCGGACGACCAGAACACCGGCCACCGCGGCCAGCCCATAGCTGACCCCGACGTCGGGACTGACCGCGATGCTGAACCCCACCCGCCCCTTAGCCAGCTCCGTAACCTCCATCGTGGCCACAAACAGCGTCGCACCAACATGGCCCAAGACCGCCACCACGAACAGACTCACGCGCCCGAGCCACCGCTGGAGCTCCCCATAGGCCACCACCATCGGCACGACAATCCACAAGCCAGCAACTGGGGAGATGACGAAGGCACTGGCGAACAGCACCGACAGCGGGCGCAGCCGCAGGTTGACCAGATCGGTGCTGCTGGTCTGGACGATATCTCGCAGCAGCGACGGCGGCTGCGTGGCAGCAACAACGCTGACCACCACGACCAGGACCGCGTAAACCACCGCAACGTCTCGGCCCCGCCACAGCTCCCCAAACTGGCTGCGCACACCCCCCAGTTCATGCCGTCACGCTACGTGATCGATGACCCGCCCGCCCGGCGTCACCAAACGGGGCTCGCGCGAAGACACTAACCGAACCACCCCTCGATCCACGGCAAGCAAACAACCGAAACCAGTAATCCGGGCGACGACCTCGACCCAGCCAACGCGCACACATCCGTGACGTCTTGCCCTCGACCACGGCCAGGACGAGGACCTGTCTTGATGTTGCTACGAAGACCGTTCACCGTCTCGGTAGCGGTGTCACACCCCAAGGGCCTCAGCCGGCCCACTCCTCGAAGGTCGTGACGGATACCAGGGTGAGCCCCGAACTGGACGCACCTGGGGACCACCAGCAGTCGTCCCGCAATCGCACGATGCGGTATGCGCCATCTGGTCGGTCGCCGTCTCTGGCGAATCCGGATCCTCCCATCAGCCAACCCCGGCGGCGACCTGCACCCGGGAACCACTCACAGCAGACTGTCAGTCAGCACCCAGCATCGTTGGACGATCATGCGATCAGATACTCCTAGACGAACACAGGAGACTCCCATGACGCAGGCTCCGCCCCCGCGGGGGCAACCGCCCGAGGATAGGCCGCAGCGTCCTGCCCCACGCTGGGACCGGCTACGACGCAGACGCAGCACTGCGCAGACCCCCCAGTCGTCCCAAAGGCGACGGCTGAGCCGTTCCAAGCTACCTACCCGAGCCCTCACTGCCCTGATCGCGGTCGCACTTATCGTGACGGTGACCGCTTTCGCCCAGGCAGCGAACGGTCAGCCACCAAACAAAGGAACGTCGACCACGACCACCACAACCACCACAACGTCCCCGCCGCCGACAACGGCCGCTCCTGCTTCGGGGGGTATCAGCCGGTCGATCACGGTCGTCGGGATCGGCGACTCGGTGACCTCCGGTTACAACTGCAACTGCGAGGCCTTCGTCGGGCTGTATGCCACGCAGCTGGTCGCCCAGGACGACGTGGCGACCTCTTCGGTGAACTTGGGCGTGCCTGGCTGGACCAGCTCCCAGCTGTTGGCGGCCATGACCAAGCCCGGGGCGTTCCGCAACCAAGTCGCCAAGGCAGACATCCTGCTCGTGACAATCGGGGCAAACGACCTCAACCCGCTGGAATCAAAGGAGCCCACTGGCTGCCCGGCGACCTGCTACACCCCATTGATCGACAGCGCCGGACATAACGTGGAGCTCATCGTGGACGCCGCGCGGGCCGCCAACCCAACTCACCCTCCGACCGTCCTTGTCACTGACTACTGGAACGTGTTCCAGGACGGAGACGTCGGCACCGCCGAACACGGCACCGCCTTCCAAAGCTGGAGCGACGCACTCACCCGCGCTGAGAGCACCCAGATCTGCGACGGTGCACGCAGCGCCGGCGCCACCTGCGTAAGCCTGTACGCGCCCTTCAAAGGAAACGGCTCCATCAACCCCACCTCCCTGCTGGCTCCCGATGGGGACCACCCCAACGCCGCCGGTCACCAGCTCATCGCATCCACACTGCTAGCCGCCACGCCACAGCCACTTCCGTGACCCACCCTTGACCGCCGACCAGGCGCGCCAGTTCCGATAGACGAACGTGTTGTGGGAACGCAGTAGGTCAGTTGGGGTCTCCTGCGCGAGGGTACCCAATAGACCCGCCCGGTGAAGATCCTCGTTCAGGTCCTCATACGGGACACCCGGCGGCTGTCGATGCAGCTCGGCAATGGGTGGCGACCAGGAGCGCTGCACGTTGACGAGTCCCCTGGGGAGCAGTGATCGCGCCACCGCGCTGGTGACGAGATGTGTGACTAGGACGCCGGGAAACAGAGGCGCACCGGTTGGGGCCGATGAGAGGAGACAAAGGTCGCGCACGTGTCAGGGGCGTGGTTGCGTCGAACCATTTGTGTTGTGTTTTTGGTGTTTGTGATGGACGATGATGGATATGGAGCGGATCGAGTCCCCGTTGTTGAGCACGGGGGATGTTGCGAGCTTCCTCGGGGTGTCCCGTCAGCACGTCGTTGACCTGTGCGACCGCGGCGACCTGATCTTTGTGTGGGTCGGGTCACATCGTCGTGTTCCGCGGTTGGAGCTGGACCGACTGCTCGGAACCGTGCGTGGGGGCAAACTGACGCGTGATCAGGAACGTTCGTTGTGGTTGCACCGGGCGGTGCTGGCCGAGCTGGTCGAAAACCCAGAGGACGTTCTCGCGCGGGTGGGTGGGAATCTGCAGCGACTGCGGACCCAGCACCCGGGGCGGGGCATGACGGCACGCTGGTTGGGCCAATGGCAAGAGGTGCTCGACGCCGGAGTCGATGCGGTTGCCGACGTGCTGACATCTCAGGGACCGGCAGGGTTGGAACTGCGCCAGAACTCTCCCTTCGCCGGGGTGATCTCGCAAGAGGTGCGTTCACGGGTCTTGGCATCCTTCGTGCGCCACTGGCGTCGGGACCATGGGCAGCCCAGCGAGGCCACCACGGGTAGCGACCGTCGGGCTGATCGAGTCTGGGTGAGCGGGTGAATCGTGAACAGCTGGCCCACATCCTGCGCGCGGCGTCGACGATCGTGGACGACCCGAACATCCTGGTCATCGGTAGCCAGTCGGTACTGGCCACCTTCGACGAGGACGAGCTCCCGGATCGGGCCACCGCATCCATGGAGGTCGACCTTGCCTACTTCGACGACCCCACAGAGGACAAGGCTGACGCGGTCGACGGCGCGATCGGCGAGCTCTCCCCATTCCACGAAATGAATGGTATGTACGCACAAGGGGTCAGCGTGCGGACCGCGGTGCTCCCGAAGGGTTGGCGTGGCCGCGTGGTCCCCTGGTCAAACCAGTCCACCGGTCGAGCTCTGGCGGCGTTTCTGGAGCCGCACGACTGCGTTGTGTCCAAACTCGTGGCGTATCGGGAGAAGGACTTCGCATTCACGGCGGCCATGCTCGAGTCCGGTCTGATCGACCCAACGATCCTTGCGCGGCGCATCGACCGGTTGCCCGCGAGCCTGGATCCGCAAGTGCAGAAGAGGCTGCATTCATGGTTGAAGGCTTGGGTCGAAGGACATCGACCAGACTGACCTCATCCCCGAAATCCGACCGCCGTCTGTCATCAAGTGGCCTCTTGAAATACGACCAGAAGTGCGGGCCCATCGATGCCCTCTACCCGGCAGCGTGAGCATCCGTGACCAGATCCGTGACCAAGACGCCACGGGACGGAGCGGCACAGATGGGGACGGATGCGACGTCGACGGCGTGGCGAGCACGATGAATGGTGACGGGGGAGACGGATCAGGCTGTATGAGACAGGGTTCGCCTTGCTCATAACCCGGAGGTCGCAGGTTCAAATCCTGCCCCCGCTACCAACGTCGTCGCAGGTCAGAGGCCCTCTCGCAGATGCGAGAGGGCCTCTTTCAGGCTGTGGACTTCCGCTTGTAGCCAAATCTGTAGCCAAGCGGGGTGGGTAGGCCCACACGGGCTGTCCTGATTGGCACCGTCTCGATGGGTCTCAGGGCATCATCAGGTGGCGGACGGCCAGGCCGTGACGGGTGAACAGCTACTCACTGCGAGCCGGCCAAGTCCAATGCCTTCTCGATGACCTCGCTGACGGATCGAACCAGGTCGCGGTCCTTGCCAGTTGAGTGGTGCGTGTAGGTCTGAAGCGTGATCGCTGTGTTGGCATGCCCCATGCGGTCACTGAGCATTTTCGGGTCGACTCCGCGCACTTTGGCCAGCGTGGCATATGTGTGGCGGACGTCGTGCAGACGGATGCGGCGGACACCCGCCCGGTCGACGATTCGGTTGAACCGGCGGGTCAGTGTGTCCGGGTGCAGTCTGGCCCCGTCCGGGCGCACCGCTAGGTAACCGTGGTCAGGGTACGAGTTGCCCAGAGTTTCGCGTTCGCTCTCGATGAGGCCGACGTACGCACGTAAGTGCTTCACCGTGAAGGAGTCAAGCGAGAGAGTGCGGCGACCTGCGGCGGTCTTCCCGTCTGAGTCCTCAGCCCGACCATCCACGACGACACGAGTGTCCGCGACAACGAGCAACTCTGTGTCGAGGTCGAGGAGGTCGCGTCGTATGCCGGCCAGTTCCGAGCGCCTCATGCCGGTGGTAGCAGCCAATGCCCAGAGTCCGCTGTACCGGTCTTCGAGAGCGAAGGTGAGCCATCGCCCCAGCTCCTCGATCGTCCATGGAACTTGAACCGCGTTGCTGTTGGTGACTTTGGCCCTCGGTAGTACCGCGTGATGAGCCGGGTTGCCGAATAGATAGCCCCACGCGACGGCGTCGTTGAGCGCTCTATGCAACAGGCCATGGATGTTGCGTACTGATTTCGGCGACAACCCAGCAGGTTTGGGGGCCGCGGCGCGGCCGCGTCGATATCGCATGAGCGCTGCCCTGGCTGCGTCCCGCGAGACGCTGCATGCTGCGGCTACTTGGAGTGGTCTCGGGCCAAGGCCCCTGCGCTCCTCGCGACGGGCAGACCAGTACTCGTACATTCGCCCGTTGGTGTCTTCCTTCTTTCGCCCGGACTCGGACAGATGCCGATAGAACCCGTTTAGCACCTGAACGCTGATTTCCCCGAGCCACCTCTTTCCGAGGGTGGGATAGATGTAGTCCTCTGCAAGGTCGCGGTAACTGGCATAGCTGGTCGCCTTAAGTGCGGGCCGTGCGGTCTCCAGCCACTCCTCGAGGAAATCATGGAGATGCATCTTCTTCGCATGCGGTGCCCGACCCGCGTCGAGGCGCTTCTTGGCGTCGACGGCTGCGACCCACGCGACTTGTTCTGTCGCGAAGCCGCCTTTGTAGGAGCGTTGCCGGTGGCCATCCAGCGGGTGACGGTCAGCCTCGACCTGGTATGCCCATGTCTTGCCGCGAGCGTAGACCGCGACGCCGGGCATCTTGCGGACGCTCACGCGGCGTCCTCATCGCCGTTGATGAATGAACTGAGTTTGTGGGTGATGATGTAAACCCTGCCGCCTAAGCGACGCGTTGGAAGGTCACCTGATGCCGCGAAACGGTATGCGCTGGCGCGGCTCAAACCGAGGATCTGCGCGGCCTTGGGTACTGAGATCAAGGCCGGGAGTGCTGCGAGGTCAGACATGTGCTTCTCCAGTTTGTCGAGCTGAGGCCGTTCGCGAGTTCCCATACGTTCCAACGCGGTTTATAGAGTCGTTGGCGACCATTCTTGTATCTCGCGTAGTCGGTCGGTGGTACAGCATGGGCACCGGAAGGCCTGCCTGAAGGTACTGCACGTGATCGCACCTCTAGAGCAGGTCGGGTCCGCTGAGGCCTGTGGTTGGATCGAGCCCTCGAAGCGCATACCCATCGGCCAGGGTCTGCGTGGGCAGCTCAGTTGTGGTCGCAGGCTGCACGGAGATCTCAAGAGAAGCCTGGGCGTGACGTGCGGCGCTGGATCCCTGCTGCGCGGCGTCGATGATTTCCGCTCCCTCCTCGAGTTGGATGGCTACATACTTTCCGTGGTTTCGGTCGTGTAGTCGTTCCATCGTGGAGGGAAGGATCCGGGCCGGGGCGAACAGTAGCCCGGAGCGGATCAGCGGCTCGGGCAGCTGCGCGGCTGTGTAGGTCAGCTCGCTCAAATCGGTTGCGGCGTATCGAAGATCGGCCAGTGCCTGCTCCACGTTGATTCGCCTGGCGGACTCGATTTGGCTGCTCGGAGACAGACTCTCTCGCTGGATGGCGGTCAGGTGGGTGTGCAGAGTGGTTGTCGCCGTGACGTACTCGTGGCTCGGTTTGGTGGCTGTGGTGACCGTTTCCCACTGCTGCGCAAGAACGTGCATGACCTCGCAGGCTTCGCGCAGTTCGACGTGGACAGCACGTGCGGCATCCTCGGAGACGTGCCGTGCGGTGAAGGAGGCCGTCATCAGGGCCGTGGACACGGCATACAGGTGGCGGGCCTGGTTGGTGATGTCGCGCAGGACCTCGGCGCTGGGAACAGTCCGGGCCAGTTCTGCCCGTGCGCGGGTGGTCCAGCCTCGCAGCGCGGCTTCGAGCTCTTCGTTTGGCCCGCGGGGCGGCGAAGGTGGGGCGAAGCTCGCGACCCGGTTGAGTTCGCTGCCTTGGTCGACGTTGCCGAGTGCGTCCAAGGCGTGCTCGGCGTATTGGGCAATGGCCAGCGGGCGATCTGCGTCTTGTAGTGGGATGTTGGCGAGGGCGTGGCGGGCGGCGACGACAGTGATGGCGAACACGCGCGCCATGACCGGGGCGACTTGTGCGTCGTCGCGCAGTGGGTCGAAGCCTGGGATGGTGGTCTTACGGGACCGTTCGGCAACGACCATGTCGCCCAGGGCGCCCAGCGTGCAGCTCAGCCGATCCACCGGGTGGCTACTGCGGGAGTCGGCCGGCTGAACCTCGCCGGCGCCGGGAAGGTCCGCGGCCTTGATGATGTACCGACCGTTGTCGAGGGTTGCCGGCAGATGCGACCGGCGGATGTCCCTCACAATGGTCCAGTGCGAGACGCCGAGGTGGCTGGCGGCCTGCCGCGCGTTATATGTCGCTTCGGGGTTTGGCGTGGTCAGGGGGCTCGGGTAGTCATTCAAGACCCGACCTAGCCTCGCGTGCGAGACGGCCTGGTCGCGGTTGCCGACGCGCTCCGGGCCGACTAGTTCGTGCAGGAGCCGGTAGGCGGCGGAGTCGAAGGAGCGCCACTGGTCGGTGGTGGTCTCGGCGCCGGTGCCGCGCAGGCTGCGGGTGAGGGCCTCGGCTCGGTCCAGCAGGTCTCCGATGGTGGTGGTGCTCATGGTTGCTGCGCCCAGGCGGCCAGGAGAGCGTCACGCATGTCGTGCAGGCGCAGGGTCCACACGAGCAGGTCCGGTGGCCCGGCGGAGGCAGGGACGCTGTCCAACAGGGATAGGGCGTGGTCGACGTGGGCCATGAATTCAAGTCGGTCATTGGGGTCGACCGCCGCGCGGATGGTGGGGTCGATGCCGCCGCGGATCAGGGCGAGCTGGCCGGCCGGGGCGAGTAGGGGCGAGAAGACATCGCCGTGGGCGGCGGTTTCCAGTTGGTGGGCGGCGGCGTCGATGTGGACGCAGGCCCGCGACACGGTGTCGAGTTCGGCGGCGGGTTGGTTCGCAGAGGTGCAGTGGTGCTGGTCGGTCATGACTTGGCTGCTTTCGGTCGGTCGAGCGGTATGTCGGATGGTTCGGTCTGCAGGGGTTGCGGCCCCGGGGGGGGTTCGGGCCCGAGGTGATGGTGCGGGTCAGGCGACCTGGTGCGCATCAAGGCAGGGTGTTTCTGTGGATAACTGCGAGAGGCCTCCTGCTGCGGTCATCGCGCGCATGTGTTGTTGCGTGAGCGCTAGGTGCTGTGCGTGGCTGATGGCGTCCCGCGCTGACTGAGCGAACTCCCCGCGGGGGTTCCTGCCGCGCGCGGTCATCTCGTGTTCGGCCTGGTCGATGAGCTCGCGGGCAGCGCGTTGCGTCAGCTGTGCGGCCAGTGATGTGAGCACGTCCAGGATGCGACCGGCCGGTTCGCCCGGCCGGTCGTGGCAGATCCGGACGAGGTCCCGTCCGGGCAGCGCAGGGGTGGGTGCATCGGTTGTGTTGGCGATGTAGCCGCGTCGGTCGAACGCCCGCAGGCCGCGGGCGCCTTGGTGTTGGAGCCATTCGGCTGGGTCGACGCCGTCGGGGAGCCGGGTGACCAGGGCGGTCCGGCCGCGTTCGACGCAGAGCGCTGCCAGCCACCGGTCGGTGCCTTCCCGTCCGGCCTGGTCGCCGTCCAGGGCGATGATGGGCGCCTTGGGATGCAGCGCGAGGACCGCACGGGCTTGGACACCGGAGACGGTGACCCCGCTGGTGGTGGCGGGCGCGAACATCGCCAGCTGGTCACCCCGGGCGGCTGCGGCGGCGATGGCCAAGGCGTCCAGCACTCCTTCGACGACAACGACGTTCGCGCCGGCGTCCAGGCCCTGGTGGGTGGGCCGGTAGAGCGCGGTGGACTTGTCGAAGGTCGGGGTCCGTGTCGGGTTGCGGTACTTGGGCGCCCTGGGGTCGCCGGTGGTGTCCCGTCCGATGAACCCGTCGATGCCTCCACCCTCATGCAACACGGGGACGATGAGCCGGCCGCGGTAGGTGTCGATCAGCTCGCCGGCCCGGGACCGCTGCGCGAGATCGAGCTCCAGCAGCTCGGTGTCGGTGACCCCCTGGTGGTGCAGGTGCCGGGTCAGCGCGCGCCATCCGGTCTTGGCGTAGCCGACGATCGGCTCACATCCGCCGGACGTGCACAACGGCTCGATGTCGATGCCGCGTGCGTCCCGCAGGTAGGTCTCCGCGGCGCTGATGTTGGCCGGGGTTGTGAAGAACTCCCACGCCAGGTTGTTGATGGCGCGGGCGCGCTGCGGTGCGGTCGAGAGCGCGACGGCTTGAGCTGGCCGCTGGACCGGACGGGTGGGGGACGGCGCCGCGCCGCGGAACGCTGTGCCCGACTCAAGGGCTTGCACGGCGTCGGTGAAGGAGAGTCCGGTGAACCGGTGGACGTACTCGATGACGTCACCGCCGGCCCCGCACCCGAAGCAGTGGAACCGGTCGGGCACGCCGCCGACCGACAGTGACGCCGTGGAGTCGTCGTGGAAGGGGCAGCAGCCCATGAAGCCCTGGCCGCGCCTGGTCAGCTCGACCCCACTGGCTGCCACGACGGCTTCGACCGGGTGGTCATATCGAACGGCCGCAAGGTCAAAGCGCCGGCTTCTGGCGGCCATATAGGGGTTGGCAGCGTGGGCTTGGCTGGCCTTGTATTCCTGATGCATGGCTGACTGCCCTTCGTGGCGAGGCCGTCTCGTCCTGCACCGGTTACCGGGCGCCGGGTACACGATCAGGTCCGGTTGTTCAGCCGCCGGCGACGCCTTCGTCGATGACCCGCTGCTCGCGGTCGCAGGCGTCGGCTTCGACGAAGGTCTGCCACACTGCCTGATCTGTCGTCCAGGTGCGGTCGGGGTCGGGGCGGTGTTCGTTGATCGAGCACTGGGTCCGAGCGCACGCCTGGATCATCCGATTCTCGATCTCGCGCAGGGCCCGGAACCAGTCCACCGCGCCAGCCGGCGAAGCGCTGGGGGCGAAGCAGATCCGCTCGTGGTCACGCAGCGCGGACAGCGCCTCGACGAGCGTGTTGTGCCGGTACCAGCACGGTGGGACGACCCGGGTCTCCAGGGCGAACCGGTCGACCAGATGCTCGACCCAGTCGCGCAGCTCAGCCCAGGCCGGGCCGGTCTCATCTGGCAGCAAGGATGGCCAGTGGGTCGGCCCGGTTTGTTCGCCGAGCTCACCGGTGAACGGGTCGTTCCTCAGTGTCATCGCTGCCGCCTATGGCACCGGCGATTGTTGCGCCGTGGTGTTGGCACGCTCGATGACCTCTTCCAGCTGGCGACGCGACGACTGCAGTTCGGCGGCTTCCGGGCGCTTGGTCCAGGACGTCATGGTCAACACAATCGGGCGGGCCGCGCGCAGCATCAGGACGGCGGTCCCGAACGGCAGCATCCGCAGCCTGGAGGTGTCCATGACCGGGACGTCGCGGCTGGACGAGGAACTGGACCGGCGGCCGTCGGGGCCGATGGACTGGGTGAACTGCTGCTCTTGGCGTTGCCCGATCAGCTTGGACAGGTCCTCGAGGTCCCGGGCGTTGGAGCCGCCGCCGAGGATGAGCTTGACGCTGGCCGCGTCCCAGATCGCCGAAGCCTCATGTTCACCCCAAACCGCCCGGGCCTGCGCCAGGGACTGCAGGACGACCATCGTGGTGATGCCCGTCCCGCCGCCCTCGGACATCAGCGAGGTCAGGGAGGGCAGCGGGTAGTTGGCTGCCTCGTCGAGGATCATCGACAACGGAGGATCGATCCGGGCGCCGGGGGACGCGGCGGCTAGCCGCCGGGCGGCTTCGGCCACGTCTTCGACGAAGGCACCCACCAGCCCCGCGGTTGCGGAGGCTCCCGTTGAGGTGCCGACAAGGAACACCGTTCCGCGCTGCCGCAGGAACGCCAGTGGGTCGAACTGTTCCCCGGGTCCGGGGGATACGGCGTCCAGCACTTGGGGGTCGGCCAGGGCGGCGAAGGCGATCGCGACCATCGCCCAGATGGAGTCCCGCTGCTTCTGGTCGGCGCCCACGATCGCCTCCAGCCCCTGATGCCAGGACGTTGCCGCCTTCGGGTGGGTGGCCAGGATCATCACCGCCTCACGGGCCCACGCCGGCGACAGCGACCACCGGTACAAGTCCGCCGGCGTGCGATCCCCTAGGTGGCCGGTGTTTTTCGTTTCGGGCCGGTTGCCGGGCGTAGTTCGTTCTCGATGATCTCCAGGGAGAGGGCTTCGAGTTCGCCCAGGAG
>JGI20195J14853_1000316_pt1 | contig 15233 bp, 13 predicted proteins | sample NGESurdeep092012_3_FD_14853 | JGI IMG/M metagenome (IMG submission 14853)
GCGGCTCAAATCGACGCCGGATCCCGGCGGGCAACCTCGAAACGGTGGTGATCAATAGGCTTCGCATTTTCCTCGCCAACCGAGGCGAAATCCTCGACGCCGTTTCCGACGCCGGCCGCTGCCCGGCGATTTCGCTATTCGGTAACGGTTTCGGTAACAGTCCGGTAACGGAACCAATATCGCGATGCTAAGTCATTGAAACAATGGCGCGCCAGTCAGAATAAAACTGCGAACACTTATATCATTGAAATAGCTTTATAATTTGTACCATTGAGACGTGCGCCTTCCGCCCAGGATCAACCAGCAGACTTGTGGCATCGATAGCGCCACATTCGGTACGTCGAGCGGCCATAACTTCATCCGGCGCTGTCCGGTCCGAATAATCAGAGCCGTAGCCTGAAGCGTCTATCTTGGCTGGGTCAACACTCCGCGTTCAGACAAGTTCTTCATCAGCGCCGTAATACCAAAATTCCATTGCTCGCATGCGTCGCTCATACGCATCCTGTTGATCAATGTGCCCAACTTCGAGCTCGCGATGCGGATCACGTCTCCCGTTTTGTGGGTGAAGCCCTGGCCGGCCACATCGCGATCCTTCGTTGGCGCAAACATCGTACCCAGAAATAGAACGAAGCCATCAGGATATTGATGATTGGAGCCGATCGTCTGTTGAACGAGATCTTCAGGGTCGCGACTGATCATGCGGATGGATGACAACCCTTCTAGAGAAAATCCATCTTCGCCCTCCACCCTCATGATAACATCCATGGCCCGAATATCGTCGAGCGAAAAGCTATCATCGAAAAAACGGACAAATGGGCCGATGGCGCAGGACGCATTGTTGTCTTTGGCTTTCGATAAAAGGAGCGCGGAGCGTCCCTCGAAGTCGCGCAAATTGACATCGTTGCCAAGAGTTGCCCCAACGATCCGACCGCGGCTGGAAACAACCAGAACAACTTCCGGTTCAGGATTATTCCAAGTTGATTTTGGGTGCAGGCCGGCATCCATACCGGTCCCTACCGATGACAGAACTGGCGCCTTCGTAAAAATTTCCGCGTCAGTCCCGATTCCGACCTCCAAATATTGACTCCACGCCTGCTGCGCAATCAGGACCTGTTTGAGCTGCAGCGCCTCGGATGAACCCGGTTTAAGTTTGGAGAGGTCGTCACCAATAAGCCGCCCTATCTCGGCGCGAATTGCGACCGCCGCAGTAGGATTGCCTCTTGCACGTTCTTCAATAACCCGTTCCAGCATTGAAACAACGAAAGTGACCCCGGCGGCCTTAATGACCTGGAGATCGACCGGCGCTAGAAGCCACGGTCGAGTGCGATCTCTTCGGTCGGGAGGCGTGTTGGCCGCAATCGCATCCAAATCGTCAATTCGGACACCTTTGGTAGCCCGCAAAGCAGTCGCGGGATCGCTTTCTTCAGCAAGCGAACTGATAGTTGGGTAGCTGGACGTGATGTCGTAACAAGCGCTCTCTCGAATCACGACCACCGAAGGACCCGACGCCGCCGGCAGCCAAATACGACCTACCAGGGCACCGGAATCTTGATCGTCAGGCAGTATCGCGGTCGCGCTCAAACGCAGCTTACCTTTGTCCATGTCAGGACGATCCTTGTTTAAAGGGAAACGATCATATTCCGCAGCAGATATGTTCCTTCATTTTCCCCACCGCAGCGCGAGCGGCTGGAGTTCGCGGGCGATTTCTATGAGTCCTGTCCGCGCCGTCGGGTGTAGAGGCTCAAGCGGGTGGCGGACCGCGTCGCTCTTGATCACGCCTCCCTCCATCATGACTGTCTTTGTCGCGCGCAGACCACACTGGCGGTTCTCGTAATTGATCAGGGGCAAGATTCGAGCATAGACAGCGGCGGCCTCTTTGCGCTGGCCGGCGTGGTAATATGTGAGAACCGGTTTGATCAGATCGGGTAGAAGGGCGCTCGGCATGGTGCCGGTTGCGCCCGCTTCGAGGTCGGCCATCAGCGTGATCGATTCCTCTCCGTCGAACGGACCCTCGATGGTGTCGCCACCGGCTGCCCGCAAGCCGCGCAGCTTGGTGGCCGCGCCGGGCACCTCGATCTTGAAGTAGCGTACTAAGGGTATTTCCCGCGCAAGCCGGACCAAAAATGGTATCGACAGCTGAACACCGCTGAGCGGGGCATCCTGGATCATGATCGGAATGGACGCTGCGTCGGCAACCCGCGCAAAGTGTTCGAACATTCCGTTCTCGTCGGCTCGAAGTCCGGCACCATGATATGGCGGCATCAACATCAGCATTGTGGCACCGGTTGCAGCGGCCTTGCGACCGCGCTCGACCGCGATTTGAGTGCTGAAATGGCTACAGGTAACGATCACCGGGCAGCGGCCAGCAATATGTGATAAGCAGAGATCGTTCAGCGTGTCGCGCTCGCCGTCGGTCAGCAGGAACTGCTCCGAGTAATTTGCGAGAATGCATATCCCATCAACACCCTGATCGATCATGCAATCGAGTACGCGGCGCTGCCCTTCGAGGTCTAGGTCCCCGGCGGCCGTAAACGGCGTTGGGGCGACCGGAAATACGCCGGTGTAAGACCGTGTGGACTGAGTCATGGTAAACGCCCCCGTTAGTTCCGTTCAGTGATTGTCGCGCGGCACCGCAGAGCCGCTCTTGCCGACCAGGAAGTCGAGGTCGGCGCCATCGTTCGCTTGCATCACGTGATCGAGGTAGAGCTTGGTATAGCCGCGAGCGGAATGCGGTTGAGGCGGATGCCACGCCGCACGTCGGCGCGCCAATTCTGCTTCGTCCACATCAAGGTGAAGCTTGCGCGCCCCAACGTCGAGGGTGATCAGATCACCGTTCTGCACCAGTGCCAGCGGACCGCCCGCCGCCGCTTCGGGAGCAGCATGAAGCACGACCGTACCGTAGGCGGTTCCAGACATCCGCGCATCGGAAATGCGGATCATGTCGGTAATGCCCTTCTTCAAGATCTTCGGCGGCAGCGGCATGTTGCCGACCTCGGCCATGCCCGGATAGCCCTTCGGCCCGCAATACTTCAGCACCATTACGCAAGTCTCGTCGATGTCGAGCGCGTCGTCGTTGATGCGGCCATGCAGGTCCTCGATTGATTCAAATACGACGGCGCGACCGGTATGCTTCATAAGATGGGGAGAGGCCGCCGAGGGCTTGATGATCGCGCCATCAGGAGAGAGATTGCCCCGCAGCACGGCGATCCCGGCATTTTTCTTGAACGGATTGTCGAAGCTGTGGATGACCTCCCGATTCCAGCACTCGATCGCCCTGTTGTTCTCCCAGATCGTGTGGCCGTTGACGGTGATTGTATCCTTGTTGATGAGGCCGCGTGCGGCGAGCTCGCCGATCACCACCGGCAGGCCGCCGGCTTCGAAGAAATCCTCCATCAGAAAGCGGCCGGACGGCATGATGTCGACCAAGCAATGCACGCCGCGGCCGAGGCGATCCCAGTCGTCGAGATTAAGTTCGACACCGATACGCCGCGCCATGGCGATGAGATGGATCACCGCGTTGGTCGAGCCCCCAATGCCGGCATTGACGCGAATGGCGTTCTCGAAAGCCTCTCGTGTCAGGATGCGGGAGAGCGGAATATCCTGCCGAACCATCTCGACGATGCGGCGTCCGGCCTCGCGTGAGAGGAGATTGCGGCGCGCGTCCACAGCTGGAATGGCTGCGTTGCCCGGCATGCCGACCCCGAGCGCCTCGACCATGCAGGCCATGGTGGAGGCGGTGCCCATTGTCATGCAGTGGCCGTGCGACCGGTGCATGCAGGCCTCGGCCTCGTGGAACTCGTCCAGCGTAATCTGTCCGGAGCGCAGCTGCTCGCTCATGGAAATGGTGTTGGTCCCCGATCCGACATGCTTGCCGCGGTAGACGCCACGTAGCATCGGCCCGCCGGAAATGCCGATGGTCGGCAGATCGACGCTCGCGGCCCCCATCAGCAAGGACGGGGTGGTCTTGTCGCAGCCCATGAGGAGCACCACGCCGTCGAGCGGGTTGGCGCGGATCGATTCTTCGACGTCCATGGAGGCGAGGTTGCGGTAGAGCATCGCAGTCGGCCGCATCATTGTCTCGCCCAGTGACATGACGGGAAATTCGAGCGGGAATCCGCCCGCCTCGAGGATGCCCCAACGGACGTGCTCGGCGATGGTACGGAAATGCGAGTTGCAGGGCGTGAGTTCCGACCAGGTGTTGCAGATCCCGATCACCGGCCGACCATCGAATTGATCCTGGGGAAAGCCACGGTTCTTCATCCAAGACCGGTAATAGAAGCCCATCTTGTCCTGCCGCGCGAACCAGGCTTGGCTGCGAAGCTGCTTTTTCTCAGTCATATTTGGTCCGTAAGTTGTCAGGTGGAAAGGTTGTTACGCCGTTCGATCTCGGCGAATAGGCCCGAATGATCGAGGTCGCCGAAATGGGTGAGCAGACCGCGGAACAGATCGGCCGTTGCAGCAGTGAAAGGCGTCTGCGCCAATCCGATCGCGCTGGCGGCATCAAGCGCGTTGTCGATGTCCTTGAGATGGGTGACGGAGCGCCCCCTAGTCGCGAAGTCGCGCGCCAGCATGCGCTCGCCGTGCAGCTCGAGAACGCGGCTCTCGGCAAATCCGCCGCGTAACGCTTCTCGCACTTTGCGCGGATTGGCGCCGCCACGCTCCGCGAGAATCAATGCTTCGGCTACAGCGCCGATAGTAACGGCAACAATGATCTGATTGGCGAGTTTGGCGAGCTGACCGGCACCATGCGGCCCAACGTGGGTCGGGCGACCCATCGCGCGCAGGACGGGTTCGACCCTAAGGTAGGCATCCGTTTCTCCGCCGGCCATGATGGCGAGCGTGCCTTGCTCGGCGCCGACTGTGCCGCCCGAGACCGGAGCGTCGATATGGGCAACGCCGAGGTCGCCGAGTCGCCGCGCGTGATCCTGCGCCTCGGCCGGTTTTATGGAGCTCATATCGACAAAAATACTGCCACGAGTCATCGCGCTGGCCACGCCGTGCGTAAAAAGGATTTCACCGACGACCGGACCGTTCTCCAGCATCGTAATGACGATCGGGGCTTCTGCGACCGCTTTGGCAACGGTATCAACGGCGCGGGCGCCGAAAGGCTCTAGCGCTTTAGCCTTGTCATGCGACCGGTTCCAGACGGTCACGTCGTAACCTGCATCGAGGAGGCGTTTCGCTTGGCGAGAGCCCATAAGGCCCACTCCAAGAAACGCGACCGTATTCGTATTGGATGTCATCCAACGAACTTTCACATTGGGGCGGGCTGCCGGCTGATGCGCTCACATCGCCTTCTTGCGACCGCCGAATACTGACCAGCAGGCCGACCGGTGGATGGCGGCGACGATCAGCGGCCAGAGCAGCAGGACCAGACCGGCCGTCATCAGCACTGCCACTAGTCCGTTCGACCAGAAGATCGCCAGCGATCCCCTCGACATGATCATCGATTGCCGGAATGCGTCCTCGGCCTTGTCGCCGATCACCATCGCCAGAACGAGCGGCGCTATCGGGTAATCGAGTTTCTTGAAGACGTATCCAACGAAGCCGAAGGCTAGGGCGAGCCACAGATCGAAGGTGCGGCCGCCGACGGTGTAGGCGCCGATGAAGCAAAAGACCACGATGATTGGACCGATGATCGCGAAGGGGATCCGAAGGATTGAGGCGAAGATCGGTATGGTCGTGAGGACGAGTACGATTGCGACGACATTGCCGACATACATGCTGGCGATCAGACCCCAGACGAAGTCAGGACGCTCAATGAACAACATCGGACCGGGGTTCAAGCCCCAGATCATGAGGCCGCCCATCATGACGGCCGCAGTCGCTGAGCCGGGAACTCCGAGGGCGAGCATCGGCAGAATCGCGCTCGTGCCGGCGGCGTGATCTGCGGTCTCCGGCGCGATAATGCCTTCGGGCTCCCCCGTCCCGAACTTCTTCTTTCCGCCGGCGAAGCGCTTGGCGAGACCGTAACTCATGAATGAAGCAGCCGTCGGCCCGCCCGGAGTGATCCCCATCCAGCATCCGACCGCGCTGCTTCGCAACAGCGTCACCCAATAACGTGGCATGGTGGCGATGGTCTTGAAGACATCGCGGATGTTCAGACGCACCTCGACGCCGTCAAAGCGCAGACCTTCTTCCATGGTGAGCATCAGTTCACCTAGGCCGAATAGGCCGATGACGGCGACGAGAAAGCTGATGCCCGACAGAAGCTCATCGAAGCCGTAGGTTAGTCGCAAGCTGCCGGACACCGAGTCCATTCCAACGGCGGCGAATGCAAATCCGAGTCCGATCGAGACAATGCTTTTGAATGGAGAAGCTCCGCCGAGCCCAACGAAACTGGCAAAAGCAAGGAAATAGACGGCAAAATATTCCGGAGAGCTGAACCTGAGGGCGAACTTAGCGACCCACGTGGACAGCAATGTAATCAAGATGACGCCGACGAAGGCGCCGAATCCTGCCGACAGGAACGCGAAGCTCAGCGCCTCGGCCGCACGTCCCTGCTTGGCCATAGGATACCCATCGAACGTCGTTGCGACGGAGGACGGTTCACCAGGAATATTGAAGAGAATGGAAGTCGTCGAGCCGCCGAACAGCGCTCCCCAATACATGCTGGTGAGGAGGATGATCGCGCTTACCGGCTCCATCGAGAAGGTCAGCGGCAAAAGCAGCGACACACCGTTCGGCGCGCCAAGACCGGGCAGAACACCGACCAGAATTCCGAGCAAGGCGCCCGTCATCATCAGCGCGACATGAAAGGGCGTCAGCGCGATTGCGAACCCATGGATCAAGGAGGCGACATTCTCCACCGACGTTCTCCCGGCATTGTCCGTCAATCGAGCCCGATTGCCGCTTCAAGAGGGCCCTTGAGCATAGGCACCTGGAAACCGACATCGAGCACAAGATAGAAAAAGACCGCGACCCCGACCGAAAGCGAGGCCGCGATGGCAACGCGATAGCGGCCCTGCAGCCACATCACGGCGAACAGATAGAGCGCGGTTCCGACGTATAAGCCGAGCGCCATGGCAACCGCGAGGAAGAGGACTACTGGTCCGATGAAGGAGACGACCCGCGTAGCCTCGACGAAACCCAGGATTTGGCCTTGGAGATCTGCTCTCCCTGCAACTGACTGGATCACGGTAGCGAGGCTTGCACCGGCGATTAGAATGCCGATGTAGAAGGGAAATGCACCTGGCTCAGGCCCGCCCGTGCCCCAGCCGATGCCAAACTCCAGAGCGCCGACGACGATGACGATGCCGAACGCGGCGGTTGCGCAGGCGGCACCAATTTCAGCGGAAATACGGGTTACCATGACGATACCATCGCGTCGAAAGACGAGAGAGGACCGGTGCTGAAAGCCGATCTTCAGCACTCGGTCCGGCGACCTACTTCACGAGCCAGCCTTCTTTTTCGAATACCTTCTTGTTCTTGGCATCATCCTCGATGATAAAGCGCTTCATATCCTCACCAGTGAGAAAGCGCGGCGTCTGCGAGGTGCGGTCGAGGTATTCTTTCCATTCCGGCGTTTCGCTGACTTTCTTCATCACATCGGTATAGAAATCCGCCACGTCCTTGGACACTTTGCCCGACGCCCATACGGTGCGCGGCATTTGGAACTGGTCAACCGGAACGCCCGCGTCCTTGCAAGTCGGGATATCCAACCAACCCATCGTCTCCGTGACCTTCGGACCGGCCGGCAGTCGCGTCGGACTGAACACGCACAGCGGCCGAACCATGCCCGCCTTCCACTGGCCGATGTTTTCATTCGGATTATTGACGTTTGAGTCGATATGTCCGCCGGCGAGCTGGACCGCGGCAGCGTTGCCGCCTTGGAACGGAACGTAGATGAATTTGGTTCCAGTGGCAGCCTCAATCAAACTTGTAAGCGTCTGATCGGTGTCCTTGGACTGGCTGCCACCCATCTTAAAGGTCTCAGGCTTCGCCTTGACCGCGGCGATATAGCTTTTGACGTCCTTGTAATCGGAGGCGGCGTTGACCCAGAGGAGGAATTCATCAAGCGCCATCGTCGCGATCGGCGTAAGATCGTCCGGCTTAAAGCCGAGTTTGGCAATGTAGGGCAGCAGATATTCATTGTTGGTGCCGAAGGTCACCTTGTGCGGATCGCTACCGGCCGTTCTTGCATAAACGTAGCCTTCGGCACCGCTGCCGCCGCCTTTGTTCACGACGACGATCGGCTGCGCTATTAACTTATGCTTCGTGATGATCGATTGTACGACGCGGGCGAAATTATCGGTACCGCCCCCCGCGCCGGAGGTAACGATGAATTCGACCGGCTTCGTCGGTTGCCAAGCCGCTTCGGCGCTGGCGCCGAGAAGGGAAGCAAGCAGTACTGATGTGAGAAGCAGGTACTTGCGCATCTTGGTCCTCCTTTGAATGCACCCCGGGGTTCGAAGCAACGGTGAATCCCTCGTCGTGCTTATGAACTATCGGATCATGCCAACCGCCTCTCGCGGGGGCGTGGAGGCGTGTGGTGAGGTATTGATGGCCGCCTGTGAAGCCATGCGGATGGCGAGCAGCATCGCCTGTCGGGTGGCGCCGATATTGGCAACGCCGCGTCCGACGATGTCGTAGGCGGTGCCATGTGCCGGCGTGCAGATCGGGAATGGGAAACCGCCGACCAGCGTCACGCCGCGATCGAAGCCCATTAGCTTCATCGCGATCTGACCCTGATCGTGATACATCGTAAGTACCGCGTCGAAGTCGCCCCGCTGAGCACGCAGGAACACCGTGTCAGCCGGGAATGGCCCCTCTGTCGCGTATCCTTGTTCGACGGCTTCGCGTACCGCCGGCTCGATGACGTCGATTTCTTCACGTCCGAAATTTCCGCCGTCGCCGGCATGGGGATTGAGTCCGGCGACCGCGATGCGCGGCCGCGCAAATCCGGCGGCGCGCATGCAGGTGTCCGCTAATGCAAGGTTGCGCAGGATGGCGTCCTTGCTGATCGCCGCCGCCACGGCGGACAACGGAATGTGCGATGTCACTCGCGCGTTCCACAGCGCGTCGAGGACGTTGAATTCGCGCGCCGGACTGTCGATTTTCAGGACGTCGGCGATGAATCGGATTTCGTCGTCATAGCCGGGATATGCGAGCCGCATTGCCTTCTTGTTGAACGGCGTGAAGACGACGGCTTGCGCCTTTCCGGACTCGGCATAGCGCAGCGCACGGCGAAAATTGTCGGTCGCGAACTGGCCGCCCGCAAGCGTGGCCGCTCCCGGCGTCACATCGGCGGGGCTCAGGTTCCGAAGATCGACCAGGACCGGTTGTTTGGCTTCGGAAGGAACCATTCCCTCCGCCGATACGACGTCGATGTCGAGCGCGACACCGGCGACCTTTGCGCCACCCTCAAGGATCCGTCCGTCGCCGAAGATTACGATCTTTGCTGCCTCACGGATGTCGCTCTGACTGAGCAGCTTTGCCGCAAGTTCCGGGCTAATGCCGGCGGGGTCGCCCATCGCAAACGCAATAGTTGGCCGAAACGACGCCATTTGGGTTTTTGTGGATTGCAACACTTCGGACCCCGTTCTGCTTGTCGCCGATAACATCGTATCATACAAACATCAAGAATGCTGTATACAAAATTCTATTGTACAAAAAACAAAAATCCGCTAGTCCGGTGTACATTCACTGGAGAGGACGATTCTGCGCATACCGGAGAGCACGATTCTGTGCGGCGCGAAGGGACTTGCCCGGATGGACCAGCAATCGCTTGACGAAGTTCGCGGCTCGCCATCGGCGGACACGGAGGACCGAGGTCCGATCGTGCGGCAGAGTCTGCACGACGCCGTCGTGTCGCGGGTGCGCGACATGATCGTCGAAGGTACGCTGGCTTCTGGCTCACGTGTTCATGAGAGCAATCTCGGCCGCGAGCTCGGCGTATCGCGGACTCCATTGCGTGAAGCGCTCAAGTTCCTCGCCAGCGAGGGATTAATCGAGCTACCCCCGGGGCGCGGCGCCGTCGTCCGGCAATTCACGCCGAAAGATGTTAATGACAGCCTCGTCGTGATCGGCAATCTGGAGGCCCTTGCCGGAAGGTTGGCCTGCGTCTGTGCGACGGACGAGCAAATCCGCGAGGTCCGCGAACTGCACGATCGCATGATCGAGATGTACCGGACCAATACCCGGCTCCCCTATTTCAAACTCAACCAGAGCATCCACACAGCGATCGTGCGGATGTCCGCGAACGACGTCCTTGCCTCCGTGCACAGTACCCTGCAGGCCCGGCTGCGACGCATTCGCTATCTCGGTCACGAGGGACCAGAGAAATGGGAAGGCGCCGTCGCCGACCACGAAGAGATCATCGCCGGACTCGAAGCACGCAATCCTGAACGCCTTGCCCGCGCGCTGACGGCGCACATGGAAAGAGCCTGGGAGCGGGTCAAACACTTAGTGTAGCGAGTGGCCGCACGGTTCCATCGGACCGGCGGCCGAGTGCGGATGTACCAAGCGGGGGTGGTGATGAGCGAAGAAGCACGGCTTCGAGAGGCGATCTGTCGTTTCGGTCGTTCGATCTTCGAACGCGGCCTGACCTCCGGATCCTCCGGCAACATTTCCGCGCGGCTGAGCGACGGTCGTTGGCTCACCACGCCCACCAACAGCTCACTGGGCTGGCTCGACCCCGCGCGCCTGAGCTTGCTCGATGGTAACGGACGATTAGTTTCGGGTGATGCTCCGACCAAGGAGCTGCCGCTCCACACTGCCCTCTACGACGCGCGTCCCGATGCCGGAGCGATCGTCCATCTGCATTCGACGCATTCAGTCGCCGTCTCGATGCTCACGGATGTCGACCCGGCCGACGTGCTGCCACCGCTCACAGCCTATTATCTGATGCGGGTCGGACGTACCGCGCTCGTTCCCTACTATCGGCCCGGCGATCCCGCCGTCGCCAGCGCGATCCGCGGGCTTGCCGGCAAATACAGCGCGGTTCTCCTGTCCAACCACGGTCCCGTGGTCAGCGGCAAGGATCTGGAGACGGCGGTCTACGCGACAGAGGAACTGGAGGACACGGCCAAGCTCCATCTGCTGCTGCGCGGACTGAACCCGCGTCTCCTCACCCTCGACCAGGTCCGCGATCTGGTCGACCATTTCGGCCTGGACCGCGCAATTGCTGCGGATGCAGACAACACCTGTTCCGAAGACCACCACTCCCATCCGGGTGCCTGATGTCCCGCTTCTCTGCCAATCTCGGCTTTTTGTTCGCCGATCGTCCCCATGTCGAACGCATCGATGCGGCCGCCACAGCCGGCTTTGCCGCCGTCGAGATGCACTGGCCCTATGATGTGCTGGCGGCAGAACTGCGTGCAGCCCTTAATCGCAACGATGTGACTATGCTCGGCATCAATACGCCGGTCGGGAATCGCAGCCGCGGCGACATCGGCCTTGCCGCCATTCCGGGACGTGAGGCGGAATTCGCAAACGCATTCGACTTGTCGCTATCCTACAGCGTCGCGCTCGGCGGCACCGCCGTACACTGTATGGCCGGCGTCTCGCCGACGGAAAAGTACGAAGAGGCCGAAAGGACCTACATCGCGAATCTCGCCAACGCCGCCGACAAGGCGGCCAACGTGGGGAAGACGATTCTGATCGAGCCTCTCAATCATCGCGATGCGCCCGGCTATTTCCTCAAGCATGTCGAGCAGGCAGCGGGCATTATCGAGAAGGTTGGTCGTGCGAATGTGAAAATCATGTTCGACTGCTATCACGTTCAAATCATGGGCGGCGACGTTATCCGTCGGTTCGAACGCTACCGCGACTTGGTCGGGCACGTGCAAATCGCCGCGGTCCCGAGTCGCGCCGAGCCGGACGAGGGCGAACTAGCCTATCCCGAGATCTGCAGGGCGTTCGATCGGATCGGCTATGCCGGCTGGATCGGCGCCGAGTACAAGCCGCGCGGGCGTACGGAGGACGGTCTTAGTTGGCTCGCGGCATATGGCGGCCGGTCCGGCGGCAGCGCGAACGAGGCCCCGTGATGCGGCTCGGATGCATTGCCGACGACCTGACCGGAGCGACCGACCTCGCTTTGATGCTCGCGCGCGAGGGCATGAACACGATCCAGACCGCTGGCGTTCCCGATCCGTCGCTCGATTTCACGAAAGCTGATGCTGTCGTCGTCGCCCTAAAATCTCGGACAATTCCGGCCACAGACGCCGTCGCGCAATCGATCGCCGCTGCCGCGGCCCTTCGCGCCGTTGGCGCCAAAAATTATTTTTTCAAGTATTGCTCGACCTTCGATTCGACTGATCAAGGTAATATTGGGCCAGTCACGGAATCACTCTTAGCTTTCACCGGCACCGATTTCACCATCGCCTGTCCCGCTTTCCCCGCCAATGGACGGACGGTCTATCAAGGTCATTTGTTCGTCAACGGCGTGCCGCTCGACGAGAGCAGCATGAAGGATCACCCGCTAACGCCGATGCGCGACGCCAATCTCGTCCGCGTCCTGCAGCGGCAGACGGGGCTGTCGGTCGGACTCGTGGCGTTCGAGATTGTTGAGGCGGGACCCGACGCGGTTCGCGCGGCATTTGATCGACAGAAGGCGGCGGGTCATAACATCGTGATTGTCGATGCCGTTACCGATGCGCATTTGCGAACGATCGGGGCGGCCGCGCATGATCTCGCTCTCATCACTGGCGGCTCAGGGGTCGCAATGGGTCTGCCCAAGGCCTATCAGATGGCGGCGCGCCCCGCGCGGAAACTTCGCATGGCCGCTCGCCAGGGCCGACGGGCGATTCTTGCCGGCTCGTGCTCCGCCGCGACGCGTGAGCAGGTTGCAACCGCGATCCAGGCAGGTATTCCAGCTTTTATGATCCAACCCCTCGATCTCGCGTCCGGCGCGCTAACGGCAGGCGCGGTTCTAGATTGGATCGGACGTCAGCCGTCACACCGCCCCGTCATGGTCTATTCCAGCGCCAATCCGGAGAATGTGGGCCGCGTCCAGACTGCTCTCGGCCGCGCCCGTTCCGGAGAGCTGGTCGAGACTCTACTCGCCGACGTCGCACGCGCTCTACCAGGTCACGGCTTTACGCAACTGATTATTGCGGGAGGCGAAACAGCCGGCGCGATCGTGGCTGCTCTCCAAGTGAAAGCGTTGCAGATCGGTCCGGAGATCGACCCCGGCGTTCCATGGACGCGTACGCTTTCCGGCATTGACCTCGCGCTCGCACTCAAATCGGGTAATTTCGGCGCGCCCGATTTCTTCGTTAAGGCATGGGATCTGATTCAATGGGCAAAATCATCGACCGTGCAGAGCACGTCGCCTGCCGGGCGCTAAATCATCGATAGGACTTACAGGAAGATGAATTTTCACAGCTACTTTGCACGCGCCGAGCGTGCGGTCGAGTGTTGCGTGATCGGGACTGGCGGCTTCGGTCAGACATTCATTTCCCAGGCGCGCCGCGTACCACTCATGCACGCACGGATCGCGGTGGATATCGACGTGAAAACCGCCGCAAGTGCGTTTCTCAACGCCGGCGTGGAGCCGCGGCGGATCCGCATCTGTACGACGACACAGGAGGCCGCAACGGCTTGGACCGCTGGCGAATTCATCGCGGTCGACAATCTCGCCACAGTCATCGATCTGCCCTTCGACGTCGTCGTCGAAGCGACCGGCCGTCCCGAGCCAGGCGCTCGCCATTGCTATCTTGCGATCGAGGCCGGGAAGCATGTCGCGCTGGTGTCGAAAGAAGTCGACAGTGTGGTGGGCCCCGGCCTCGTCCGTATGGCTAGCGATAGAAAGTGCGTCGTCACTTGTGTCGACGGCGATCAACCGAGCCTGCTTATCAATTTGGTGTCGTGGGCGGAAATTCTTGGCTTGAATATTGTCGCCGCGGGAAAGTCGAGCGAATACGATTTAATTTTTGACCCGGCGGTTGGACAAGTCAGCAGCGATGGACGAGTGATCGACGTGCCGGACCTAGCCCGGCATTGGGTGATGGGCGATCGTGACGTGCGCGAGGTCCTTGCATGTCGGGCCGATGCGCTGTCGGCATTCCCGCAGCGTGCGGTGCCTGATTTGTGTGAACTTGGTATCGTTGCAAATGCCACTGGTCTGACGCCAGATCGCCCTGATTTTCACACGCCGATTGCCCGCCCAATCGAAGTGCCGACATTCTTTTCGGTGGGTCGCGACGGCGGAATTCTCAACGGTGAACGACGGATCGACGTGTTTCACTGCCTGCGGCGGCCAGATGAAGCCGGTTTTGCCGGCGGCGTGTTTGTCGTTGTGCGGTGCGACGACCGGATGAGCTGGGACATGCTTAAGCAGAAGGGCCACGTCGTCAGCCGCTCCGGGGCGACGGCGATGTTGTATCTGCCCCGCCACGTCCTTGGGCTGGAAGCGGCTACGAGCGTGCTCGATGCCGCCATACACCGGGTTTCCGGCTATGGTCTTGATTATCGCCCAAGAATTGATTTGGTGGCAGTTGCGACCGAAGATCTCGCCAGCGGAACGCTACTGCGCATGGGAGGTCATTATCATATGATCGACGGCGTCACCGCCGAACTTCGGCCCGCAGAGGCCTTGAAGCCGGACACTCCCGCGCCGTTCTATTTGGCGGCCGATCACCGTCTTGTCCGACCGGTCCGCAAAGGCGACGCTCTGGTGGGCGGCGACCTTGATCTTGAGCGCGATTCATCCCTGCTGACACTTCGTCGTCAGCAGGATGCGATGTTCTTTGATACATCGGGGCAACGCATTCATGCGACAATAGGTCGATAGACGTCCTACGACATCTTTCTAATTTCAAGGCTCGCTTTTTTTGATTGATGGATAAGATTGTCCTGAAATGCTTTCGGTAATCCACTCGGTAACATCCGGTAACGGCGATGCGTGGTCGAGTGCTAGAAGATCATTGGCGACGTTTTCGCAGAGCGATTATCCACTCAGAGAACTCTTGAGGTTCATTGCCATCTCTCTCGACATTCGATCTCGTAGTAAAACACATTTTTCGGAGTAAATTCATAAAGCATTGCCTCGTCTGGACTTGATCCAACAGAAATTTCACAAGTTTTCTCATCGGGTGAATTCGACCATTTTCCAGCTAACCCTCGCAGCAGCCCGCCGCCTGATCGCACCGCTGCCGCTTTGCGACCCTCTGTATTTTTTATTTCACGAATACTAGGGCCTGTCTTCAGTTGAGCAGGATCATAGCGGCGGCCATCTGCACTCCGGCGAGAAAATTTCTGGCGAGTTTGTCATAACGTGTGGCGATGGCACG
>JGI20195J14853_1000324_pt1 | contig 15055 bp, 21 predicted proteins | sample NGESurdeep092012_3_FD_14853 | JGI IMG/M metagenome (IMG submission 14853)
ATCACCTGATTGGTCGACCCGAGCGGAAAGGCTTCGCGAAACGCCGAGACTGGCGTCTCCACCGGCGTCGTGCGCACGTCCGAGCGCATCATCTGGCCGACCGTCAAATCCCTGATCCAGCCGACGTCGGCCGCGCTGCGGATGGTCTCGCCGCGCAGATGGAACCGCCATGTGGTGAATGAATAGCCGAAGAATTCGCGCGTCACCTGCATCGAGATGATCACCGCGATCAGCACCGCGGTAGTGAGCCAGAGGTCACCGGTAGTCTCCAGCGCGATGAAGGTCATGGTCAGCGGCCCGCCGATCACCGAGACCGACAGCGCGCCCATGCCGATGATGGCATAGGCGTCCGGATTGGCGTTCAAGCTCGGCCACACCGCGTTGAGCCCGACTGCGAATAATTGCCCGCCGAGCGCGCCGAGCAGGAGCGAAGCGAAAAACAAGCCGCCGCGGAATCCGCTGCCGAGCGAAACGATCGAGGCCAGCGCTTTCAGCACAAAAATCAACGCGATCGTCTCTATCGGCAATTTAAAAATGCCGGTCAGATGCAGGGCGCCATGGCCGGACGACATGACCTGTGGCGACACCATCGCCAGCAGCCCGACCAACGCGCCGCCCAGCATCGGCCGTAAAGCCGGCTTCACCCGCAACCTTGAGAATAATACCTCGCAGGCGGCGACGCCGCGCATCAGCGCGATCCCGAACATGGCCGCCAGCAAGCCGACGCCGCCGGCGATCACAACGTCATGCACGGCCAGGCTGGAGACCGCGCCGGTTTCGATGCCGAGCCGGTCGGGCGCGAAAATCTGCGCGGTCAGGTAGCCAACCAAGGCCGCCATGCCGACCGGCGCCAGCGAGGCGACCGAATAGCTGCCGATGATCAGCTCGAAGCCGTAGAAGGCGCCGCCCAAAGGCGCACCGAAGGCGCCGGCGATGGCGGCGGCCGCGCCGCAGCCGACCAATATGCGCATGTCGCTGCGGCGCAGGTGGAACGCTCGCCCGATGCCGGAGGCGATGCCGCTGGCGAGCTGGGTATAGCCGGCCTCCAGCCCGACCGAGGCGCCGACGCCGCTCGACCACACGGTCTGCGCCGCGACGATCAGACTGCCGCGTATCGACATGCGCCCGCCGTGCAGCGCATTGGCTTCGATCGGGTCGACCTCGGTACCGCGCCGGCGGCTGATGTAGGCGGTGGCCAGGCCGAACAGCAGCCCGCCGAGGCAGGGCGTGAGAAATGCATAAAGCGGGTTGAGGGAGACCCGGCCCGACAACCGCTCGCCAGGATCGAGCCCGAAAAACGTCAAATGCATGAGCGCGACCGCTTCACCCATGGCGGCAATCACCAGGCCGGCAAGGGCGCCGACGATGAGAGCCAACACGATCACGCTCGATTCACGAGCGCGCACAATGGCGCGCAGACGGCGTGGAACTTCGAGTGGACGGCTGAACCAATGCATGGAAAAAATTCAGGTCAGGCGGGTACGGCCTAGCTTAGGTGACCCGGGATTCCCCAAATGCCCCCCGAACTGGCGTGACTATTAGGCGTTTTCTGAGCTGGGTGGAAGGCCAGACCCGCCGTGGAGCAAGCTCCCGGCTGAGCTCTGCGGCGCGGCCGCACGCGACCACCAAACTCCTGCCAAGTTACCTGCTTCTAGAGATGAGCGACTTCGCGATAAACACTATTGTGATGCTAATTGCAAAAGCTATGGCGGCTTCTCTGATTTGCCAGCGCGGTAAGCCGAAATTGTTGTGGGCTATAAAGGCGAACAGCGCGGCCAGAGAGACCGCACTAACAGACGCAGTAAGCAGACGAAAAAGCGCCGCCCTTTCCATTCGCCAATTATGCATGGCACGAGCCTAAATCCAAGGCCCACCTTATCCCTCATACTTGAGATGGACGGACGGACCGCAATGAATGGTCGCTATCGGACGCATAGCGGACATTGGTTCGCATTGGCGCTAAATGGATCGGTAGCGAATGACCTGAAGCGGACATCGGCAGCCTCACAGCAATTAGCGCACACGATATGCTGCNTGGCANGCCTCGCAGGCAGTCGTCACCTCATGAAGGGCCCGGTTAATATCGCGCATGGCATCGACCGTCGGGGTGATTGATGCATCTTGCAACACAATGACCAAGCGGCTTGCCGCATGATGCATGCTCGTCCCGATGTCCTGCATCGGCTTTGGGAGATACGGTGCTAAATGGGCGGCGCCGTGGAGGCTGAGTGAACTCATTCCTAGGCGCTGTTCGGCGATCTTTGCAGCCTCATCAAACTTGCTATTCGCTATGTCGCCTATGATTTCATTCAACGTCGCAAGATGATCCCGCATGTTGCCAAGCATGTGCTCCTGCATAGGCTCCGGCAGACGGACGAGCTCGCGAGTATCTTGAGCCTGGCTGGCGCCGATGCCCGCGACCAAAAATAGCAGCACGCCTAGTGGGATAAATCGCATGAAATTGTTACCATTCTAAGCCGCGTTTGGTGCAGGAGCGATACTGGTCAGTGACCAGACGAATTCCGATATCCGATTTCCATCTAAGTTAGTATGATCCAAATCATACCAAGTGGGCAGCCATATGGCGGACATCACTGCGTTCAGATTGGTACTGCGGGAAACGGCTGGTGAGCGTCATTCACCGGATGCGTTGAAACCGGCTGAATTGGAACCTCTGAGTGGCACCTGCTGGCGTTTGATGGTCATGCCGTCTGCTCTCAATCAGCTCGAACGAGTGGCCTAACAGTTCCCCGAGTGTCGCTGCGTCATGGCGAACGACTGGTAAGCCGCTGCAACGCTCTGGGCCATCCGGCGCAAACGTTCCAATGATGACATGACCACCGGGACGCACGGCTCTTAAAACCCGCTCGGCATAGGCAGCGCGATCTTTCGGATCGATCAGAAAATGTAGGGCCGCGCGGTCGTGCCACACATCATAGGTTTGAGACGGCTCCCACGTCGTAATATCTGCGACTACCCACTGTGCGTGCGCACCCCTCGCGCCAAGTCTCGCCTTCGAGGTTGCAAGCGCCTTTTCCGAAAGATCGAGGACGGTGACAGCTTTAAAACCCTCGTCAAGGAGTGCATCGATCAACCGCGATGCGCCCCCGCCAATATCGATGATCGACGCGGTGGCATTCACGCCAGTTGCCCGAATGAGATCAAGGGAAATGTCGGACTTCTCTTGAAACCAGCTGACGGCGTGTTCGTCTTTGGTCGCGTAAACATTATCCCAGTGGGCTTGGCGACCGCTCATAGCTCGTTTCCTCGCGTTGGAAAGCGTGTTATTCGGCAATAAATTGGTCATCCCGGATACCAAGTACAATAGCGAGAACCGACTTGCCTTTGCCTCCCATCCTCGAAAATAAGAACCAGAATTCACCGTCGGTGTTTTTGCCGCCCGCGTTGCTACGCCAAGCCCGCCGCCAGAAAGGCTTGCCGGTCGTCAATGTGCCGCCAATTTGTATCCTCGATCCTGATGGCGATATCGTGCGACGCCTCAAGAATTCCGGGCGTGCGAAACGCTTCGATGCGTGGCCCTGTTATCACACCGTTCTTTATACCTTCTCGCTGGGTGGAGAAACGGTCGGCATCCTCGGGTGCGTTGTAGGCGCACCGTTTGCAGTATTGGTCGCAGAGGAACTGTTCGCTTGCGGATGCCGCGTCCTGATTAGTCTAACGTCCGCTGGTCAAATCGTCCCCGCTGGAGGAAACCCGCCTTACTTCGTCGTCATTGACCGCGCAGTGCGGGATGAAGGAACAAGCTATCACTACGCTGCACCTGAAATATTTGCTGAAGCCGACCTTCAACTCGTGGCTCTAGCGACCGATGCCCTGAAAGAGGCGGGGTTGCGAGCTTTCGTTGGCCCAAGCTGGACAACTGATGCCCCGTTCCGCGAGACCGCCGAGGCCGTTGAGGCGGCGCGTGCCAAGGGTGTATTGGCGGTGGAAATGGAGGCCGCTGCGCTTTACACTTTTGCCCGCAGGCACAGCGTGGCGGTCATATGCCTCGCTCATGTGACCAATACCATGGGGCTAACAGATTTGGACTTTGAAAAGGGCGAAGCCGACGGGACGGCGGATGCGTTGATGATCCTCGAAACAATCGCAAAAGCGATGCGCTCGCGGTAGGCCACACGCTAGCGTCTGGATCAGAATACCCGTACTTTGTCGGCGTCCGCTGTTGCGTTAGCAGCGGCTGAGTAAGTCGCTATACTTCAGATTGGCATTCTGGGAGGAACGGCCATGAGCGCAGTCGAAGCGAACGTGCAAAGCGCCCAATACGTGGATTTCTGGAACGAAATCCTGGTTCCGAAATTCATCAAATTCAAACATATCTTGGTCGACGGGCTGACCCACCACAGCGAAGCTATTTTTCCGTCGTTGCCGGTCAAAGAAGGCGACAGGGTTCTCGATATTGGCTGTGGTTTTGGCGACACCGCTATAAAGCTGGCGCGACGAGTGGGCCCGAGCGGTAAAGTCGTCGGACTCGATTGCTGCGAGGCGTTCCTAGAGTACGGCAGAAAGGACGCTGCAAAGCTGGGCTTGCAGAATGTTTCGTTCGTCTATGGCGATGCGCTGCTTGACCACTTCGAGCCCGAGTATGATTTCGTCTTTTCGCGTTTTGGAACGATGTTTTTCGCCAACCCGGTGGCAGGATTGAGAAACATGCGGAAGGCTCTGAAACCGGGCGGGATCATGACGCATATTGTTTGGCGCACGCGCAACGACAATCCGTGGCTTAGCATGGCCAAGGATGTCGTCTTGAAGTTTTTGCCGCCGCCCGGCGAGGATGCTCTCACCTGTGGGCCAGGGCCGTTTTCGATGGCGGACGAGGCAACGGTCTCTAAGATGATGGAAATCGCCGGTTACAGTGACATCACCTTCAAGCGGGTCGACGCCCCTGTGCTGGTCGGAAAAACAGTCGAGGACGCAGTAAATTTTCAGCTTGCCATCGGCCCTGCCGGAGAAGTGTTCAGAGAAGCGGGCAAAGAGGCCGAGGCAAAGCGAGAGCAAATCGAAACTGCGCTGGCGGAAGCGATCAACTCTCAGAAGAAAGAAGCTGACGGGATCGTGATGGATTCGTCTTCCTGGGTTATATCGGGCAAGAATCCAGCGTGACGCGTCAAATCCGCATTCCGTTCCAAGCGCACCCGCTATTAGTACTGAACGGCCATGCCGGTTCCGCAGACCAATATCCGCAGTTGGGGATGGAAAGGATTCAACAAGATGTGCCCTTTGGGCCGTCTCACCAACTCAAGCAGAAGTCTATGGAGCTAGTGTCCTCGGATTAATTTCATCGCGCTTGTCCGTGAGCATGGAGCAGTGCGACGCATGCTCTGATGATCAATTAGTATTTGTGATCTTTCAAAATATTACTTCGCTTTCTGGATCGTCGTCACAATGAACTGGCCGTTGACATGTTCAGCGTCGAACTTCACTTTGTCGCCGGCTTTAACCGCCGTCAACATGGCANGGTCCTGCACGCGATAGACCATCGTCATGCCATCCTCCATGTCGAATTTTTTCATCGGACCGTGCTTGATGGTGATCTTGTTTGCCGATGAATCGATCTTGGTCACCAACCCGTCGGTGAGCTCGGATTGAGCCCAAACGGGGCCCGCGATCGACAGGTTCAGCGCCGCAGCCAAGGCAGCCACCGGCAGCAAAAGATTTCTCTTCATCGTTCGTCTCCTATTCTTGATCGCACTCGCTTCATTTCACGGCGACCGTGCCGTGCATGCCGGCTTCCCGGTGACCGGGGATCAGGCAGGCGAATTCGAACGTGCCTGTCTTCGAGAAGCGCCAGAGAATTTCTGCGGTTTTGCCCGGGTCGACGCTTTTTGCGTTCGGATCGTCATGCTCCATGTCGGGATATTTTTTCATCAGTTCGGCGTGCTTGTCGTTGTCCTTAACGCTCGCCAATGTGAATTCGTGCTTGAGTGCCCCCTTGTTCTGGATGATGAAGTGGACTTGCTCGCCTTTTTTGGCATCGAGACGATCGGGGACGAACCGCATCGTTCCGTCGCTGTCGCTCATTATGACGGTCACGGTTCGCGCTGGCTTCTTCGGATTGCCGGGCTCGCCCGCCGAAAAATGTTTGCCCTCGTGGGCGGCTGCGGCGAACATAGCTGTGCCCAGAAGCAATGCTACGGCTGCGGCGGTCAGGCTCGATATTTTCATGTTTGTGCTCCTTCTCAGTGTTGTCCGCTGTGGCCGTCCATGCGCGGGTCATCCGAGCTTGTATTAAAATGAAATGGAGGCGCATCATGATGCGCGCCATTCAATTTATTTGGAGAATGTAAAATGAGCGTGGTCGAAGTTACATATTTCTCTGATGTCTTGTGCATCTGGGCATACGCCTCGCAGGCTCGCGTCGATGCAGTCAAAGAAAAATTCGGCGATGCCGTTCAGATAAAGCATCAGTTCTGCTCAGTGTTCGGCGATACCGCCCGCAAGATCACCACGACATGGAATGACAAAGGCGAATATGACGGGTTCAACGCGCATTTGCGACAGGTGGCGGCACGATTTCCTCATATCGAGGTTCATCCAGAGATTTGGTTGAAAACGCGCCCCCCGACATCGGCGAGCGCACATCTGTTCATGAAAGCAGTCCAGCAATGGGACCGCGATTTCGGGGTGGTACGAAATCAGCCTTCAGAGAGCATTTTCGATCAAGTGCTTTGGGCTTTCCGCTGTGCATTTTTTCGAGACTGCCGGGACATTGCGCGCTGGAATGTTCAATGTGAGATAGCCGAAGCCTTCGGTGCCGACATCGGCGCTATCGAACAATGCATTCACAATGGTACCGCATTCGCCCGCTTGGATGCGGACTACCACGATGCTGACAAGATGCGGATAGAAGGCAGTCCAAGCTTCGTGCTGAATGATGGGCGCCAGAAGCTCTACGGTAACATCGGATTCCGCTTGATCGAAGCGAATATTCAAGAGCTCTTGCGGGCGCCACACACTGAGGAAGCTAGTTGGTGCTGACCCCCAACGTATGTCGGAGATGGGTCATTCACGACGGTTTCGCGATGTCCGAAGTATGTTCACTTTGCCCCCGATAACCGACATTGGGCCGCGTCCACGTCGGTATTTAGCCGCCCGTTTATGAGTCCAAGTCCTAGACGAAATTCTTCGATCCGTTGACCGTACCGACGCCGCCCAGGAATGTGAGGCGCAAGGTTGCGGCATATTTTCGCGTTCCGCCGCTTATCGGCTTAAGGGCGCGCGGACCGTTACTCGATCGTCCATCGGAACATTCTGGTTGCCGCTCCGCCCACACCGTTGATTTGTAATTCGATAGACTTGGGCATTTCCGCTGGTGGCGAAAATTGCAGAACGCCCTTGCGATGATGTCCACCAGGCGGGTCACCTTGCCAAGCGACTGGTACGTAGCGACGCCCCGCCTCGTCCACTAACACCGCCGCCTGAGCAAGATTGTCGTTCAGCGGCTTCGTGTGGGTGTCCATAACGACGTTAAATTCCCAGACAGTAACATCCCGTCCGAGCGCCTTCGGCGTCACGACCACGCGCACCCCCGCCTCATCGCTGCTGCGAGTTGCGAGTGCCGGCGCGGCAGATGATGGCGCCGACCCCAACAGGGCGGCACCGAGTACAAGTGCAGCAAGGAGAACTCGGGACAACAGTTTCAACATGCAGGGCCCCCAATAAGGGCTCTCCTCGCCAGCAAGACTTGGCGGCCGATATACGCAAGACCAGCGACGGCCTTGTCGCAGGATTTGAATTCGCGCCGGTCGCAAACTTCTTCGGGATTGTTCGCGGTGGCTAAAACGGCTTTCAGCACGATCTTTCACAGCCCCGACATGGAGGCGACGCAATAAGGCATGGCAAAATGGAACAAACCGGTCCGGGTGCAGTTATATTCATGAAACCCGAAATGATCGCATACGATTGATCTGCCTCGCTGTGAGCGTAGGGCAATCGGGAAACCTGCGTTTTTATTCGTTGTTTTCAGGAGATTGATCATGTCGTCAAAGCATAATGCTGCATCGCGCCTGCTCGGCGTATTTACGCTCGCGACCTTGAGTCTAGTGACCGCTGCCGAGGCGCAGCCCTACGGTCCCGGTCAGGGCGGCGGCATGATGGGCGGAGACTGGGGATGGGGAATGGGTTACGGAATGGGCGGCTTCGGAGGGATCGGCGTGCTTGTGCTCGTTTTGGTCGCCGTCGGAATCGCCGTCGTTACGGTCCGTCGCCGCAATACCTGACCCGCATATCGCGCAAACGAACCTGCGGGCGCCCGAGTCTGCCGAGGGATTCATATGAAATACTATATCGCCAAGACCGTGAGCGGGACTTTCCCCGCCACGGTAGAACGCGTCATCGAGTCGCTCAAAGCCGAGGGATTTGGCGTTCTGACTGATATCGATGTCAAAGCGACGATGAAGAAAAAGCTCGACCTCGATTTCCGGGAGTATCGTATACTCGGCGCGTGTAACCCGCCGCTGGCGCACCAGGCGCTGACCGCCGATGACAAGATCGGAACGATGCTGCCGTGCAACGTCATCGTGCAGGATATTGGAGGCGGCCGGATCGAGGTCGCCGCCATCGACCCGGCAATATCCATGCAGCATGTTGGAAATCCGACGCTCCAAACGATCGCCGAATCCGTCACCGGCAAGTTGAAGCGCGTTATCGCCGCGATCTAACAATGTCGTCGGCAACATAGCAAAAGGCCGCCGATAGCGGCGGCCTCTCGCAACAAACCAGCGACACAAATCTAACAAGCACAGCCGTGCTTTTCGCTCTTTGCCGGCTTGTCGTTGCAGCATTCGCTCTTATCGGACTTCGCGGCCGGCTTTTCCGCGGCCGCCGCAGTCGCCTGCGCTACAGCCGACGCCGCAACCTTGGTGGGCTCGGCTTTGGAAGCGCCGCCACAGCATGAACTGGACATGATCGATCTCCACATTTGAAGGACGTTGGATATATTCATGAATGTAATTGGGTGTGCATTACGATAAATCAAGATCGTAACGCCGGGGGCTAGCGTGCTGGAGCATTTTTCGAACCCTGAGCCTGGACCCTTAGCGAGCATCACAAGTGATGTTGCAACAACTGGGCCCAACCGAGATAGCCAGTGTAAAGGCCAACAGCGATGATGAGGCCCTTGCGGCTACTTAACGGAAGCAAGGCGGTCGCTCGAAGTGTCGGGCTCGCCCCTTATTGACGATCCCCGCATACGGCACATCCCTCGTACATATATGTCATGAGCCGGGGACCGCGGGCGTATTCTGTTCGAAGCTCCGTCAAATCGAAGCCGGCCGAACGTATTAGTTTGTCTACCTTGCGGTCGAGGTGACAGCCGCCCGCAATATGACGCCACACAGGGGTGAGTCGGTGCTGCCACCGCTCGACACCAGGCTCTGGTGAAAGGCCGTGCTCAGCGAATAGCAGCTTGCCGTCTGGTTTAAGGACCCGTCGCATCTCGCGCAACGCAACCTGCGGGTCCGGAATAGAACACAACGTCCAGGTCATCACGACCGTATCCACCGTGTTGTCCGCAAGCGGGATTGCAGCCGCGGACCCGAGCAGAAGGTCGGCGCGGATACCTGCTGCTGCGGCGCGTTGACGCGCCATAGCGAGCAAGCGGGGCGAGGGATCGATCCCGAAGACGACCTCGACCTGTTTGCCATACAATGGAAAGTTCAATCCCGAGCCGACCCCAACTTCGAGCACGCGCCCACTGGCAGCCGCAACCACCTCGCGGCGATACTTTGCGAGCTGGTGCTGCCTCATGACCAGATCGAGGACTGACGGCAGAACCCAGCGGCCATAGAAATTCACGACCGCTCCTCCGCGCGCCAGCGGCCTACGACCAGAGAAATCACCCGGAGCGACTCTTCGGCTCCGTCCGCGATGCCCTTCTCAAAATCTCCTTCGATCCGGCCCATTTGGTTGGTTACATGGGCGAAGCAAAGCACAGATCGGCCGCGCGCCTTCGCAAAGGCATAGAGTGCGGCAGCCTCCATCTCGACCGCAAGAATTCCGGACTTCGATGCTGCGTTGATTGCCTCTTTTGTCTCCCGAAATGGAGCATCAGTCGTCCAGGTGGCGCCGACCTGAAAGGAGATTCCGGCTGCGGTGAGTGCCTCTCGCGCAAGTTGGGCCAGTTGGGGATTTGCTTGACTGTAATCTGACGGCGGTAAGTAGTGGTAGCTCGTACCCTCGTCGCGAAGCGCGCGGTCGATGACGATGAAATAGGGTGGCGGTTGCACCGGCAGGATTTGGCCAGCCGAGGTTACGCTGACGAGGAGGCGGCAGCCCGAGGAAAAAAGCTCTTCCGCGATAAGAACCGCAAACGCGGCGCCAACTGCGCAGCCTACAATTCCGTACTCGTGCCCGTCGTGATGAAAGACATAGAGATCGGTATGGTAACAGGCCCAGCCGGGATGACGGTCAGCGCGTCCCGCATCGCGCAAGTGCCGCACGATGTCGCCATCCGGATCGAGAACGCATATTTCCGGAACGGCGGCGATGAATAGGCCCTTCTGGCGCCGCGCTTCGCGCAAGAGGCTCTCGGGCGTGAAGGCAGACGGCGCGTCATAGTGCTTGTGCGATAGAATCGGCGGTATTTTTGTTTCGCTCACTGGCATGGTCCTAGTGACTTTCCGCGCTCGCTTTTTCGATGGGCTTAGTTGCTGACACGGCAATGAAGGTTGCTCCGAAAGTCGTTCTCCGACCGAGCCACAGATCAACCGAGGCAAGGAGCCGTGCCGCGAACCCAGATGGTGGATAATGCACGCCACCGCGCATCTCGACCAAATCAAGCCCCGCGGCATGTACAAGCCCGCGAAGTTCCGCCGCTGTGCGGAACATGGCCGCGCGCCACGTCGGATGACCAAGCCAACCACGAATGCGACGGTGTGCGGCCCACCAGCTCCAGCGCCCGAGTTCGCCGATCACAAGCCGCCCACCGGGCTTCAAGACGCGAGCCATTTCCATAAACGCTCGTTCGGCATCTCGAACGAAGCACAGCACTGTCACCGCAACGACGAGGTCAAAAGCTGCATCGTTGAATGGCAGTCTCTCGGCCTGTCCCTCAACGAGATGTAGCTGAGTACCCTCGATTTTGGTGCGCCGTCGCGCGGCAGCGATCATCGCAGGGTCTGCATCGAGCCCCGTCACGATAGCGCCACGCCGAGCAAGTTCCGATGCAAGCGCGCCATCGCCGCAGCCGACATCCAGCAACGTCTTGCTGGCAACAGAGCCAATGAGTTCGAACAGAAGTTGCTGCTCCAGCCTATCGGTAATCTGGCCAAGGCGGCTCAATCGCCACCGGGCGTAGGACTCGGTCATTGCTTCTGTGGGTTGGCTTCCAACCATGGTGCTCCTTAGCGGCGAGCTTGTACGTGCCGAGCGTCATCCCAAGGTAACTAGTATTTCGCTCAACCGCTCGATCGCCAGGTCGATTTCATCGCTCGTCGTTCCACGCCCAAAACTGAAGCGGATGGCACCCATGCCAGCCTCGGGTGTGATGCCCATGGCTTCCAGAACCGGCGATAACTCAATGCGGCCGGAGTGACACGCCGACCCAATCGAGGCTGCCACGCCGTCCATCCGTTCCAATATCTCGGCGCCAACCCGGCCGACAAAGGAAACTTTGAGCGTGTTCGGCAGACGATACGTGGGATGGCCATTGAGGACCACACGATTTCCGAATTGCTTTTGCATCTCTCGCCAGAAATGGTCGCGTAAACCGCACACACGATCCATGGGCCCGAAATCGCGGGCAAGATCGCGCGCCTTCTCGCGTGGCTTTGACCCACGTCAAGGCGGTTCGCCACCAAATGGTAGAGAAAATCACAAATATTCGTTCAATCCTGCAGAAAGGAACGCGCCATGCGGTACGTTCGATTGAAGGCCAACAAAGCTGGAGAAAGCCGTTTCGAGCAGGTTACCCTCGATCTCACCGAAGCTGATTATCGGCCTCCGGCGCCGTTGCTGTTCGTGTCGCACAGTTATCAGGCCGACGGTCTCCAGTTTGTCAGGCTGCCTGCGGGCTGGGCTGGCGAGTCCATCCATCCACCTAAGGCCCAGTTTTTGATTTGTTTGAAAGGCCACCTCGAAGTGACCGTTAGCGATGGCGAAAAGCGAACGTTCGGTCCTGGCGACAGCGTCTTGATGGAGGATGTTGCCGGGAAAGGTCATCGCACGCGCGTCAAGGGCACGGAAGAATGCATTGCAGCAATTATTCCAATTGCTGTTAGTTAAATAGCCGCTAGGTCAACTTCAACGAAAGCATCCGGCGTGCACGGGGAAGGCAGAAGCAAATGCCTGAAAATCTCGTGGTCTGCAGCAAATGCGGCGGAGTCAATCGCTTGCCATCGTCTCGTCCGGCCATCGGCGCGAAATGCGGGAAATGCGGGGCCAAGGTGTTCGTCGGGCATCCCGAGGATGTTGATGCAGAGATCTTCGACCGCCAGATCGGGCGCGGCACCCTGCCGGTTCTCGTCGATGTCTGGGCACCTTGGTGCGGACCATGCCTTATGATGGCGCCGGCCTATGAGGGAGCTGCCCGTGAGCTGGAGCCGCAGGTGCGATTGATCAAGCTCAATTCCGACGCCGAGCAGGCGATCGCCTCTCGGCTCGGCATCCGCGGCATCCCGACGATGATCCTGTTCCTCGAAGGCCGAGAGGTCGCACGCACGTCCGGCGCGATGTCCGCCGCCCAGATTGTGCGATGGGTGCGCGACCGCCTGCCCACTGTTGCTGTCTGAGCCTGTTGATGGACCCGCAATTAGCGCAGCTGGAACTGGCTTTGGCGATTGGCCGCAAGCGACGATCCGCGGTTAGTTGTGGCGAGGCTTGCATAGGATCAGGTGCATGAAAGACCCTTACGAGACCCTCGGCGTAAATCGATCTGCGACCGACAAGGAAATCAAAGACTCATTCAAGAAACTGGCACGTAAATTCCATCCCGATCTGCATCCGGGCGACAAGGAGGCGGAGGCGAAGTTTAAGGACATATCGGCTGCTAACGACCTGCTCAAGGACGAGGAGAAGCGCCGAAGGTTCGATGCGGGTGAGATCGATGCCAGCGGAGCGGAGCGGCCGCAGGAACGATTCTATCGCGACTTCGCCGACGGTCCGGCATACGCCTCGCACGCAGCGCAGGACGGATTTGCCAATAACGAGGAACTGGAAGAGTTTCTTGCGCGCGCGTTTGCGGGCGGGGGACATCGGTCGCAGGGCACGTTCCGAGCGCGCGGCCAGGATGTGAGCTATGTGCTTCCGGTCGGATTTCTGGAAGTAGCGAATGGTGCCGCACGCACGATCACGCTGCCTGAAGGCAAGACGCTGCAGGTGACGATCCCCGAGGGTGCCGAGGACCGTCAGATGCTGCGGCTAAAAGGACAGGGAATGCCAGGCTTCGGCGGCGGGCCGGCAGGCGATGCCTATGTCGAGCTTCACGTCGAGCCGCATCCGTTCCTTGACCGCAAGGACGACAATATTCATGTCGAGGTTCCCGTCACCCTAAAGGAGGCAGCACTTGGCGCGCGGATCGAAGTACCGACCATAGGCGGCCCGGTGACGGTGACCGTCCCGAAGGGGTCGAATACCGGCACCAAAATGCGACTGCGCGACAGAGGTATCCGCAACCGTAAGTCCGGGCAACGCGGACATCAACTGATCACCCTGAAAGTCGTTCTGCCTGCAGTCGAAGAGCCCGAGCTGGTCGAGTTTCTGGAAACCTGGCGGCCGAAAACCCAGCAGGACCCGCGCAAGGAGATGCTGCCATGATGCGTGTCGATGACCTTGTCGCGGCGATATCCGCTTTGCAACGCAGCGATCTTGAAACCTGGATCCGCGAGGAGATGGTCACGCCGCGGCAGGAGGCGGGGACGCTACTCTTCACGGACATGGAATGCGCGCGGGTCCGCCTCATCTGCACGCTGTACTACGAACTTGAGATTGATGCGGGCACGCTGCCGGTGGTGTTGTCGCTGGTCGATCAGCTCTACGACACCCGGCAGCGCCTATTGTCGCTGACCGCCGCCGTAACGGCGCAGGACAAGAACGTCCAAGCGGCGATCATTGCTGCTATGGAGCCGAATGGCGGGTCTTCTGGGGCCGACAAATCATAGAATTGCCTTCCCGGAACAAGGCAGCTCAACACACGCTTAGTGCGACACTGGCGCAATCACGGTTCAATATTAACCGATTAAATTCGCAATCGTAGTCGAAATACTACTTCCTCAAACATCCGCGATCGGCACCTCGTCGACTTTGTGTCCGTGCTGGTCGACGATGACGATGAACCAGCCGGTCCAGTTCCAGCCCGGCATGGCCGCGCCGTGTTTAAGGTCGCGTGCGAGCGCCACCGCATCGGCGCGAGCGGCGGCATTGCCCGACAGGTCAATGCCTTTGTGATTGTTCAGAACTTGTTTGCCATCGGTGAGATGGAAATAGTAACGCGGCATGGCAGGATCTCACGTGCTTGCATCGATAGTCTCAAGCCGATGCTCTGGGACACACAACTACCATCCCGATCGCGAGCCGTCACGGCATGCGGGGCCACAAATCGGAAAGGCACCTAGTTTACTAGAGATTGTAATTCCGGGGGTGGGCCGGATTGGAAAGCCTGCGGTGGCGGGTCTCCCTAGGTCCTTTCAGGGCGGGTCACGCGCAAGCGCTCGGCATCGCGCGCCGTAAAAATAGGACTATAATTGGGTATGGTCTCACCACGTTCACCGCGTGCGATCCCGCTGGGTAGACCAGCGAGATCGGCGGAGGGCAATGAAATGACGACGACAGAAGATCGGATCGACAAGCTCTTCGGCCAAATCCTTAGGGAGAGCATTTCGCGCGACGAAATCGAGCCGGAATTGCGCGCGCTATTTCATGATTTCGACGACCCCTATTATCGAGAGAAGCTTCAAAGCGCGATTGATTACGCGGAGGTCTATGCAAGCTCGCGTAAGCCTGAGAAGTATGGCGAGCCTGAAAAAGTGCGAACGCTTTTGCTTCACGACTTGACATCGGCAAGGCGTAGAATTGGCCAGCTATGACGCCAGCGACGTCCGTT
>JGI20195J14853_1000329_pt1 | contig 15020 bp, 13 predicted proteins | sample NGESurdeep092012_3_FD_14853 | JGI IMG/M metagenome (IMG submission 14853)
ATCAGTTCAGGGTCGAGAGATTTCACTGAGGCGTCACCCACGCCGCTTTTTAGCTTCCGGATTCACCCAGCAGAATGCTATCTTTCACACGCGTTGCTGGTCATCTGAAGAATTTCAATAAGTCTCAGGGAGGATTAGGATGCGCGCTTTGAAACTACTTGGATGTGCGGCGTTTGGGGGCATGCTGGCAACGGCCGCGCTTGCTCAATCGGCAACAAATTCGACGTTCGAAAAGAAGAATTACAATTACGGTGAGTGGACCAAAGGGAAGTTCTCGGAGGTTGTCACTGTGGTTGGGCCAGGAAAAATGATTTTTCTTGCCGGCGTAGGCTCGGAAGAAGAGAACAATGGATCTATCCTTCATAAAGGCGACGTACTGGAGCAGTGTCGGTATGCGTATCAAAAGATAAAAAAGGTGCTCGCGCGCCACGACACTACAATCGCCGATGTAGTCAAGATCGTTACCTATGTGACCGACGCTCGATATGTGGGGGAAGTCACCAAGTGTAAGGCCGAAGCGTTTGGGAATGCGGCGCTTCCAGCTCACACGTTCGTCAACGTGAGCCAACTCGCCTGGCCCGGGATGTTGGTTGAAGTTGACGCTATTGCAGTAGTGCCATCGAAATAGATCCAGTCACGATCGCAACTAAAGCAAATGGCCAGACGCTCTGCTGGTTCGTGTTCCTGTGTTCCGAGAACGTTATCCGCGTTGACAACGTGATAGAACCGTCTAAAGTGGCCCAGTGATCGTGCGTCTGTCTCTTGCGTCACCCGGAACAAAATTTTCGGTACACACAAGCAAGGAGACTATTTCGGCGCAATGCCATGCAATGAGGTTGCCGGTTGACCTCAGAATTCACGCCGGACTCGCAGAATGGCAAGTTACGGAACGTGGGGCGGCTATGCGTACCTAGCGCTTAACTCGCACCCATAGCCGCCGCCACGGAACCGGCGCAACCAGGAGCGCGAACGCCAGCAAGCCCAAGCTCGCGCCCCATCGAACGCGCTCGCGCGCCCGCGCGCGCACCTCGCCCATGACGAATTGCTCGCCCTTGCGCATTTCTCCGTAGGATTTCAAGAACGAGGAAATTCGCGCGACGCTGAAGTCGTCGAGCGCCGCACCTTCGGTGCGGTTGCGCCTTTCCACATCGTTCAGCTGCTCTGCCTCTTTGCGATAACGCTCTGCGTATTCGCTTGCATCCGCGAACGTGATCGCCTCGGCGCCCGTGAAATACAGCGTCCGGAGCGAAGGAACCGCGTATTCGACCATGTCGATGAGCGGCTGGTCCGCGCGCGGCGCGGCTGCCAGTTGCAACGCGGAGCCGGCCAGTATAGCGGCGCCAGTCCAGCGGGCGGTCGTGATCATGACACGCCATGCAATTTGGCGATTTCCGCGCAGAAACGGATAAAGCAATCCCGCCACCGCTAGCGCCGCACCGAATGCGCAAACCATGGCCGCGCCGGTCGGCAAATCGAAGGCAAACGAGGCGGCAAGGCCGACGGCGCTGGTGAGCGTGCCGACAATCCAGCCGATTGCCAGCTGGCTTGCGAGCGTTGACGCGAACATGACGCCGATGGCGGCGGGAATGATGAGAAACGAAAACACCAGCAGTACGCCGGCGATCGCCACCGAACTGGTGACGACCACGCCGAATGTCGCATAGAACACGAATTCCCAAGCGAGCGTTCCCGCTCCCGTCAGCCGGCGGCGCAACAACAAGTGCAGCAGCCCGACCGCCGCGTAAAGCGGAACAATCACGGCAACCTCGTTGAGTCCGCTGGTGAGAATATTCCCGGTCAGGATTTGCTTAAGATGTTCGGCGCCTTGCGGCGCCCGGTCGATAAGCAGAACGGCCGCCGCCGCTGCAACAACGTAGATAACGCCGATCAGCGCCTCCTGTGGCACGCGGGTGCCCCACGCGCGCGTGAAGGCCAGCAGCACCGCCGCGAGTAACGTGAACGCGAGCGAATAGCCATAGGTCGCAACACTCTGCGCCGGATGGCCGAGCATGAATGCCACCGTCGCGCCAAGCGCCGCGATCTGCGCGAGCGCCAAATCGACAAAGATCACTTTGCGAGCAAGCACCTGGATTCCGAAATAAGCATGGATGCCGACAAGCGCGACCGCCACCAGGAACGCCGGCCAGAGAAAAATGAGCGGCTCGATCATCATTTGGCCGCCGCTGATGTAAGGGCTTCGACGTCTGCGTCAAACAGCGAGATGTAGTCGCCCGTACGTGGTAATGCGTCGACCGACGCCGCCAGCGTCACCACCGACGCTCCGGCCTTGCTCGCGACGAAAGCAACGTCACGTTCCGGCTCGTGAGGCTCGCGCACAACGATACGGACACCGCGAGCCCGCATGGTCTGGACGATCCCGGCAAGGTGCGAGGGACTTGGCGGAACGCCCGGCTTGGTCTCAATAAATCCGACAAAATCCAACCGGAACCGGCGCGCGAAATAAGGCCAGCTGTTGTGGTAGGCAACGATCGGCATTGCTTTGAGCGACCCCAGCTTTGCCTCCCATTCCGCCAGTTTCACGTTCAGGCGCGCGAGAAATGTCTGCCGATTGGCCTCATAAGTTTTAGCATTGGCCGGATCGATCCGCTCCAACGCTTCGAGGATCGAGGCGGTCATGATTTCGGCGTTCTTGGGATCGAGCCAATAGTGCGGGTTTCCGCTGCCATGGGCGTGGCCGTCGCCGGGGCCGACGCTCATCCCGCGAAGCTCCAGCACCGCAATGCCAAATGAGGCGTCGACATAGTCGGGGCCGCCGCGGCTGATCTCTGGTCTGCCGGTCTGCGCCAGCAGGCGATCGAGCCATAGATCGTAGTCGAGCCCGACGCGCACGAGCAGGCGAGCATGCTTGAGACGCAAGACGTCCTGCGGCTTGGGCTGATAGTCCTCGGCGTCCATGTTCGGCGGGACGAGACTCACCGCCACGACGTGTTCGCCGCCCACGGCCTCGGTGAGACTGCGCAGGTCGGTCGTTGTGGTGACAACCTGGATGCGGTCCCGGGCGTATCCGGGCGACGCCAAGGCCAAGCAGGCGGCGATGAGAGCGAAACGTAACGCCATGTGTTTGAAACGAAGAAGGGCCGCGCAACGCGGCCCTTCCATGGTATTTTTCAGCGTTTGACCCAGATGCTCTTCGGCATCAGGCAATGCACATTCTTCTCGGTATCGGAGATCGCTCCGACTCGGCAATCCATCGCCACGCTGGCGAGCCCATAGGCATCAAGACGCGCGATCTTTTTCTCCGACTCGAGCCATTTAATCATGCCCATTGAAGCGTCGTTCATCGCCTTGTTCAGATCAGCATCCTTGACGTACGAGACGTAATATTTTGACGTCTCTTTGGTCGGGCGCTCCATATCTTCCTTGTCGCGCGTATTTTTGGGATTGAGGCAGTGAATGCCTTTCTTGATGTTGACGACCTGCGAAACACGACAATCGGAAACGCTCGCCATCAGCTTCTCTGCTTGGCCGGCGGAGACACCGCGTTGTTCAGTGAGAAACTTGACGGTTTGCGCCTTGGCCTGGGCCCAAGCCTTGTTTAGGTCAGCATCAAATCCCATCGTGATCCAGGATTTTGGCGTCTCGATCCGCGGGAAGTCGAGCGGCTTACCCTTGACGACCTCTACCGTGATGTTGAGCTCTTTGTAAGCGGTCTCAATGGCAGTCAGGTTGACCTCGCCGTTCCCCTGGCCTGCGTGAGAATCTCCGCTCCATAGCAACGCACCCGGAACATGGACAGGCACATAGAGCGTTGTGCCGGCGACGAAGTCGCGAATATCCATATTGCCGGCGTATTCGCCGGGCGGCACGCTTGAGTAGCGGCCAGGCTCCTTGCGCGCATCACCGAGCGTCCCCGGGAATGGGCGCACCGGCAAAACGATGCCGGGCAAGAACTCGGTCGTCATGTTATCGAGATCGAGATACAGATATTTGACTTGGCCGTCCTGAAAGATGGTCGGAAACTGGCCGAACATGCCTGGGACGTTGAAGTTCGTCGCGTAAGCCCGCGGGACGATTTTGTTCAGCCTGACCTTGAGCACGTCGCCCGGTTGCGCTTCCTCGATGTAAATCGGTCCGGTCAATGTGTGTGGTCCGCGACCGGGAAAATCAGTGCGCAACTTCTTAATTTGCGCGATGGTAACGCCCGGAACCACCTGATTGTGGCTGTGCATCATCGTTTCCATCACGATGGTGTCGCCGGAATGCACGCGCAGCACCGGCGGTTGGGCATTATCGAACCAACCCCATTGCGTAGTTTCGAGCGTTGCCGGCAGCAGATGCACCTTCTTGCCGCCCGGCAAGCTCACAACGCGAAGCGCGGGGTCGGCAGGCCCGACAGCGGGATAGCCGGGGGTGGTGATCGTCGCGGTCGGCGGGAATTGTGGCGCGGCAGGAGCGGCCGGCGCCTGAGCGGGGGGAGTCGAAGCGGGTGGCGGCGTTTGCGCAAGCGCTGTGGCGCCGATGATCAACGCTCCGCAGGCGCCGACTGCGATGCGAGACACTAATGTTGCCTGAGCCATGCTTTCCTCCCAAAATAGGTTATTATTCCCCAGACGGCCTGAGGCCAGGGTAGGCCATTTTGGCACGCGGCGGCAATGCGCTGCTGTTGGTCTCTTTGTCATCTTGCCCTCTAGCATTGGCTGCGCGACGATACAGCGATAGTCGCTCCGTCGCGGCCGCAATGCAGTCGAGTATCAATAAGGGGAGGGATCAATGATCAGGACCAACAAGACAATCANCGCGGGACTTATGGTCGCAATGCTGGCGCTTGCGGCGGGAGTCGCAAACGCTAAGGACAAGGTGAAAGTTGGCTTCATCGGTCCGCTGACGGGCGGCGTCTCGGTCAACGGCATCGGCGGACGCAACTCAGCCGACCTCGCCGTGAAGCTGCGCAATGCGGATTTGAAGGCGAAATACGAATATGAACTCGTGGTGCTCGATGACGAGTGCAAGCCGAACGTGGCGGTTCAGGTTGCCACCAAGATGGCGGCCGACAAAGACATCATCGCCGCCGCCACTCACTATTGTTCAGCGACGGCAATTGCGACCGTCGACACCTATCACAAGTTTGGATTTCCGGTGATCGTCTGGGGCGCCGTGCTGCCCGACATCACCTATCGCAACAAGTACGCGGAAGTTCACCGCGTCAACGGCACGATGATCAACCAGAACGACGTCAATGCGGAACTGATCTCCAAGCTCGGCTACAAGACCGTCGCGGTGATCCACGACACCACCGATTACGGCAAAGGGCATAACGAATATTTCAGCAAGGCGCTGGCTAAGATCGGCAAAGCGAAGATTATCGGCACGTTCGGCGTCACCGCCGAACAGCAGGACTTCACCGCCGAGCTCACGCAGATCAAGGCGCTCAATCCCGATGTGATCTACTTCGGCGGACTGACCCCGATCGGCGTCCGCATCCGCTCGCAGATGGACAAGCTCGGGATCAAGGCCGTGTTCGACGCCACCTCGGGCATCGTGTCGGACGCCTACATCCAAGGCCTCGGCCCGCTTGCCGAAGGCACGCTCGCCTTCCGCGAAGGCGCGCCCACCGAGAAGCTGCCGGGCGGCAAATTCTTCATGGAAAAATACAATGCCCAGAAATACGACAACCCGCCCGAGGCCTATGGCGCCTTCGCCTATGCGGCGATGGACATGATCCTGAACACCATCGAGAAGGTCGGGCCCGACCGCAAAAAAGTGATTGACGACCTTGGTAATGTGAAGGACCACGATTCGATCGTCGGCAAGATCACCTTCGACGACCACGGCCAGAACACCGTAGCCGTGATCACCAAGTACGTGATTCAGGACGGTAAGTTCGTCGAGTGGGACGAAAGCGAATATGCCAGCGGCAAGCGGAAGCTGCCGGGGCAGAAATAGCATTACGATCGAGGCGAGGCTCTGCGCAGCCTCGCCTCGCTATGTTTCTCGATAGTAGAGTTAAGTCGAAATCATGAATGTGGGGCTATTCGCTCAATACGTCATGAACGGGCTGATGCTCGGCATGATGTATGCGCTCGTTGCTGTCGGCTTCACATTGTTCTTCGGCGTTCTCGATATCATCAAGTTTTCCCACGGCGACGTGCTCACCGTCGGCGCGTTTGCAGCACTCGCGACCTTCGCCGGCCTGCATGCGGCCGGCTTCAATTCGGCATGGCTCGATCTGATCGTGATGCTTGCCGTCGCAACATTGGCGATGGCCGCGCTCGGCATGCTGATCGCGCGTTATCTGGTTATGCCATTGCGTTCGGCGCCGGCGCTCAACACATTGCTGATCACGCTGATGCTCGGCACGGTGCTGCGCGAATCGATTCGCCTGTTTTATCCGCAAGGCGGCAACCCGAAACCGTTTCCGGCCTTACTGCCGCGCAGCTCGATTGACCTTGGCAGTTTCAATCTGCGGCTCGACAACGTGCTCATGCTCGCCGCCGGCACGCTGGTGATCGTCGGCCTGCAATATCTGCTCAACCGCACCAAACTCGGGCTCGCAATCCGCGCCGTTGCGCAGGATGAGGAGACCGCGCGCACGATGGGCGTCAATTTCACCGCCGTCGTGCTCGTCACCTTCGCGATCGGCTCGGGCTTCGCAGCCTTCGCCGGGGTGATGAACGGGCTCTATTACAACGAGATCAACTTTGGCATCGGTCTTTATCTGGGGGTGATCGGCTTCTCCGCCGCAATCATCGGCGGGCTCGGCAGCATCTATGGGGCGATCCTCGGCGGTTTCCTGTTCGCCGGGCTGCAGACGGTCGGGACCGTGCTGTTGCCATTCGCTAGCGCTTATAAGGACGTCTTCGCCTTTACCGTCGTCATCGCCATCATGGCTTGGCGCCCAACCGGGCTGATCCAGGAAAAGATCAGCGAGCGGGTGTAACCGATGACACGGGAGCCGGAGAAGACGCGCGCGGCATTGTGGCCGGGTCTCATCGCACTTACGGCGGCGGCGGGATATCTGATCGCGCTGCTCGCCGTGGAAAAGCAGGCTTTTATCATTGCTCTGCTGGCGGTCGGGATCATTGTCGTTATTGCGGCCGCCTGGGCTGGGCTTTTGAACGGCGTCAGCCGCGCATTTTCCGATCACGAAGATGCGCTGGGCGGCTTTGCGATCCTTGCGCTCTTCGCTGTCGGGGCATTCTTTCATGAGGATCATTTCGTCCTGCTGCTGGTAACGACCGTCCTGCTCTACAGCGTGGCGACGCTGGGCTTGAATATCCAGTTCGGCTACGCCGGTGTGTTGAATTTCGCCGGTGCGTCGTTTTTCGGCATCGGCGCCTATACGTCGGCCGTGCTCAATGCGCACACCGCATTGCCACATCTGGTCGTTCTTTTGATCGGCGGTCTGCTGGCGGCACTGATTGGCTCGCTGCTGCTGCTGCCAGTGCTGCGCACGCGCGGACACTATGCCGCCGTCGTAACCATCGCCTTTGCGCTGCTGTTCAAGACTTTCCTCGAAGTCAACGACGTACTTGGCGGGCCGCAGGGCATGCAGGTGCCCGGCATGAAATTCTTCGGCTGGTCATTCAATGACAATATCGAAATTGGTGGAATCTCGCTCTCGTTCTACATCAATTATTTCGCCATCAGCCTGCTGCTGCTGATCGGTGCGTTCGTTGTCGTGCGGAGGCTCGAACGATCCTGGATCGGACTCAATCTCGATGCGCTGCGGCTCGATGAGACCGCCGCGAGCTGTTTCGGCCTCGATGTCGTGCGCTGGAAGATTACGGCATTCTTGATCGGCAATTTTCTCATCGGTATTGCCGGCGCCATGTTTGGCATGGTCGGAAGCTTCGTCGCACCGAACAACTACACCTTCGCCGATTCCCTCATCCTCGTTTCGATCCTGCTGCTCGGCGGCATCGGCAATCCCTGGGGGCTCATCGTTGCCACATTCATCGTCGTCGTCGTTCCGGAGAAATTGCAGACGATCCAGGAATATCGCTTCCTGCTCTATGCTCTGCTGGTGATTGGCGTTCTGTTGTTCCGGCCCGAGGGCCTGCTGCCGCGTCCTGTGCGCCGGTATTTCCCGGGCTGGCAGCCATGACCGCGCTGCTCGAAGCCCGCGGCTTGGTGAAGCGTTTCGGCGGCGTGCTCGCGCTCGACGGGCTTGATCTCACCGTCACGGCTGGCGAAATTGTTGGCCTCATCGGCCCCAATGGGTCTGGCAAGACCACATTTTTCAACGTCGCCACAGGAATCTACGCCGCCGATGCAGGGGGAGTGATTTTCGACGGCGCCGACATCACGACCGTTTCGGCGCGCGCGATCTACTGGGCAGGAATCTCACGTACCTTCCAGCGTTCGCGCCTGTCGCTGCCTTTATCGATCTTCGACAACATTATGATCGGCAACCACAAGCGCCTCCATCAGGGCCTCTGGTTCAATCTCGTTAGGCGCGACGAATTCAAACGCGAATTCGAAGCAAGCTATCACGCTGCGCGCGCGTTGCTCGAAGTGTTCGAGCCCGTGCTTGCAAGCCGCATGTTCGAACCGGTCGCTGGCCTGCCGATGATCGACCGTCGCCGTATCGAGATTTGCCGCGCGCTGATCAGTGAGCCGAAACTGCTGCTGCTCGACGAGCCTTCTGCCGGCATGACGCATGATGAGACCGCCGAGTTGATGAACGACATTCTCCTGGTACGCGAGCGCAACAAAGACCTCGCGATCATCATCGTAGAGCACGAGATGGGGGTGATCGAACGCATCACCAATCGCTGCGTGGTGCTCAATTTCGGCCGCAAGATCGCGGAGGGGCCTTACCGCGACGTGGCCGCCGATGCCCAAGTGCAAGAAGCTTATCTTGGGGTGGCATGATGTCCGGTATGCTCGAGATCGATGACGTCTACACGTCCTACGACAAGGCCGATGTGCTGCAGGGCGTCTCGCTTTCAGTGCAACCAGGCAGCATTACGTGTCTGCTCGGCTCGAATGGCTCCGGTAAGACCACACTTGTGCGCTCGATCCTTGGGCTTACGCCGGCGCGCGCCGGCCGCATCGTCTTCAACGGCACCGATATCACGCGGCTTCCAACCCACAAAGTCGTGGCCGCAGGCATTGCCTGCATACCTGAGGGGCGGAAAGTCTTTCCCAAGCTAACGGTCGAAGAGAACTTGCGCGTCGGCGCCTATCAGGAGTCTTCCGACAAGGTCACGCAGTCGCGTATGGCCGACATCTTTCGCATCTTTCCTCGCCTTGCGGAGCGTCGCACGCAGCTTGCCGGCACCATGTCAGGCGGCGAGCAGGCGATGGTGTCGATCGGGCGCGGCCTGATGTGCGCGCCGAAGCTCCTTTTGATCGACGAGCCGTCGCTGGGCCTGTCGCCGCGGTTGGTGAAAGAGAACTTCAACATTATTCGCCAGATCAACGAGCGCGGTATCACCGTGCTGTTGGTCGAGCAAAATGTGCATCAGACGCTCGCCATCTCGCACTTTGGCTTCGTCATATCAAAAGGCCNCGTGGCGACGAGCGGGACACCATCGGAACTTGCAGGTCGCNGCCAGGTGCGTGATGCTTATTTCGGTTAGCCAATGCCATCATCGATCGAACTGACACAGGAACTGGTCCGCTTCAACACCATCAACCCGCCGGGCTCCGAACGTGCCTGCGCGGAGCGACTGGCGGGCTTGTTAGAGGGCGCTGGTTTTGCCGTCGAACTCATTCCCTTCGGCGAGGGACGCGCGCAAATCCTAGCGCGTTTGGGTGGGACGCCGGGCAAGCTGCCACTCGGGTTCACGGGCCATATTGATACCGTACCGCTCGGTGCACAGCCCTGGTCGGTGGATCCATTTGCTGCCGAAATCGCGGACGGCAAGCTTTACGGGCGCGGCTCTTCCGACATGAAAAGTGGCGTGGCGGCGTTCGTCACCGCTTGCATTGCATGCGCTGACCGGCTCGCAAATACGCCCGGCATTCTGCTGGTGATCACCGCCGGCGAGGAAACCGGCTGTACCGGCGCTGAGGCGCTGGTCCGCACAAATGGCGGGCTAGGGCAGGTTGGTGCACTCGTCGTCGCAGAGCCGACCGGCAACAAGCCGCTCGTCGGCCACAAGGGGGCGCTTTGGTTGGAGGCGGAAACCAAAGGGGTGACGGCTCACGGCTCCATGCCGGAGAAAGGGGTCAACGCCGTCTACAAAGCAGCGCGTGCCGTAACGGCGCTGCAGGATTTCGACTTCAATGTGGCGCGTCATGATGTGCTCGGCGCCCCGACGCTCAATGTCGGCACGATACAAGGCGGACTCAATATCAATTCGGTTCCAGACCGGGCCGTGATCGGTATCGATATCCGCACCATACCGGCACAAAGTCATGCGCAAATTCGCGATCAATTGACCAGCTATCTTGGCCGAGACGTCACGTTGAAAACGCTGCTCGACGCCAAAAGTATCTGGACCGATCCGCATCACCCTTGGGTCGGCGAAGTGTTCCAAGTCGCACGGGATGTCGAGGGTGTCGATAATGGTCTCGGAGCTGCACCTTATTTCACGGATGCTTCCGCGCTGACGCCGGCGCTCGGATCGCCGCCTACCGTGATTATTGGACCTGGCGAGTTGGCACTTGCCCACCAGACGGATGAATATTGTCTGACATCACGTATTGAAAGGGCGACCGAGATGTACTCGCAGTTTGTTCGGAATTGGTGCCGGATCTAACAGGTCACACCATCTGTAGCTTGAAAAATAATCCGTTCCGTAGCAAAGCCTTCAATCATGTTAGCAGTGGTGGCTGTTCGCGGCGGCCCTGTCGATTTCGCAGATTGGCAGGTTACGGTATATCGGAGCTAAGCCTTCTGAATTTGCGCTAGCATAGTCTTAGGGCGCCGACCGGGTCGGGTGGCGGGGAGAAGCGCGGTGGCTGTGGTCAATGGCGTCATCTTGGGTGTTTTTCATTGTCACAGCGTTGCTGTAAGAACCTGGCCAGATGAGCGGCTATTAGAGAAACTGTGTTTTGAATATCTCCGGTGAAATCACAGTTGCTGCACTGCGAGAGGCGGTGTTTAAGGCGCTCAACGATCCGCCGTTCTTTGCCTCCTGCATCGAGGGTGTACGCGACCTCAAGGCCATAGACGCCACCCATTACAGCGCGGTGCTGGAAACTCGCATCGCGTATTTGCGCTTCAAATTCAAGGCTAACGTTGAAATCACGCGGCTGTCACCACCCGAAGAAATCGAGGCCAAGGTTGAGGGAACACCATTTGGTATAGTGGGTCGGCTGACAGCAACCGCGAAGACGCGACTGGCCGAATCCGGCGGACAAACGATCATCCATTATTCGATCGATGCGACCTTGACCGGAAAACTCGGTAGCATGGGACAGCCCGTGCTCAAGGCTAAGGCAAAGGACATGGAAAAACACTTTACCGAACGGCTGTTCGCCGCCTTCGCCAACGGCGGGCCGGGGACTGCGTCGTGACACCATTCGATCTCGTGGAACCTGCCTCGCTCAAGGAGGCTATCGCGCTCATCGATCCGGACGATCCGGATGTGCGGCCGATCGCGGGCGGCACGGCGTTGATGTTGATGATGAAGGCCGGCGTATTTCGGCCGCGACGGCTCGTCAGCTTGCGCAAACTGGGTGACGACTTTTCCCGTATCGCGGCGACGCCTGCCGGCGATCTAAGAATTGGCGCGATGACGCCTTTGTCCGTGCTCGAGCATTCGCCCGATGTATTGCGCCACGCGTCGGTGGTCGTGCACACGATGCGACGGCTGGCGAATGTGCGCGTGCGCAATGTGGCGACTGTCGGCGGCGCGCTAGCGCATGCCGATCCGCACATGGACCTGCCCCCGGTCCTGATTGCGCTCGGCGCATCGGTGTCCGTTGTCGGGACGTCGGGTGAACGGACCATGCCGGTCGAGGATCTGCTCACCGGCTATTACGAAACCGCGCTCGCAAAAAACGAACTTATCACCGAAGTGCGCATCCCCGCGCAAGGCGCGACCCACGCGGTCTATTTCAAGGTCACCACTGGCTCCGCCGACGACTGGCCGGCGCTTGGCGTCGCCGTCGCGCTTGTTGCCGAGGGATCGAGCGTGAAATCCGCTCGTATTGTCGTGAGTGCGGCAACGACCAAGGCGACCCGTCTGCAAGCCGCGGAAAAAGCCCTGATCGGGCTTAAGGTTGACGATGCTATGCTGAAGAAGATTGCCGACACCGCGGCTGACGAAGCTGACGTTCTCGCCGATGTGCGCGGCTCGGCTTCATACAAGCGCGAGTTGCTGCGCGTCTATGTTGTCCGTGCCGTGCGTGCGGCCATGCAAGCAAACGGAGTGCCCCACTAATGGCCACCACCAGTGTATCCGGCGGCCAAGTCGGTCGCTCGCTGCCCCGCCTCGAGGCGCGCGAGAAGGTGACTGGCCGCGCCGAATACACCCATCTCATGCAGTTACCGGGCATGCTGCACGCCAAGATCTTCCGCAGCACGGTGGCGCATGGCCGCATCAAGTCGATCGACACCAGCGCCGCACGCAAGGTGCCCGGCATCTACGCCGTCTATACCAGCGACGATGTGCGCAAGGTCATCCCCGACCCTTATTATGGCCCGGCCTTCCACGACCAGCCGATCCTTGCCATCGGCAAGGTGCATTATGTCGGCGAGCCGGTGGCGGTCGTGCTCGCCGCCGATCCGCACGTCGCCGACCAAGCAGTGCAGCAGATCGTCGCCGAGTATGAAGAGCTGCCCGCCGTGTTCGACGAGATCGAAGCGGCCGAGAACAAAATCCTGGTGCACGAGGAGCTAAAGCCCGCCGGCACATTCGCCGACCTCAAGCATCTCAAAGGCCGCAAGGGTACCAATATCGCGCTCGATTTCAGGCTGCGGCGCGGCGACGTCGACAAGGCCTTCGCCTCCGCGACGCATGTGTTCGAGCACACATTCCGCACCCAGAAGGTGCTTCACCTGGCATTCGAGCCGTTCGTCGCGATCGCGGATTACCGCAACGACAGCATCACGATCTACTCCGCCTCGCAGGGCCCATCTATCGTGCGCACCGAGATCGCGCGCCTGCTCGGCTGGCCGGAGAATCGCGTGCGTATCAAGGTGCCGTATCTCGGCGGCGGCTACGGCGGCAAGCTCTATATCAGGATGGAAGCACTCGCGACCGCGATGTCGATGCTGGCGCGCCGGCCGGTCAAGGTCGCGTTGACGATGGAAGAGCAGTTCTACACCATCACCAAGCATCCCAGCACGTTCCGTATCAAGAGCGGTATCGACAAGGATGGCCGCATCATCGCCCGCAAATGCGAGGTGTGGTGGAACGGCGGCGCCTTTGCCGACGTCGGGCCGCGGGTGACGCAGAAATCCGGCTTCACTGCCTCGGGGCCTTACGACATCGACAATGTCTCGATCGATTCCTATGCGCTCTATACCAACCTGACGCCAGCCGGCGCCTTGCGCGGCTTTGGCATCCCGCAGTTGGTGTGGGCCTACGAAAGCCACACGGACATGATTGCGCGCGCGCTCAAGCGCGATCCGCTCGAATTTCGTAAGCAGAATCTGCTGCGCGACGGCCGTCCGCAGGCGACCGGCATGATCCTGAAGGACGCCGCGATCGAGAAGGTGCTCGATCGCATCGCGGAACGGCTCAACTGGAAACAGCCGTTCGACCGCGGCAAGGGCGTCATACGCCGCGGCCGCGGCCTTGCGGTCGCGCTCAAGGCGGTAATCTCGCCCACGACATCGGTGGCGATCGTGAATATCTCGGCCGACGGCAGCACCACGCTTTATTGCGGCACCGTCGACATGGGGCAGGGTTCGGACACCGCTATGGCGCAGATGGTCGGCGAAGTGCTCAACATGCCGGCGGAAACCATCCGAATTGTCCCGCGCGATACTGATGTGGCGCCCTACGACATGGGCACGCTCGGCTCGCGCTCGTTGTTTCATATGGGCCACGCCGTGCGGCTCGCTGCCGAGGAAGCCCGCGCCAAGGTCGCCGCACTGCGGCGCGAATTAGGCGAGCCGGAAGGCAGTAATGCCCCACTCGCCGATCTGTTCCGAAAGAAATACGGCATGCAGGCGGGCAACATCGTCGGCACCGGCACCTACAAGCCGGATTATGTGCCGCCGGATGCCTCCGGCCTTACGCCGAACGCGACGCCATTCTGGATGGTGGCTGGCAGCGGCGTCGAGATCGAAGTTGATACTGAGACCGGCCATGTGCGCATAACACGACTTATCAACGTTGCCGACGTCGGCAAGCCGATTAATCCGAAGATCGTCGAGACTCAATTGTCGGGCGCTTCGCTGATGCAGCTCGGCTTCAGCATGTTCGAGAAGATGCATATCGACGGCGGTCAGGTCACCAATGCCTCGCTCGCCGACTACAAGATACCGGGAATGCACGACGTGCCGCTGGTGATGGAAAACGAAACGGTCGACACCACCCAGGAGAACGGACCGTTCGGCGCCAAGGGAGTAGGCGAGCTTGCGACATTCGGAGTTTCGCCTGCGATCGCCAACGCCATCGACGACGCCATTGGGGTGCGGCTCACCGAGTTGCCATTGACGGCGGAAGCGGTGTTCCGGGCGCTGCGCGCCAAGGATAATAGACCGCTCGGGGACGAATGACGTGAGCGCAGCCACCCGCACCATAAGCTTCACTCTCAACGGCCGGCCGGTTACCGCCGACGTGAAGCCGCACCATAACGTCGTCGAAGTTCTGCAGAACCAATTCGCCTTGTTCGGCGCGCGCGAGAGTTGTGGGCAGGGCCTATGCGGCTGCTGCACCGTGCTGGTGGATGGACAGCCGGTGTCGGGCTGTCTCTATCTCGCGGTCTTTCTCGACGGCGCCGAGGTCGTCACCGTCGAGCACCTGGCCGAGTTGGGCAAACTCGATCCGGTGCAGGAAGCCTTCATTGAGTGCGGCGCTTTCCAGTGCGGCTATTGCACGCCGGGTTTTGTGATGATGTCGAAGGCACTCCTTGCCCAGCATCCGGATCCCGACGACCAACAGATCCGGGACTATCTGACCGGCAACTTATGCCGCTGTGCCGCCTATCCA